>CEUI01053565.1_pt1 | contig 20786 bp, 22 predicted proteins | sample 531411 | NCBI WGS metagenome assembly CEUI01 (sample SAMEA2622841, study PRJEB7988) | marine metagenome | isolation source: saline water (ENVO:00002010), including
TAGTTCACGTAGTGAATCTTAACATGGAGACTCAGCCATGACTCGTAAAGATCTGGCCCGTCAGATCATGCGACGCTTTGAAGCAAAGCGTTACGCCAGCTTCCCCCCATACGACCCCATCTCCCCTGATGAGGTTGACCTTCCCGACCGCTATCTTGCAGATCTAGCACTTGACCATGCTATTGACGTCTACTACGACTCTTACTTTGAGCATCACTGTGACTCTATTGCCGCTCAAGGACGCTCCAATCGGTGGATGACCGTTCACAATGTGCTCAAAAGATAGTAACAGCGGTATTCACGTAGTTCACCTTAACATGGAGACTCAGCCATGTCCGCATTTGCTCAGCAGCTGAACGCCGCAGTGAACAACCACGACCCTTACCTCAGCAATGTGCCGCCAATGACTTGGCCGGAACAGCTTGATGAGAAGGCGCGTGTGCGCGAACTGCTTGCGACTCTGAAGCCCGAGGGCAAGAGCGTTACGCCCTTGACTAAGGAGAACGCGATGTCTCGGTGCATGAAGCGCAGCCGCGAGACAGGTCAGAAGTGGTTTGCTTTACGCTTCTCGACTGGCTACTTCGTTGCCATGTGGCTAGCCTGTCCACAGGCGGCCCTCGAAGAGAACGCCAAAGCCTACCCCCAGTCAGGTCCGAAGGAGCCTGACAATCCTCAGAACATCCAGACTTGGATGACTGCCATTCGAGGCTACGAGAAAGGCCGAATGACTTGGCCCGCCAATCAGGCATCCCATACAACCAACCGGGAGGTTACAACCTTCCCGAGCCTCAAAGAGGCTATGGATTACGCATTGCTGGTCAGCAAGGCGCATCCTAATAAAACCATCGAGCTTGCCTCGTCAAACAAACGATACAATGAGAAGCCTTACGTAGTCTTTTACAAGACCAAGGCGGCAGCAAGCATGAATCTACTGGCCCGTGTAAACGATGGGGCCTTTGATTTGACAAGGGACGCTGAGACCCTTAGCAAGCTCACCGACCGTGCAATTCTTCCAACCTTTAGCGTTACCTGGGCCGATGCCAACGACCGTCAGCATTCCAGCTTCGTTCAAGCTGCGAGTGAATCAGAGGCATGGAACATCGTCTATGAACACGAAGTCGCTGAGGACGGGAGCATCGTTGCTTACGCAGGAACTCGTAAGATTGAGATAGTCCAGTTGGACTCAGGAGCACGCAACGAAGATGTGCATAAGGAGACTGCCGAAATGTATGAGGAGTGGATGGAGGGCCGTGAGGATCTCCGTGGCGCCGACCCATCCTATGCCCCGCCAGAGTATGTGAAGGAGCTTCCCGACGCTCCTGACCGCACTGCCATTATTCGAGCCGAGCGACAAGCGGCAGCGTAGAACATCCCTCAACTGGGAGCGCGGGGCTTAATGCCCTGCGCTCCCTTTTTTTACTCGTCCATGCTGTTTTAGTAACTGCACGATTTGTGTAACCAAGGAGGATGGATGCTGAAATTGTAGCTGAGTCGAACGCTGGTCCCGGCACCGTGGTCGAAGCGTTCGCAGGATGATTATGAGGGACTGAATTTCAGGTCCTATGAATCCAGAAAGCACCCATGAGAGGCAACGGGCCACGGAGCTTGATCAACTCCGTGCTGACGAGATTGCTTTAGCTTGATCAACTAACTCTTACCATGGAGACTCACCATGATAGCCAAGCCTCTCAAGCCTCATGAGAAGCAGGAGATCGAAGACTGTGTCGAGATTCTACGACGTAGGGAGAAGGTCTTGCTTCATACTCCTGTCTACGATTTTTGTCCTGAGACATTCGCTGAGTATAGCGACGTCCTTGCTCAGCTTAAAATCCTAGGAGAGAAGCCGTGCTTGTTACAACAATCTGCATAATCCTTCTAATCGGGTGGTACTGGATCACCTTCACAGAATAGGAGCATTAGCCATGCTCACCGTTTCGATAATGTTAGCTGTGTGCAGCATGATTATCGAGCAGCTTATCATGTGCAAAATCCCCGGCTTCCGCACTGTGGTTAGCGGGAATTTCTTGCTTAACGTCATTGTTAGCCTCGGCCTAAGTTGGATACTTGGCGAGGTCTTCGACGCAAAGGGCGTCACCGTTTTAACGGCAGCGATGTTATCAACTGCCGGTTCTTCAATTATTTATCGCGTACTTAGACTCAGTGACTCTACCAGGAGAATTTATCGTGGCACGACTCAGCGTGTTCGCCGCAGGGCGTAATTTCGAACTTGATAGCAAGAAGCTGGAGAATCAGGTTGGCGAAGCCATCGACACTGCATCCGGCCATGTCCGGTCCGCACTGCACGCAGTTGGAGACTTTGTCGCCACAGCGCAAATCAAAGGTGCCGATCAGTCTCCCTTCAACATCGACGAGAACGCCGACTTCACCATTAATCCAGAGGATAGCAATCACATTGCATTCCTCAAGCAGAACATAAACCACTGGCGCTCCGAAGCGCGTCAGTGGAGAACTGCTTATGAAAGCCGTGGCAAGGAAGACTTGCCCTTCTAGATCTTCGCTTGGTCTCTGGCTCGCATGAGAGGGTCTTACTTAAACAACCAAGTAAGACCCTCTCAATACTACGCTCACCGGCGACCAGGCTTCAGATCACTTCATACCCAACTGCAACTGCAACTGCAACTGCCCCAACTGCAACTGCCCCAAACTACAACTGCAACTACAACTGCCCCCAACTACCAACTCCCCTCCCTGCCCCCAACCCCGCCGGACTGCAAGTACGGATATGCAAAAAAAAATAAAAAATTCAAAATTTTAGTAACTGAAATCTACAAAAAAAGAGGGGGGGGTCTTGTTTTTGAGGTCAGTTCCTCAAACTAAAATGTCAGTAGCGGGTGCCCGCCTCGACGGATATTTCGCTCAATCAAACCTCATCAGAAAACCAAATTTTCATATTAACTGCATTTCATTTGAAATTCTCCCACCAAGGGGGTGGGGGTCAAAAACGAAAAAAGGAGATGCCATGGTTGACGCACTCGAAACCTTCGGGACCGTATTTGATACGGATATGCCGAGGGACGCCGTTCATGTTGCCTGTATTTCGGGCCAGGCGCAGGAACGCCTTCAGCCTGGACAGCACGTAGGCTATAAAAACGGCGTGATCACCACGGTTGGTGACAAGATCGGCATTATAGATCCGTTCATCATCGGACCAATAAAGTTTGGTGAGCGCTGTTGGATCTTTATCTATCCTCGCACAGTCACTGGCCTTCGCCACGCTTGGGAGCACCCAGATATTAAAAGCAAAGAGAGTGATGTAGAGGAAGACCCCAAATGGGATCCCAGTAAACCTTGGGAATCGCCTGCTGGAGCAGCGGAATACATTGCCCGAGAAGCTATCAATGTCGGCGTTTCGGTGCCGAGATTGATGGACGGCGCACGGAATTGGATAACAACCGGCCAGGGCATGTACATGGGCGAACGAGAAGAATGGCTCATGGATGAGGAGAAATTCTGGAAAGCCTATGAAACCGTTAGTGGACAGAAGGTAAGAGAAGACCAGTACGAATCCTTCTTTAGATGTGCTTGCTGAGATATTAACAGCAAGATCAGTAGGTGGCGCTGATCGGTTTGATTCCGAAGCCACCACGCACGAGTGAGGCAGGGGATGCGTTGGTAATGTGCCTAGGCACCCTGCCTCACTCACTTACACCACGCATCGTCACAAGGAGAGCCAAATGGCTTTTTCGATCAACAAGTTCAGTGGTCTTGGCAATATCGGCCAGGACCTGGAGTTGCGTGAGGCCGGAGATTCACACGTCCTCAACTTCAGCATCGCTTGCAACGAGCGCTTTAAGAAGCGCGGCGAGGATGAGTACACCGACAAGACGGAGTGGATTCGTCTTGTCGCCTGGGGCAAGGTCGCAGAGATCATCGCGGAACACGCCCACAAAGGCTCGAAGATCTACGTCGAAGGCCCATTGCAGACTCGCAAGTGGGAGAAAGACGGAGTTACTCAGTATACGACTGAGATCAACGTCCGAGAGTTCGTGATCCTCGATGGTCGCACCAATAGTAAAAGCGGGAATGGTGATCAGAAAGACGAGAACGATTATCCATTCTAAACAAGAAGGGGGAGAGGGCTTTCGCCCTCTCCCCCTTACTCAAAAGGAAGTACGGATACAGCAACAAAACTTGTACAGCTGGATAAAAGACTCAGGATTTGAAATTGTCCAGAAACGTACACTCGCCAGTGAATACCAGGCGGGCCAGATGGTAAAAACTCTCGTTTGGAAACTCTCTCTCACCTTAAGACGGATACAGAAAAAGAAAGAGGTAATGTAATGGCGACCTCGAAAAAACGATTTAAGGCCAGGGACATTCTGGGCAAGGAACATTTTATCTTCGCCGACAACCTCGAAAAGGCAAGAGACGAGGCCGAAGAGAAATATGGTCCCTTTACTTCCGTCAAGGAATACGGAAACTTGCCGTCAGAAGAAGAGAACGATGGCTAGTCCAAAATCCACCGGGACAAGAGTTACGCTTACCAAGGAACGTTTATCTAATCTGCTGACTCTGTATCACACGACAGGAGATATAGCAAATGCACTTGGGGTAGCATCAGCTTCAGTATCTCGTGCCCTTAGAACTCATGGCCTTACTGTCAAGCGGAAAAACTTCCGTTCTCACAGAGAGCCTAGACCCGAGAAGGCAGGATCAAAGAAAGCCGACTTGGGAAAGGCCGCAAAGGAGGCAGATCGAGTTAGGGAGCTTATTAAACAGGATAAACTCAACAGAGAGGAGCAGAATGCCGCCAGTAAAAACCATTCCGACACAGGTGATTCACCTGGAGAGAGAAGAGATCACCAACCTGCGTAACCAATGCTCAAAGCTAGAGGATATAGTAACAGCACAAAGGATTGTGATTCTTCAATTAACAGAGAACGAGGATCGCCTTCACCAGCTTCTAGACATCGAAAGGAGAAAGACGCTCAGTGCAGAATTGGCGCTTCAAGGAGAGGCGCTGACGGATATTGCCACCAGTGAACCAGAAGGGAATCCATTTTGAGTGAACGTAGCGAAGTACATCACTATCAGCATCGCGCCGAGGAAGCAGATGACCGCCTTATCTCAGTCGAGTTCAGCCAGGGACAGAGCGGTAAGATCGGCACGACGGTTAAGGCTTATGGGCCGACTGTCGACGATGCTATTGAAAAGGCGACTGACGCTTTCGCGCAAGCCAGAAATTACATCAGCGATGAACTCTCAAGAGTCTGATGCCAAGGCTGCCAAGTTCCACGAACAAAACCCTCACGTCTACGAACAACTCCTGTCGCTGTGTATGGAGCTTCGTAAGAAAGGTTACCCTCAATACAGTGTCCGTGGTTTGTTTGAAGTGTTGCGTTTCAAGTTCAGTGTTCAAACTTCGTCAGAAGATGAGTTCAAACTGAACAATAACATGACACCGTGGTATGCAAGGAAGATTATGGAGGAGAATCGCTCCCTTGATGGCTTCTTTGTCACTCGCATTAGGAGGTAGCAATGGTTGGTATGATCGCGCATCGCGGGACGATTCCCGCGACATTGGATGAGCTAAAAGCCATCCCGACTCCCGAGAAGACGGATACGTATTCGCCTCTCGGCCACTATGACTTCATCTACAACACACACAAGCTTGGAGATGACGTGCTATCCGACAAAGGCTTTACCCTGTCCTCTGAGCGTTATCAAGTCTCAAAGGATGGTGGCAAGCTGTTTTTCATCCATTCTTACAAGAATGGTAATAACGGGATTGAGATGTGCGCCGCCGGTCGAAACAGCCTGGACAAGACTATGTCCATCTGTCTCGCTATTGGCGGGGTTGGTCGTGTTATGATTTGCGACAACATGATGGTGTCTGGTGACATCGTTGTGTTCAGGAGGCACAGCGGCAGCATCTTCGCCTATCTGGAGAAGGAGCTAACCTTGAGTTTCCACAAGGCCACCGGCCAGTGGAATAATCTCAAGCTCGATGCAGAGCGTCTACAGATTGCGCCAGCAAACACACCTGACGCACATCATTTCCTCGTTCAGGCTCGCCAAGACAAGGTGCTAAAACCACGAATATTTGATCGAGCTATTGAGGAATGGCACTCAAGTTCGCATTCTCAAAAGTTCGGTCGAGATAGCGCCTGGAGCATATACAATGCTGGAACAGAGGCATTGAAGCATGTGCCTGTTGGTGTTACACTTCAGACACACAGGCGGTTCCATGACTTTGCCAAAAGTCACTTTGGGATTCAAGAGGTCCGCGCCGAAGTGTCTTTAGGGGATGGCGAGTCCACTCAGCAGAGATCAGAAGAGCGTCTTCTGCCTGCCGAATAAAAACTGCTTGTGAGGGGAAGGGGCCGGGATCATGGGGAGACTGGCTCCTTCCCTGATTTATTTGGAGAATCTCATGCCAAATGGCGGGAAATACACCAAGCGTTTATCAGTGCAAGTAACACCAGATATGCACCAAAAGTTTGCTGCTTTATGTGCTGAAAACGGCATAGCAATACAAGTCGCAATTCGCAATATGATCTCAGTCGTATTGCGAGAAGAAGAATCCATCTCTTACCCCAAGAAGGGAAAACAATGATTTTCAGTGATGAACAGATTGAGGAGCTTGAAAAGCCTCTGGATCACAATAAGGTTGCAACCCGATCTCAGGGAGGGAAGAAGCTCGCCTATATTCAGTCGTGGCATGCAATCAGTGAGGCCAATCGCATCTTCGGATATGGAAAGTGGGAATCGCGAATCGTTACCCTTGACTGCGTCCTAGACGAAGAAGCTAAAAGCGAAGGCCGAAGAAATGTTTCGTATCTGGCTATTGTCGAAGTTGTAGCTAGCGATGGTATCTTTAGAGATACAGGAACAGGGCATGGGCAGAACATGCGTCCAGGCGATGCTCATGAGTCTGCTAGCAAAGAAGCTGTGTCAGATGCCGAGAAACGCGCTTTACGCCATTTCGGCAACCAGTTTGGGCTGGCTCTCTATGACAAGGAGTTTACGAACGTCACTCGCGATGGTGACAATCGTCAAACATCAGAGGAGAGTGCCCCATCCTCTCCTACCGAGTCCGGTGCTGAGTCCACCGATGAGAGCCAGTCCACTTCTTCTGCCAAGGTCGATATAGCTAAGGCGAACTTAGAGAAATCTATACCGACTCAAAAGAAGGGAATTGGCGCATTTATTGACGCTATGCAAGCTCAGAAGCATCGAGTTGGCGCTGATGCCTATTATCAACAGCTTGGATTATGTGGGTTTGAAAAGAGCAATGAGATATGGGGCAAGGAAGATCAGAAAAAGGTTTTTGACCAAATTTCAAATTTGGCGTCAATCGGGTTTTTGGATCACCTAACGCAAATCTCAGACAGATTTACTTTGGCTGGAGCGGCTGAAAATTACATTGCCTGGTGGGCATCGTTAGGCCAGACGCCTACTGAGATCCCAGAGGACGGGGAAGAAGCCGTAATTCGAGCCTTATATGAACATCTTAATGAAGTGAAAAAAGGAATTGTATACCGAACACACTAAAGTAAACACTCACTTTATCTACCTGAGCTAGCTGTGGTGACGATTCCCGCGAACAGTTGCCGGGAGGAGCCATCTGAAAAGAAGGAGTGGAGTGAGTGGGTGGGATCTACATAAATAATCAAACGTCACTGTTACCGTGCACAGTCCCTCATACGTATCCTAGGTGCGTCGATACTCACTCCGCGTAACATACGTCCCTGCTTATGCTATTATGTAGATTCCACTAGCTATTGGCAGCGGGGTGGGTAGCGAGTGGCTGACCAGAACACAGACGCGGTAGCGTGGTTGGACGTGGCGGGGCGAATCCTCCTACCGGAGGCCCGTAGCGGAGTCGGGGTGTACAGGAAACCGACCTGTGTTCACAGCGGACAAGGCTTAGGCCCGCTGCCAACTACATAGGCATGATTGTGTCCCATGCCTATAAGTGACCACTGGACACAACGAAAGGAGCCACCGGAGATGGTCACTCTCTGGCGACTCCTTGCTGTCGCGGCTGAAGCTGTCCTTGTATTCCTCGTCAGAGGATACATTAGGGCGCGGATATCCGTGCGGTAAGGCCAGGGGGGGAGCGGTCCTCACGCTCCCCTCCTTCCCCTTACCGCGACATTCCTGTCATCTCTAATACAGACTGCCCAACTGTTGGGGCTTCTAATGCTCGCTCTGCTCTTCCATGCCATGTGGGAACGAAGACCTCCCTTGCGGCACTCATCACCTGACCGTGCAGCAGTTCTATTAAAGCTGCCGCCGGTGGCCCGCCAACAACACCAGCCAGGTCGCCAGAATCTTCCATATCCACTATATCTTCAACAGGATGACGTGAACTCCAGCCAAAGTTGGTTGCATCCAGCGCAGTTGCACCCATTCCTGCAAGAGCCATGTAAGACATAACATGGGATGTAAAGGCAGAGATGCTTTCCGCATCTCTCTTCTTGAAAGCATCTTCCAGCAGTGTATAGCTGAAGTTCAACTGGTGCATGGGATAGCTCTTGAACATCAGGAGGAAACGAGCCATCGGAGTCTGCATTATTGGAGAGACACCGGCTTTGTTGAATGGAAACTGGGTCTTTAGAACCAGATCACGAGCAAATTCAATCGCTTCATCATGAGATTTCCCTAATCCGAGAGCCTTTTCGTAAGCTCCGAGTCCAGCTACACCACGATTGAACTGCTCTGAGATACGAGCGGGAGCCATGACATAATCATCTAGAAGCTCTTGCCTCCAGCCAAGTCCAGGGCGAAGAAACTCCTGTGCCTCTGCTGTATCAGACAAAACACCCATGTCATCCAGCACCTTCTGAACAGACACCCCATTCTCGTAGAGTCTACCGCGATCACCGGCAAACTTCGCCATGCCTTTTGCTGTATTCCTCAGCCCAATAGTTGGGAAAGTATTAGTAAGTGTCTGCGTCAAATTGATTAAGCCATGACTAAAGTTCAGTCCGAGCTTATTCACCACCATAACCCCATACAAGTGAGAGATTACGAGAGGCTTTGCCTTCGGATCTTGCAGGGCATTACGAAGCTCGTCTACTTTTAGAGCCAGCTGCGCCCTATACCTTTTGGTACCGGGAACATCTTTTAACTCGCCCTCTTTTGTATACACATTCGCATCGTCAACTAGGGTCTTAAAGTATTGCCGCGCCTTTACTTCGGCAGCAGCAGTATAGTCATTACGAGTGCCATTTTCGGCCAGCCTGCCGTGTCTGGCTTGTCCCATAGCTTCCGCAATGTCAGGCCCTCCACCACCCAAGTAAGACACAAGCCTATCTGTCCAGTGGTTAAAAAGTTTAGCGTCCTGCCAGAATTGGGCTGCTGCTACACGTCCTGCTCCTGGTTGACCCGACAAATACTGGACATATTCTCTGAAAAGTTGGCGGGTTGTATGCTCTCCACCTCTGTTGTTCTTGAGAGGAAGATCCTCTAGGAGGTTCTTAGATCTGCGGAGCATCTCATCCATACCAGGCTTTTTCACGGCCCCTTTGATGTAAGCATACAGCGCAGCATCTAGATCCCACTCGAATCCTTCTGCACCTTCACGCTCAAGCAAGCTAGCGAACATTCTTTCATTAGGGATATAGTTTTCAGATCCGGCAACCATAAAACGCCCACGAGAAGTAGTTCCTTTAAGCTCTTGAGCTAGATCCTTTGCCATAAACTGCCCAACAGATCCGTGGAAGATATGCGGGAAGTAATTGGCAATTCTCTCCCCCTTTGGCAACCCTAAATGATCAGCCAACTCGTCTGTGATTTTGCGGATCTCGGTATACGCTGCCTTAAATTCAGGCGTAGCATCGCGAAGAAACTCTTCCGGGGCATCGCTATCAAGTGCTCGGGCTAGCTTAATCTTTTGTGCATTAACCTTGTGCTTCATCATTTTCGATTCAGCCCCTATTTTACCAGGGACCATCGACTGCAAACGATTCTTCATCGGCATGCCCAGAGGCTCTAGGGCTGCTCGGTATCTCGATAGAAAGTGATCTGTCATCTTGCCCCATTCTTCCATCTGATGGAGCATCCTTCGAACTTCTACGGCTATAGGCTTATTTGCAGAAAGACCATGACGAGCATATGTAGGCATTAGCTTAGCAATCCAGCCCAGAAGAGTGTCCTCGGCTAGTGCTTCTCTATAAGCCTCACTGGTCGCCTGGCCGAATTTCGATTTAGCCTCAAACGAACCGCGATCTATGTTCTCATAATTTGCTTGCCTTCTTGTATTCCTCTTTTGTGCGATGCTAAACTGAAGACTACGGATTTCCTTGCGCGCTCTATCCTGATCTAGCCTGCGGATATATTTATCTGGATCTCTTGGATCACCAAATCGATCTTTACCAAAAGACCGAGGCGCTTCACCGAAGGCTTTTCTATATTCAGCATGTAACCTCATTAGCTCATTGTAATTATCATCAGAGATAGGCGTATAATTAGGATCACGCCCTGCTCCACCTCTTGCCTTAGAAGAAGGGGCCTTTCTATATGCATCTATTTGCGAAACGTGGAAAGGATGCTCTTCGCCGTCAATCGTTTGAAGAGTAAAGAATCCTCTTTCGTCAGAAGATTCAGTTACCGTTGCGCGAATAGGAGTCTTATCGTCTTTAAGGATAAATTCACCTTGATCTCCCTTCTTAAAAGACTTGGGGACTGATTCAAACCAGTTTTCCGGAATTGGAGCGCCACGCTCTCTGATATAGGCAACGGCAGCATTAAAGTCTTTACCAAGCCCAGAGATCACCTCTTTAGTCTTCTCGCCTTGGAAAGTTGATGCAACCTTATTTAGATAGCGCGCAAAGTCTTCCGCTTTCTTCGCGCCAGCAGGAAATTTCTCCATTTGCTGAAGAAACTTGCGGCGAGCTGCGGAGCCTCCTGTTTTCTCTAGTAAATCACCGATGTCATGAATCTGGTCCCATAGATATCCACCTCGATCTCGAATTACCGACAACACACTTCCAGATTCTCTATCTATCTGGTCTGAAATACGGACAACAATATCATCTAGCTTATCTTCTGCTAATCGACCTACGCCAGCCGCTCTCTCTAAATTTTCCTCAGAGACATTGCGACGAATTGCAGCAGAACCAGTTTCAATAAAATCATCTCCTACATCAGAGATTTTCTCTCTGACACCTGCTGCTTTTTCTTCAGCAGTTTCCCACCAGTTCTCCATATCTTTTTTGAAAGAAGCAACTCTTGGATCATCCCGAACTGCCCTGCTAGCTTTCTTGATCTGCCTAAGAGCCATCTGATTGATCTTATTTTCATAAGCAGCCTCAGACATTCCCTTGGCTCTCGCGTGAGCCTTGTGGGTTAGCTCATGCTCAATGACAAATTGTTTCCATTCCTCAAAAGTCTTAAATGCATCCTCTGCAAGAGGCTTTACTCCCTTAACTTTAGGGACTGTCCATGCTTTCTCGTTGAACTTCTGCAACAAAACCCGAGGGTTAAGTAGGATCACCCCATCTCGGAGGGCCGCTCCAAGTTCATCAACTCGCGAGGTTCCTGGCTTATGAGGGATAAAATCAACCTCTCTTATTCCCTTGAATTTATCGCGAAGGCGACCGGTTGTAGATTGAAGCTGCTCAAACCTAGATCTTGTCCATGTTTCTACGTTTTCTAAATCAGGTAAGGCCAGGTCGATTAAGTCAAACTCTTGAAGTGCATTCTTTCTTGCCTGGATTAGACCTTGCCCCTCAGCCCTATACTTTTTGACAAGGTCATCAAAATCGGCTCGATTAGCCTTACTAAATTCTGCACCTTGCTTATACCCTCTCCATATAGCAGAAAGTGATTCCGAAAGGCTCTCCTCGTTCTTTGATCTTAAAACCTGATCTACAAGTTCATCTAGCTCCTGATCTACCACCCTGTCTGGGCCATTAAACTTCTCCCAGGCGTCGTTCATATCATCAAAGAAGCCGTTATACGAATCCTGAATTTCCTTCTTTGTCATATTGCCAGTGCGAACACGCCCGTACATATTCCGATGGAACTTTTCAAATGCCTCGGTTGCTACGTCGATACCAGGCTGAGTAAAGGTGGAGGTTCTGGTGATAACCTCTTCAAACATTGACCTGCCATTCTCAAAAAACTCAGCCCGAGTTATAGGATTGGTGTGCCTAGAAACAGCTTCTGCAACAGTAGTGAGCCTCTGTCCTAATACCCCACCAGCCAGGTCGCCTAAATGTTCATTAGCGCGACTCATCGTTTTCTGTTTAAGAGTAGATGCTTGATCTGTCACCATTCCATGAAACTGAGACAGTCCAGCGCGCATCTTTTCAGTAAGTGGCTTCCCTGCTCTTGCGTTGCCTAGGCCCTTAGTGATTTGAGCGAACGTGCCTTCTAGGATCAGCCCCATTGCCGCCCACTCAGCGGCCATCGCTATTGCTTGGTTAAAGTCTCCATCTGATCTGATGTAACCATTCATGAAACCAGGGAGAGTTTCACCAATTCCTATCGTAATTGCACGTTCAGCAGTTCTAGTGCCTTGATTGAGTCTAGCGGCACGACTAGCCGCAGCAGCACGAGAAGCATCGTCAGAAACAGTAAGGGCTGTTTCAGTTACCTTTTGACCCAGCTTGCCCTTTGCCAACTTCTGAAGAGCGGGTCGAGCCATTCTGGCTACCTTCGAGCCAACTCCGTAGCCTGCAATCACACCAGGAATAGCGCCTATAATCTCACCAGGGATTCTAGCTGGCTGAAACTCTATACCAAATGCCTCAGTGTCACCAACATTTGGAGGCATCTGCGCTTCATAAGCACCAAAGGTTGCTGCTTCTTTAGCAACCTCCTCAACGCCCCTTGCTTCATCAAAGAAGTTAAGCGGCGTATATTCATAGATATCGAAGTCCATGCCCACGCTTTTCATCCGGTCCAAGAAAGGTTCTCTCTCTTGAACAGGAAGGGTCATGAACGCGTTTGCTAAACGCTTTTTTTGATCCTCAGAAAGACGGGCTGGCGATGGTGGAAAAGAGTTCTGCGTAGGTGAGATAGTAGGCGTCATTGTCATTGATTATCTCTTTCTAATTCCCATGTCACCTACCAAACCGTTGAGAGCGAAGGTCACCACCGCTCATATCTGGTAGGTCTTCCATACGCGCAGTCATTCGTGTGCCAGTTTCTCGCAACAGGATAGCGTTAACAAGAGCATCTCGATCAAGAGTTGATATAAGCGTATCACGATTGCCGCCTGTAGCTCGCATCAAGTCTCTGAGATAAGACTCGGTATCGTTGTTGTCTTCTTCTGGCGCATACTCATAAATAAATTCTTCAAGAGTATCGCCACGAGCCGCATCTAGAAGAACTTGTCGGTGTAGATGTCGAATCCCATCTTCAATACTGGGGAAAATCGCAAATTCACTATGAGGATCTTGTTCTGCCCCTGGCTGATTAGCGAATTTGATATTCCCTAGATTATTATTTTCGACGCCGATGCTATCTGGCTCTGATATTCGCATATCCCAGTTGCCAAGAATATCCATATCCAAAGCGGAATCATGATGAGGAACGCTGTCTGCTGCCTCTACGTCTTGCCTCCACTGATCTCCATAATACTGCCGTCTTTCAAGAGCATTTCTGGCCTTTATATCATCAAGCTGAGATTGAATCGGGTGTGGCGCTAGGGGATAGTCGGACGGGACAAACTCAGATTGCTCACGTTCGGGATAGGAGTATTTCTTAAAGGCCCTAGCTTGGTTTACAGCATCCATGGGGGTACCTGACCTGGTGATATAAGGCGTCTGGGAGCTTCTGCGCTGTTCGCTCCTGTCGCGCATCCCCTGCCTGAGCTGACTGTCTGAATCGCCCAACGCGCTAATAAAATCAAAAAAGTTTGCTTCAGGATTTTGCTGACCAGGATCTAGTTCTGAACTGGAAGCGCTGGGAAGATTTCTAACAGGGATGCCTCCACTGCCGCCTCCCCCTGTTCTTGTAGTTCCACCCAATCCTGGCGAGCCTAATCTCCCGCCTCGCCCACCTGCTCCTCCAAGTCGCCCACCACCCCTCTGGTCTTGATTAAAGAGTTCCTGTGCAATACCGCTCCTTGAAGGAACCCCTAAAAAGCGCTCCATATCTATCCCCACTTGCCCAGCGACCGCAGAAAATTCATCATAAGCGGCTTGAGTTGTCTTGCGCTCCCGAGCTACAATAGGATCTATGCCAGAAGCCGTAGAGCCAGCGAGCGCCCGAGATCGTAGGGCCGCATACATTTCATCAGTTCGATGTCTTCTTTCATTGTATGCCTTTATAGCAGCTTTGTTTTCAGTAAAGTCTGAATATCCTTCTCTCTGCATGAAGTTAGGAAGAAGAGCCGAAGCTGCCCCGCCGAACTCACGAACTACATCATTCCATATTTGCTCATTCTCTTTCTCAAGTCTGGCGATATAATCCCTCTGTTCGCCATACTCTTGAGGCGTAAGACTGTGTTCGAGAGTAAGCTCGTCCCGAAGTCTATTTTCCGTTTGCCTATGCATGAGGAAATCCATATAGGATTGATTCCTTGCTGCTTCTCGTTCCCTTTCGTCTTTCTCCTTCAGACGCTGAAGCTCATTAGCTCGCCGTGCATTCTCAGCTACTTGAGGATGATGACCACCGGGAATCCATTCGGAAGGATCGAAGTCACCACTATCCATGATTCGACCTGCGTGGTATCCAATACCCTTATCTATCTCCTTTTCATCATCGCGAGTCAGGCCATGTCCCTGCCGAATAAAGCCCTTCTGAATCATATCCAGCGCTGATGCTTCATTCTGCTTGCGGCGGTTTTCAGCCGCATTGACAGTTGAGAGGATCTGACTAAAAGCTCCACCACCTAAGTTGTATGCCATGATTCTCTCCTAGCGGCCAAATTGCCCGCCTCCCGGTCCTTGATTTCTCTTACGAGCATTGTATCCTCCGGCGATACCACCAGCGGCCAAACTACCACCATTTTGTCCAAACATGGCACCGCCACCGAAGCCACTACCACTGCCACTGCCGCTCCCACTCCCACTACCGCTTCCGCTACCGCCACCTAACAGATTGCCTACCTGTTTTGTTCCCCAATCCCAAGCACCTTTAGCGGCATCCTGAACCCTTGGATTGGTGAGAGCCTGGCTCAGTCGGTCTTGACCTTGTTGTCCTGCTCGACCACCTGCTGCCGCAGCGTCTTGAAACCCGCTCATTGCCGTACTTGCCGCACCAAGGGGGTTGCCCATCGAACCAAGAGCAGATCGACCCATGTCTAAACCCTTATCCTGGGCTTCAATCGCTCTATAGTTAGCGTCAGCTACGCCGCGATCATATTGACGATTGGTCTCATTAAACCTATCCATCCAATCCATCTGATCCCGCTGCTGGGTACGGACGTTATTAAACTCGTTGTTGTAGACGTTGCTTAGTTGTCCAAGTCTACCACTTAGTCCGGCTTCCCTCTGGCCTTCTGCTTGCATGCCAAGACCACCAGCTTGCATCAGATCACTAAGACGCCCACGGCCAACATCTTCAACCTGCTGCCTTGCGTCCATGCCTGCACCTGCTGCTGAAGTAAGGCCGGATAGTCGATCAGATCGGATGTCTTGTGCGCCAACCGCACCACCTCTGCGATTCTGACTTGCTTGAAGTAGGTTAGCAAAATTCTGATTCGCAAGATCACTTTGCATACCAACTGCGCGTTCTGCAATTCCTGCACGAGACTGCATCATGTTTTGTTGGTTCTTCGCTGCTGCCATATTAAAGTCAGCTGTTTGCTGGCCTATCGCAGCGGCTCTTTGTCCCTCAAGCTCCTCCATTTTTCGCTGAAATGCTGGAGAGCCAAGCTGGTTCATCATACCAAAGCGATGCTCCAAATTCTCTCTAGCTTTATCAAACTGACGATTTACACCAATTTCCTGTCCGCTCAATACAGCATTCATACGCTGATCGTAAGGATTCACCGCGTTCATCTGGTTTCTACTAAAATCCTGAAAGGCTTGCATCTCTGGCGTGACCCCACCCCCCAATGCCCTTCCAGCTAGGTTCCATACATCTGTCTCGCCAAAGGCATTACCGCCAAGTCTCTGCATAGCCTGACTTTGAGCATAGTTCGAAATGCCACGAGTGTCAGTTCCCTGAAAATCCTGACCCATACGCATCGCTGCCTGGTTCATAACAGGGTTCATATCGAAGCCCTGATATGGATTTGTCACCCTATTAACTGCTGCATCCATCAGCGGGAAGCGAGCATAGTCAGACATATCCGTAATGGCTGGCATCTGGGTAATCGGATTCGCCGCCTGTGGCCCACCAATAGACGCTGGAGCTTCGCCGTAGACATTAGGCCCTGCGCCCCCAGGAATTGAGCCTCCTCCCCCAGGAATTGAGCCTCCTCCCCCTGTTGGTGGCCCTTGATTGTAGACTTGCGCTGGTGGAGGTGCTATACGTCCAGTCTGATCTATCATCGGAGGAGGCTGACTGCCTGGAGGTGGAGCGGGATAATCGCCAGCCCCCAAAACCGCTCCAGTTTCTCCTGGAGGAGCAGGAAAATCACCAGGACCGCCAGCAACGGGTGGGGGTTGAGTAACTGGTGGTGGTGGTGGAAAATCACCAGGGCCGCCTACTGGAGGTTGAATAACTGGTGTAGGCGCGGGGAAATCACCAGGGCCTCCTACTGCGGGTGGAGGTTGAACAACTGGTTGGGGCGGGGGAAAATCGCCGGGGCCACCCGTCGGTGGAGGTTGGGTAACTGGAGCAGGTGGAGGAAAATCACCAGGGCCTCCTGCCGCTGGCGGTGGCTGAATAACTGGCGAAGGTGGAGGAAAATCGCCGGGACCACCCGTCGGAGCAGGTGCTATACGTCCAGTCTGATCTATCGGAGCCGGAGGAGATACCATACGACCGGTTTGATCTATCATTGGAGGAGGCGTTATACGTCCAGTCTGATCTATCGGAGCCGGTGGGCCTTGTGTATATACTTGCTGTTGAGGAATCGCCCGTCCGCTCTGATCTACCGGAGCAGGTGGCCTTCGAAGAAGTGCCCTGCCTGACTGATCTATCTGGGTCGGCGCGGCTTGCGTATATACTTGCTGCTGAGGAACTCCTCTCCCACTCTGATCTACCGCCGCAGGTGGAGAAGATGCGGCCCGTTTGCTTTGATCTACTTGAGCCGGAATACCTCTGCCTGACTGGTCTACTGGCAAAGAAGGCTTCTTTGCCGATCTACTGCTTTGGTCAATTGGCGCAGGAGGTCGTATCCTTGATCTTTGGTCAACTGGTTTTTCTTTTGCCCTTGGGCGAATAGACTCCGCGAACCTTGGACCTCCAGGTCTGTCCGCTTGAGGATTTCTAGGCCCCCTGTTCGCTTGGGGATTTTTAGATCCCCTTTTCATCTGGGGCTTAAAATCGGGTGGTGGCAGTGACGGCTTATCGGCTCTCTGGCTTTGAGGATTCTTCCTCTTCGTTCTCTTTTCTTGAGGATTCTTCCTTTGCGTTCTGTTTTCTTGAGGGTTTTTAGACCCCCCACGTTTTTCTTGAGGGTTTTTAGACCGCTCCCTAGAGCTTTGATCTTCCTCTTGGTCTTTTTTAGTCTTCCTATTCCGGCCCCTCGTTCTTTGCTCATCAGACCGTCCTGCCACCTCAGCAGCCATTTGCTCTTTAGTCTTCCGCTTGTTGGCGACTGATTTTACTTTTCTAGCTGTCCGTGCCATTATACTTCCCTCACAGAAGATTCAAAAACCATGATATATTAATCGTCTTTACCAAAGGGCTCTTCACTAACAACATTTCCATCAGCATCTGTGGTGCGGATAATAAAGTAATCGCCACCCATCGGGATTAACTCCTTAGACACTCCAGTCTCCCGAAGTTGCGTCTGCGCGTCTACAGAAGTGGCTTGCCGGAGAGAATCAGCAATAGCTGGATCTCTATGAGAAGTGGCGTTTTCAACAACATCTTTCGGTGCATTGATCATATCGCTGGTATCAGTGGCGTATGGATCAGGTCTACTCAGTTCTTGAGGATCAGTCCAACCAGCACCCTCAAACCCTGTGTTAATCGGCATGTCGCCAGGCCCCATTACGGCCCCACCATGCGAAATACGCTGTGCGTCTTCTTGGCTCATTTGCTGCGTATTAGCGCCAACCTGTGCCCAAGCGGCAGGATCTCCAGACTCAGTGTCGGTGCGAGCATAGAGATCATCTGTGCCGCTCCCATCATCAACCATACGATAAAAACCGCCCGTTTTATCATCCCAATTGCCGCGATAGACGCCTCCTGTGTCGCTAACCACCTGCGTACTACCATGAGGCCCTGGATCCCACTCGCCGTAGGTGTTGCCCCCATATGAAACCGACCCAGAAGAAGGATTATTCGCCTTCTGGGCATAAAACCCATCTAATTGAGCGCCAACTTGAGGCGCAACATTATCGGTTGCAAACGAGCCTCCTCCTCCAGCCCCAGGAATAGCCGACATCGCCCCTAATTGGCCCCATGCGCTTGCTTGAGGCGGGGGAGGCGCTGAAGCCTGTTGGTACGCAGGGCCACCAGCAAAGCCCTGGTGGCCTCTGGGCGCACTAGCAGGACCATGAGTCGGAGCTACCCGATAGGTATTCTGGTACGGATTGTAGTGAGTGGGGGCACGAGGGGCGTAAACAGGCATTGGTGCAGCCGCTCGTTGCTGTAGGGCATTCAGCATATTAGACCGATATGGCGATTCCTGACTGAACTGCTCCTGGCCCATATTCATAAGGGCATTGGAGAGGTTCATTTGATTAGTAATGGCGTCGCTTTGAAGCTGGAATCCACCAGATCCAGGCATAAAGCCGCCGCCGCCGCCGCCGCCGCCAGCTAGCTTACCCCCAAGTGCCAGACCCCCACCAACAACGGCACCCGCAGGGCCTCCTTGAAGGAAGCCTGCGCCAGCCCCCATTCCTACATCTAAAATATCGCCCCAAATGCCCATACTATACCTCCGTTAGCTCTGCCTGTTCGTCATGTCTGGCTCGTGATACATTTCTCTGTTCATGTAGCTTTTTTAGCGAATTAGAGCCATTCCATACACTGGATTTCATAGTTAGTAAGACACCAATTTGAAGATCTTTCAACTTGTCCAGTTCAGCCTTGCACCGCTCCACTGCTGCATCAACATCACCAACTTCGACGTTTAGAACTCCAAGTTTCAACTGATCAATCTCACTCTCTTTCAAAGCAATAGCTTCAAGGTGAGAATAATCTAGCTTTAACTCGTTCGTCAGACGGATAACCAGCTTCTGAATTACCTCTCGCTGCTCTTCGTCAAGTCGATGCAGTTCTTCGTCGATATCCATTACTTCCCCGTTCTATGAAGTGTACGTAAGCGAATATGCCCACTGCGAAATTCAGCCTGGTCTATCCCAACATACACAAGTGCTTTAGCTTCCGTAATTCCTGCCTTAGTTACACTTACGAGCATCCATCCCAGCTTGTTTGTATCTGTTTCGTCTAGCTGGATCGTATAATCGCCTTTGCTGATTTCTGCCCAGGTGCCGTCACTTAGCGATGCATATGACGCGCCATTTTTTGACGCCTGAACAGTTGGACTTGAGACACCCGTAACTGGATCTGAGTCCGTATCCAGCACATGAATAGGAATCTTTTGGTCTGCTACTCCGTGGCTAACCCAATGTGGACCTTGGTATGCTGTGTCAACCATAACTCAATCCTGGGTCGCGGCGTACGCCTGAGAGAGTATCCATGTAATAAATGAGACTAACGCGGCTGTAGTGGCCTCGTGCGTCCAGACATCCTCCCACTTATATCCTCCAGGCCATTGGCCCGTGCTTCTGCAAATTTGGTAAAATATGGTCACGGCAGCAGCCGAACTTGCACTCCATGCCGCAGCGCGATTAGAGTCTTCTTTTGCCCTTTCTTGGGCGGTAACTTGTTTCTGTAATCTAGCTGTTCGACCTACTGATTTTTTTAACTCTGCCTGAGTTTCACGTTTACTTCTAGTAGCTGATTTTGCGGTCCAGCGTTCAGCCTTGACAGTCGATTGGGTCTGTTCTAGCTCTTTTTTAATTGCATCGTAGTGGCGACGTAAGTCGCCAAATGAGGCAATATTCTTAGAGTCTGGGTAATGAGGAGACATTCATTATGCCTACTTGAGTATGGGCGTAGCCGTGAATTACTAATCATCATCCTCGTCCATGCCGTCATTCAGGCCACTGACAAGGGCATTGATAGATCCTTGAAAGTATTTTTCTACTCGCTCTCCGCTGCTACCAGACTTCTGTCTAAGCAAGGTAGAAAGGGCAGTTCCCACTGTTTTTCCAACCCCATAAACTACCTTATTTGGTAAGGCAAATGTAGCAACAGCCAGCCCTGCCGTAATATAATTTCCAGTAAGGACGTTTTTCCCTGTATTGATAATTTCCATGAACTCCATAGGTCACTCTTCCTCCCCGTTGGAGCTTATTAACTCACTTTCTACTTTACCATCAATGAGGGTCCGATAAACCTCAATCTGGCCTGTCAACCGAGCAATGAATGGGTCTTGGGATGCCAGAAGGTTCGCTCTCTGCGTAATCTGCTGAGTGAGCGTGTCGATCTGCCCTTGGATCTCTTCCTGGTTGATGCGTCCATCAATATTGATATCAGTCATTTTGCCGCTCCAGTTATTTCTTCGGCTTACGTGTGTTGGACATTTTACGTCCTGACCGCTTGGCCGCTGACTTCGCCGCAGCTTTTCCTGCTTTCGTATACGAATAACTCTTACCGCCTACCTTGGGCATGATATACCTCCTTTAGGAGTTCCAGCCTTCGTCATCGAGATCCGATGCGATGGCTGCGTCTGG
>CEUI01059126.1_pt1 | contig 20707 bp, 18 predicted proteins | sample 531411 | NCBI WGS metagenome assembly CEUI01 (sample SAMEA2622841, study PRJEB7988) | marine metagenome | isolation source: saline water (ENVO:00002010), including
CTATTTTCAGAGCTTGGAGAGTGTCTAGGAAACCTGGGGCGATTCACAATATTCTGCCGTTCGATGCAGATGCCGCTGTGTACTATGCAGAGATAGCCGCAGAAACCGAGGCTAAAAGGCGGGTGGTTGATATGGCCGATGCGCAGATCGCTGCAATTGCTCGGCTGCATGATGCCGTGATCGCAACTCGCAATATTCGCCACTTCGAAACGCTGGGCGTTGCCCTGGTAGATCCTTGGAGCAATTAACCAGAATCAGCCGCTGTAGACAGGGTGTAGTCACTACCCAGAAACGACAAAGGGCTAGCCGAAGCTAACCCTTTGATTTGTATGGTGGCTACACCGGGACTTGAACCTGGGACATCAGCATTATGAATGCTGCGCTCTAACCGACTGAGCTATGTAGCCAACGTGGCGCGCATTTTCCGCGTCTCGCTGACTGCTGTCAACCCCAGATCATCGATAAATTTACGCTTTATCAAGTGGTTAGGCTTCGCAGGCAACGGTACGTTCGACGGCTCGCTGCAGGCTCTATGTCACACCTCTCGACCCCTTGGCGCAATGGCCGGGATCAGTGCTTGCCATCCCCTGTCGGCCTGTTCATCCTGCCTCATTCATTTCCAAACGAGCCCTGTCATGACGCCCATCCAGAATATCGGTCTGGCGCTATTCGTTCTGCTGTCCATCGGCGTTGCCATCGGGCACAGGACCGAGTGTGCCGATGGCCGCGTGGTGGAAACCTATCTGGCCAAGGGGCTGGCTTCGCAGGTGCTGGGGCATGATCTTTGCGAGCAATCGCAGCAGCCCTGAACCTATCCCTCATTAAGGAATGATGTGATGAAAAAGCTCGCCTTGCTTGTCAGCTGCAGCCTTCTGGGCGCCTGCGCCAACCTGGGTTCGCAGCCACCGGTGCCGGTGACCTCGCCACTGGTGCAGGCTTTCCGCGATATCTGCCTGCAAACCGCCCCGAGCTTTGCCGAGGCGCATCGCGTGGCGCGTCAGCATGGCATCACCGAGATGACCGACATGGGCTTCGCCACGGTCGGCTTCAATGCAGACAAGAGCCTGGGTATCCAGGTGAAGGTCAGTCACGAGTGCGTGGTAACCGGCGAATCGCAACAGGACGACACGCTGACGAGCCAGATGCTCAGTGCAGCCGCGGTGAATGCCGGCACCACGGTACCTCGCAAGGCACCCGTGAAGATGGTGATCGCCGGGCAGCGCTTCATCCTGATGCATGATCGCCAAGATGGTGAGGCCTTCGTGATGCTCAAGCCGGACTGACACGCTGCCTGCCTCACCACGCACGGAATGCACCCACCCTGCATGCGGGTGCTCGTTCCTCAGGCACGCCTGCCAGGGCGCGTGGCCAACAGCAGGCCGCCGAAGATCATCGCCGCCCCCAGCCAGTGGTAGAGCTGCAGGCTTTCGTTCAGCAGCACCCACCCCAGCAGCGCGGTGAACACCGGCATCAGGTAGTTGGTCAGCGCCGCCTTGGCGGCGCCGATCACGCGGATGCCGTGGTTCCAGGCCAGGTAAGCCAGCAACGAGGCGAATACGGCGGTGTAGGCGACCGCCGAGAGATTGGCGGTATTCAGCGCAAGCTGTGCACCCTGGCTCAGTTCATACAGGTAGAACGGCAGGATCAGCGGCACGCCGAGCATGATGAACACGCCCAGCAGCGCCAGTGGCGGAATCGGCTGCAGGTAGCGGGCCCAGCGCCGCAGCAGCAGCGAGTACAGCGCCCAGTCGACCACCGCCAGCAGCATGATCAGGTCGCCCTGATTGAACGACAGGCTGGCCAGGCGGCTCCACTGGCCCTGGCTGATCAGCACCGCCAGGCCGATCACCGCCACCAGCATGCCCCACCAGGCGCGTCGCGCCGGCCATTCGTTGAGCAGCAGCCCGGCGCCGATGAACGTCACCAGCGGCAGGCAGGTGTTGACCAGCGAAATATTGATCGCCGCCGTGGTCTGCGCCGCGCTGTAGAGCAGCGAGTTATAGCCGGCGATCCCCAGCCCCCCGAGCACCAGCAGGCGCCACCCGGCATGGCCCACAGCAGCGCGATGGCGCCACAGTGGCATGGCGACGAAGGGCAGCAGCAGCGCCAACGCCAGGCACCAGCGCCAGAACGCCAGGGTGAACGGCGCGATTTCCCCGGCGAAGGCACGTGCGACCAGGGCATTGCCGGACCAGCAGAGGTTGGCCAGCAGCAGGCCGAACAGCGCCAGCGGGCGCGAGTGATTGAGTGCAGTCATGAGGCAAGCGCCAGGGTGATGACGAGGAACGCGTCGCCTGGTCGTGTGCGGTCAGCGGGCGAACGGTGCTGAGCGATCATTGCATAGCTTCCGAATCAGGCGGCTTTGCACCATACGGAGGCAGGCAATGCTTGGCAAGGTTGCAGGATGGCCGAGCCAGGTACGCACCCGGGGCCAGCGCGTCGAAATCGACAGCCCATGGGCAGGTGCGTACGCCCCCTCAATACCAGCGACGCAGCAGGCGCATCAGCAACCCGAGAATCAGCAGCACGCCCAGCAGGACCACGGCGCTGGCGCCCCACTGCATCGGGCCGGCAAGACGGAACATTTCGCGCGGATTCAGGCTGGGCGCGCGAATCATGCGCGCCTCGACCGCCGCGCCAACGGTGGGAATGTCGGCCAGGCCGTCGCCATCGAGATCCGGCAGGCTGCGGATATGGTCGAGCAGTGCCTGCCACTCCTTGAGCTCCTGCACGCCGGGCGTGTTCGGCTCCTGGTCGACGATGGAGTCCTCGATGCGCGGCAACGGACGGCCTGCGGCATCCTTGGGGATCACGTCGAGCAGGCCCTTGGTCAGGTCCGGCACCAGCCAGGTGAAGCTGCCGACGTAGCTGGTGGCCCCGATGCTGTAGAGGCGCGTGTCGTCGAGATCGAGGTCGCGATACCCCTTGACCGGGTCACCGATCTCGATGCGGCTGACCCGATCGAACGGCACGCGCCAGGGGTTGTAGGTGAAGCGAACGCCGGAAACCCGTGGGTAGTAGCTGTCACTGTCGCGCAACTGGTAGGCGAGCAGCAGCACTTCCAGCAGGGATTTGATCTCGCGAGCGCTGACGTAGGCCTTGATCATCGGGTAGCCCGGTTCGTCATCGAACTGGCCGATGCCCAGCGGGGCGATGCGAAACAGGTCGGAAACGTCCTGCACGCCATGCCGGCCCTTGATCAGGTCATCGCGGATGGTGCCGTTGCCGGTGAAGGCCAGGTCGGCATCGACCGCATGGCGCAGCGCGTCGGTGACCAGGTTGGCCAGGGTGTGATCGCTGAAGTCACGCCCCAGGCGCTGATCGACCTTGGCCAGCGGCTGGTCGAAGCGGTAGCCCCTGGGGTTGAGCATGCGCTCGCTGACCACCTGCTTGAAGTCCTCGACCTGGGCGGTGATCACTGCGTCACCGGCGATGCGGTCATTGATCGGATGCAGGCGGTAGTCGCGTACCTGCGTCACACCGTCGTCGCCAAGCGTCATGCGCAGTTCACCGAGGTACTGGATCTCCGAGCCGGCCTGCACCACCGGTGTATGCCCGTTGACCAGCACCGGCTGCGGCAGCGCCACGTGCGAGTGGCCGCCGACGACGATATCGATGCCCGGCACCTGCTCGACCAGCTCCACGTCCTCGCCGCGCCAGCTGCCGTCGGCCTGTTGCGTGACACCCATGTGCGACAGCAGGATGACCACCTCGGCTCCCTCCTCGCGCAGTTTGGCCACGGTTTCCCTGGCGGTGGCGACCGGGTCGGCGAACGTCAGCGGCTGGATCATCGGGCTGACCGCCACAGCATTGTTGCCGAGCAAGCCGAACAGGCCGAAGCGGATGCCGCCACGCTCGATCAGCTTGTACGGCAGGATGCGTCCGGCTTCGAAGTGCGCCTGCAGGCTGTCGTCGGCCTTGCTCGCCGGGTCGAAACGCATGTTGCTCGACAGCAGCGGCAGCAACGCGTCGCCCTCCACCTTGTGCGCGGCGCTGATCATCGCGGCCAGGCCAGCAGGGCGGAAGTCGAACTCGTGGTTGCCGATCACCGCCGCGTCGTAGCCCAGTTCGCTCATCAGGCGCAGCTCGCTGCCCATCTCGCGGGAGATGGTGTGAAACAGCGTGCCCATGGTGAAGTCGCCACCATCGAGCAACAGCACCGGTTCCTCACCGGCGGCGCTGCGGCGTTGCTGCAACAGCGTAGCCAGGCGGGCGACGCCGCCCACCGTCTCGTCATCGTTCAGCGTTGCCGGGCTGTATGCGTTGTTGGGACCGAAACCGAGCAGCCGCGACTGCCAGTCGTTGCTGTGCAGGATGGTGAAGCTGCGCTCGGCAGCGAACAGCGGCGTAACGCTCAGCACGCCGGCGAGCAGGAGGGAGGAAAGCAGGCGCATGGACGATCCTTGACGATGACTGCGCACAGTATGGAGCAGCGCCCGACGCCAGGCAGCGACCAATCGGGACGCAGCTTGTCGCCAATGGTGTCAGACATTCGTTGCCACAGATCAGCAACGCTCGCGGAGGGAAGGACTAATCTGTAATCAGGACTGCGAAGTGGAGAAGAACAATGGACCACTATCACCTGATGCTGATGCTGCTGATCGGCGGTTTTCTGCTGTTGGGCGTCGGTTTCAACTTTCGCGAGCACGAATGGGGCGTTCGCGTACTCGGCCTTGGCGTGCTGCTGATGCTGGTGCCGATCGCGCTGCGGGTACACCTGGCGCTGGCGTGAACGCGCGCGTGCGGGAGCCGGCTCGCTGAAGATCCGCCCGAGGTATCGCCGGCACCCCGGTGCCTGCGTGAAGTGGGTTCTCGCCACTATGAGAGACAGCGCGCTGGGAAAGTCAGCGTCGCTGAATGCTGGTTTTACAGGCGCAGAAGCAGCTCGTGCACCGCAGGCGATGCTCTATTGCTTCCAACGCTCGGCGGCGCTCTGGTCGCTGCAGCGACCCTCCACCCAGCGCGGCCCTTCGCTGGTGTCTTCCTTCTTCCAGAACGGTGCACGGGTCTTCAGATAATCCATGATGAAGTTGCAGGCGTCGAATGCGGCCTGGCGATGGGCGCTGCTGGTGCCGACGAAGACGATGGGCTCGCCCGGTTCCAGGCGGCCAACGCGATGGATGATCTCGATACCCAAAAGCGGCCAGCGCTCGCGGGCCTCGTCGGCGATCCTGGCCAGGGCCTTTTCGGTCATGCCGGGGAAGTGCTCGAGGAGCATGCCCCCCACCTCACGGCCGTCATTGAAATCGCGCACGTAGCCCACGAACGTGACCACGGCGCCGATGCCGAGGTTGGCGGCATGCAGCGCGTTGAGTTCGCTCCCCGGATCGAACGGCTGGCTGTGTACGCGGATGGTCATGAGTGAGGTATCCAGGTCGGGAGCGGCCTGCACGCAGGCCGCTGCTTTATAGGTGTACGCCACGAAGCGCTTGTTCAGCCGCCCGTCACGGTGGGGAAGAAGGCCACTTCATCGCCCTCGGCAAGCGGCTCGTCGAGGCTGCACAGCTCCTGATTGCGCGCGCACATCAGGTTCTGTTCGCCCAGCACGTCCCACTCGCCCCCACGTGCCAGCAAGTGCAGGCGCAGGTCGTCGAGCGTGGCGAAATCGCCGCTGAGCTGTTCGTCGTCGCGGCCCAGGGCCTCGCGATAGCGGGCGAAGTACTGCACGCGAATCATGCTTGTTCCTCCAGCTGGTAATGACCGCTCTTGCCGCCGAGTTTTTCCAGCAGGCGCACCTGCTCGATGACCATGCCACGATCCACGGCCTTGCACATGTCGTAGAGGGTCAGCGCGGCGACGCTGGCGGCCGTCAGTGCCTCCATCTCGACACCGGTCTGCCCCGACAGTTTGCAACGCGCGGTGATGTGCACGGCATCGTCGCCCTCTGCGCTCAGCTCGACCTTGACGCCGGTGAGCATCAGCGGATGGCACAGGGGGATCAGGTCGCTGGTTTTCTTCGCCGCCTGGATACCGGCGATACGCGCCACGGCGAACACGTCACCCTTGGGGTGCTCGCCGGCGACGATCATCTGCAGGGTGGCGGGCAGCATGCGCACACGCGCCTCGGCGGTGGCTTCACGAAAGGTGGTCGCCTTGTCGGTGACATCGACCATGTGCGCACGGCCTTGGGAATCGAGGTGGGTCAGCACGGGAAAGCTCCTGGCGGGAATCGGTCGATTGTAAACCCGCAGGTCAGGATTTGGCAGGCATGTCGTAGCGGGGATGAACCTGCAGGTGATCCGCGAATATCGTGGCTGAAGCCGCACCTGCGATTCCCGCCCGATAAAAACGCCCCTGTTCTTGCGAACAGGGGCGCGAATGGTTGCCCGCCCGAAGGTTACATGTGGCTTTCCGCGTACTCTGCGAGGATCGAGCGCGGCACGCCTTGCAGGGTGATGTGAACGCCGTGAGGGAAGTCCTTGAAGCGCTCGGTGAGGTAGGTCAGCCCCGAGCTGGGCGCCGACAGGTACGGCGTATCGATCTGCGCCAGGTTGCCCAGGCACACGACCTTCGAGCCACTGCCCGCACGCGTGATGATGGTCTTCATCTGGTGCGGCGTGAGGTTCTGGCACTCGTCGATGAGGATCAGGCTCTGCTGGAAGCTGCGCCCGCGGATGTAGTTGAGCGATTTGAACTGCAGCGGCACCTTCTGCAGGATGTAGTCGACACTGCCATGGGTGCTTTCGTCCTCCATGTGCAGGGCCTCGAGGTTATCGGTGATGGCGCCGAGCCAGGGCTCCATCTTCTCCGCCTCGGTACCGGGCAGGAAGCCTATCTCCTGGTCCAGCCCCTGCACGCTGCGGGTGGCGATGATGCGCCGGTAACGCTTGCTGACCATGGTCTGCTCGATGGCCGCCGCCAGCGCCAGGATGGTCTTGCCCGAACCGGCGGCACCGGACAGGTTGACCAGGTGAATGTCCGGGTCGAGCAGCGCGAACAGCGCCAGGGCCTGGTGAATGTCGCGCGGCTTGAGCCCCCAGGCTTCCTGATGCAGCAGCGGCTCCTGGTGCATGTCGAGGATCACCAGTTCGTCGCCCTTGATGGCCTTGATCCAGCCGACGAAACCCTGCTCATCGAGGATGAACTCATTGACGTGCACGGCGGGCAGGTTGTCGGTGAGCTGCACGCGATGCCAGGTGCGCCCATGATCCTGGCGGGTGTCGACCTTGCTCACACGCTCCCAGAACGAGCCGGGCAGGTCGTGGTATCCCTTCGACAGCAGGGAAACGTCATCGACCAGTTGGTCGGTGTGATAGTCCTCGGCGTCGATGCCACAGGCACGCGCCTTCAGGCGCATGTTGATGTCCTTGGTCACCAGCACCACGGACAACCCGGGATTGCGCGTCTTCAGCTCCACCAGCTGGTTGATGATCTTGTTGTCGTTGAGGTTCTCCGGCAGCCAGGTCACCGGCGCCGCGCTCTTGCTCATGAGAATGGAAAGACGCCCGCAGGGGCCGCTCTTGCCGCGCTGTATGGGTACACCGTATTCGACGTCTTCGGGCTCGGCTCCGGCGAGGATCTGGTCGATCAGACGGATCGCCTGGCGACATTCGGCGGCGACGCCATGCTTGCCGGATTTCAGCTTGTCGAGCTCTTCCAGCACCGTCATCGGGATGGCGACGTGGTGTTCTTCGAAGTTCAGCAGGGCATTGGGATCGTGAATCAGGACGTTGGTGTCGAGGGCGTAGAGGGTTGGAGCGGTGGGCTTGGAGCGTCCGTGGTCATCCATACTCGGTCACCTTCTTGTCGTAGCCGGGCGACGCAAAACCAGGGTCGGTGCTGCGCCGGACAGAGACCGCCGATTTTTCAGATCGGGGCCGAAAGGTGGCAAGCAAGGTGAGGGCCAATGGCCGCCACCTGTCTGCAGGTTTCGGCGGTCTTGCTTTTTTATTACCCCAATTCGCATGACAGAAAAATGTTTTTTTCTCGAACCCGGGGTTTATTTGTCGGTGCGACAGATAGCGCTTGGCGCTCACGCAGGACACCGTTAAAGTCCTAAGTCCTACCCGGCCTTCTGCGCCGAATCGCCGCCCCCTCATGCAGCATCTCCCGCGCCAATGCGGTGCAGCGCTGGTCTTCACGCAAGCGTCCATCTGCTTACCTCCGCCGGCGACCCATGCCGACAGGATCACCCGCACGTCGATGCCTGGGCAGGCGTCGACGCGGTCGCTCTCAATCGCCCCGATAGGTGGTCTTGCCGATCCCCGACCTCTAGAATCGTCGCCACGCTTTCTGGAGACCCTGCCCATGCTGATGGTGATTTCACCGGCCAAGACCCTCGATTACGAGACGCCACCCGCCACCCCGCGCTTCACCCAACCCGAGCACCTCGACCACGCCCAGGAACTGATCGCCCAGCTGCGCGAGTTCAGCCCGGCCCAGATCGCCGAGCTGATGGGCCTGTCGGACAAGCTCGCCGGTCTCAACGCCGCACGCTTCGGCAGCTGGGAACGCCCGTTCAACCCCTCCAACGCCAAGCAGGCGCTGCTGGCGTTCAAGGGTGACGTCTACACCGGCCTGAATGCCGAAGACCTCTCCGAGGAGGACTTCGATTTCGCCCAGGCCCACCTGCGCATGCTGTCCGGCCTGTATGGCGTGCTGCGGCCACTGGACCTGATGCAGGCCTATCGCCTGGAAATGGGCACCAAGCTGGTCAATGGCCGAGGCAAGGACCTCTATGCCTTCTGGGGCGAACGCATCAGCGGCTGGCTGAACGAAGCGCTGCAGGCCCAGGGCGACGACGTACTGCTCAACCTGGCGTCCAACGAATACTTCGGCGCGGTCAAGCGCAAGGCGTTGAACGCACGCATCATCGACACCGAGTTCAAGGACCTGAAGAACGGCCAGTACAAGATCATCAGTTTCTACGCCAAGAAAGCACGCGGCCTGATGGCTCGCTACGTGATCAAGGAACGCCTGAACGACCCCGAAGGCCTGAAGGACTTCAACTATCAGGGCTACCGCTACTCGGCCGAACAGTCCCAGGCCGACAAGCTGGTTTTCCTGCGCGACCAGCCCCAGGACTGAACCCGACCTGGCCGCCCGTGCACCGCCTATCGGCTGGTGCGCGGGCTCCGCATCCGCCCCGCGCACCTCGTCCTCGCCTCTCCCCCGCCATATCCCCGCCCCCGATTCCCGCACGCGCCAAAGATTCCCCGGCACGGCGTTGCACATGCAGAAACCTGCTTGGCATCACAGTTTCAGCTCATCCCAACTTTCCAGCGAACTTATCGCGCCGTTTAGTTATCGGATAGTTTCGAATTAATTAAATCGCGATGTGCTATCATGCATTTTGCAAACTTGCCACTATATTGCGATCAATTAGCCGTTCAGCTCCGGTTCAGCATCAGGACGAACGGTAGGAACTATCGGAAAGCGCCACGACTCATACAGCCCGTAACACATTTCAATACATAACTTTCTTTGTCACTGAACCTGCCTGATTGCGAATTAACTTTCGCCGGACAGACTCGCCCAAACGAAAGTTCCTGTATTCAACAGGGAGATTCACGAACCCGCCAAAGTACTGAAACAGAGGCCTCCCGCGAGGCACAAGCGACAACATCAAAGGGCCACTTTCCTATAAAGGCCCGTACTTGGCACCACTTCCGGTGCCCCACTCTACTTATGCCTGAATGAACTTGCCGCTGTAATGAACAGCAAGTTCACGGACGCGTTTTGGCCATAAGGCCAGTATTTGAAACTGCATCATACGGACGAGGTGAATACCATGCGAATCAGTATCTTCGGTTTGGGTTATGTAGGGGCCGTGTGTGCCGGCTGTTTGTCGGCTCGCGGCCATGACGTGATTGGCGTGGATATTTCCGCGCACAAGATCGATCTGATCAACAACGGCAAGTCGCCCATCGTCGAACCGGGCCTGGAAGAACTGCTGCAACAGGGTCTGCGTCAGGGCCGCCTGCGCGGTACCACCGATGTCGCTGCAGCCGTACTGGAAAGCGATGTGTCGTTCATCTGCGTCGGCACGCCGAGCAAGAAGAACGGCGACCTGGAGCTGAACTACATCGAAGGCGTGTGCCGCGAGATCGGCATGGCCATGCGCGACAAGGGCGAGCGCCACACCGTGGTGGTACGCAGCACCGTACTGCCCGGCACCGCAAAGAACGTGGTGCTGCCGATCCTCGAGGACTGCTCGGGCAAGAAGGCCGGCGTCGACTTCGGCCTGGCGGTGAACCCCGAGTTCCTCCGCGAGAGCACCGCGATCAAGGACTACGACTTCCCGCCGATGACCGTCATCGGCGAGCTGGACCGCGCCTCCGGCGACCTGCTGGAAAGCATCTACAGCGAGCTGGACGCACCGGTCATCCGCAAGGACATCGAAGTCGCCGAGATGATCAAGTACACCTGCAACGTCTGGCACGCCGCCAAGGTCACCTTCGCCAACGAGATCGGCAACATCGCCAAGGCCGTCGGCGTCGATGGTCGCGAGGTGATGGACGTGGTCTGCCAGGACCACAAGCTCAACCTCTCCCGCTACTACATGAAGCCCGGCTTCGCCTTCGGCGGCTCCTGCCTGCCCAAGGATGTGCGCGCCCTGAACTACCGTGCCGGCAGCCTGGACGTGGAGGCGCCGCTGATCGGCTCGCTGATGCGCAGCAACGCCGCCCAGGTGCAGAAGGCCTTCGACATCATCTCCAGCCATGACTCGCGCAAGGTCGCCCTGCTCGGCCTGAGCTTCAAGGCTGGCACCGATGACCTGCGCGAAAGCCCGCAGGTGGAGCTGGCGGAAATGCTCATCGGCAAGGGCTTCGACCTGAGCATCTACGACCGCAACGTCGAGTACGCCCGCGTCCACGGTGCCAACAAGGACTACATCGAGTCGAAGATCCCGCACGTCTCCTCGCTGCTCAACAGCGACCTGGAAGACGTGGTGGCGAAGGCCGACATCATCGTCCTGGGCAACAGCGACGAGCGCTTCGCCAAACTGGCCGAGCAGGCGCCGAGCGGCAAGCGCGTGATCGACCTGGTGGGCTTCATGCCCCACGCCAGCAATGGCGTGGCCGAAGGGATCTGCTGGTAAGGGCCTGGCGTGCCCGTGTGCCATGCACGCGGGCACCGAGAGACACATATGGACAAGCTCAAGAACGGCCTCAACGAAGCCAGCGGCTGGCTGCTCTACCTCAGCCTGCTGATGCTCCTGGCCCTGGCGTTGCCACGCACGGTGTTCGACCCCGAATCGCGGGACTTCCTCCTGCTCATCGGCATCGTCGGCATCTGGCGCTACTCCATGGGCGCCATGCACTTTGTGCGCGGCTGCCTGTTCCTTTATCTGGTCTACCCCTGGTATCGCCGCAAGGTGCTCAAGCTGGGCAAGGCGGCGGACCCTTCGCATGTCTTCCTGATGGTCACCAGCTTTCGCATCGACGCGCTGACCACCGCCATGGTCTACCGCTCGGTGATTCGCGAAGCCATCGACTGCGGCTACCCGACCACCGTGGTGTGCTCGATCGTCGAGCTCTCCGACGAGCTGCTGATCAAGAACCTCTGGGCGCAGGCCGAGCCCCCCGAGCACGTCAAGCTGGACATCGTGCGCATCCCCGGCACCGGCAAGCGTGATGGCCTGGCCCACGGTTTCCGCGCCATCTCCCGGCAGATGCCGGACGAGCATGCGGTCGCGGCGGTGATCGACGGCGACACCGTGCTCGACCCTGGCGTGGTCAGGAAGTGCGTGCCCTGGTTCAAGCTGTTCCCCAACGTCGGCGGCCTGACCACCAACGAGTTCTGCGAGGTGCGCGGCAGCTACCTGATGAGCGAATGGCACAAGCTGCGCTTCGCCCAACGCCACCTCAACATGTGCTCGATGGCACTCTCCAAGCGCGTGCTGACCATGACCGGCCGCATGTCGGTGTTCCGCGCCAGCGTAGTGACCAACCCCGAGTTCATCACCGACGTCGAGAGCGATCACCTGGAACACTGGCGCCTGGGGCGTTTCCGCTTCCTCACCGGCGACGACAAATCCAGCTGGTTCAGCCTGATGCGCCTGGGCTACGACACCTTCTACGTGCCCGACGCCAGCATCAATACGGTCGAACACCCGCCGGAGAAGAGCTTCATCAAGGCCAGCCGCAAGCTGATGTTCCGCTGGTACGGCAACAACCTGCGGCAGAACTCGCGCGCCCTGCGCCTGGGTGTGAAGCGCCTCGGTGCCTTCACCAGCCTGGTGCTGTTCGATCAGCGGGTATCGATGTGGACCTGCATCCTCGGCCTGTGCGTGGCGCTCATCGCCAGCATCAAGTACAGCCTGATGTACCTGCTGATCTACCTGCTGTGGATCGGCAGCACGCGCCTGATCCTGACCCTGCTGCTGATGCTCTCCGGGCATCGCATCGGCCCGGCCTACCCGGTCCTTCTCTATTACAACCAGATCGTCGGTGCGCTGGTGAAGATCTACGTGTTCTTCCGCCTCGACCAGCAGTCCTGGACCCGTCAACCGACCAAGTTGAACCGTGGCCTGTCCAGCTTCGCCAGCTGGTTCAACAGCTGGTCGTCACGCGCCATGACCTTCTCTGCCGCCTCCGTCTTCATCGCCGCGCTGCTGGCGCTGGTGTGACCGTACTCGAATAGGAATTAGCCACCATGAACTCTGTCGCCAATCTCAACGTCGTCCATGAGTCCGAAGCCCAGCGCCAGCACGCCCGCGTCAAGCTGCCCGGGCGCCTGCGCTACAGCAATGCCCAGCGCGAGCGTATCGACGCGCGCCTGCAGGATGTCTCCGCGGGTGGTTTCAGCTTCACCAGCGAGAACGCCACGCACAAGGTCGGCGACTTCCATCGCGGCCAGCTGCAGTTCCAGCTCGACAGCCTGGTCCTGGGCCTGGACATCGAGTTCCAGGTCACCTCGGTGCAGCCCGAGCACAACCGCGTCGGCTGCCAGTTCCACGGCCTCGGCGCCCGCGAGACGGCCGCCCTGCGCCACCTGATCAGCGCCCACCTGGCCGGCGAGCTGGTCAATGTCGGCGAAGTGCTGCACATCCTCCAACGCGACAACTTCACCAAGGCGCGCAAGAACGGTTCCGGCAGCGGCATGGGCGTGTTCGGCCGCCTGCGTGCGGTCACCTTCAGTGGCGCCATCTTCCTCATCGGCCTGGCCGCCTTCGGCTACATCGGCAAGTCGATCTACGGCCTGTACTTCGTCACCCATGCCCAGTCGGCGCAGATCAGCCTGCCGGCGCTGCAGGTGACCATGCCGCGCGAGGGCAGCGTGCAGAGCCTGGCTCAGCCTGACGGGATGATCGAGAAAGGCGCGCCGATCGCCACCTTCACCACCAGCATGCTGGAGATGCTCAAGGGCCACCTGGGCGACGACCAGCTCGAGCCGAGCCAGATCGAGGCGCTGTTCGCCCGTGAGATGCAGGGCACCCTGACCAGCCCGTGCAACTGCAAGATCGCCCGCCAGCTGGTCGCGGACGGCCAGTTCGCCAGCAAGGGCGACGTGATCTTCGAGCTGGTGCCGCAGGATGGCGTGGCCACCGTCAGCGCCAGCTTCCCCTACCGCCACCTGGAGCAGGCCCGTCCGGGCACGCCGGTGACCTTCAAGGTCGCGGGTGAAGCGCAGTCGCGACGCGGCGAGATCGTCAGCAGCAGCCTGCACGACGGCGGCCTTAGCTCGGACATCCGCGTGGTGATCAAGCCGCAGGACACCCTGCCCGCCAGCCTCGCCGGACAGCCGGTGGACGTGGTCATCGACCGTGGTCCGTCGCTGAGCTGGCTGGTCGATCGCGCCGTCGCCGCAGGTCGCTGAGGAGATCGCCGTGAGCATGCCCCTTCTTCGCCCCGCCCTGCTCGGTTTGGCCGTCGGCGCCACGCTGGCCGGTTGCGCCGGCCTGCCGGACGAACGCCTGGCCCGTGAAGCCCTGCACAGCGGCGACCAGCAGACTGCCGAATGGCATTTCCGTCAACTCGCCGAGATGGGCTACAGCGACGCGCAGATCGGTCTGGCCGATATCTACGCGGCCGGTGGCCAGGACCAGGATCTGGATGAGGCCGAGCGCATCTATCGCCAGGCCCTGGACGGTTCGCCTCGGGCCAAGGCACGCCTCGGCAAGCTGCTGGCACGCAAGCCCGGCAGCAGCCTGGCCGAGCGCCAGGAAGCCGCCGAGCTGCTGGAAAGCGCCAGCCGCGCCGGCGAGCCGAGCGCGCTGCTGCCGCTGACCGAACTCTACCTGTTCTACCCACAGGACTTTCCCGCCATGAACATCGCGCAACGTATCCAAGACTGGCGCCAGGAAGGCCGGCCGCAGGCCGAGCTGGCGCAGATTCTCCTGTACCGCACCGATGGCACCTACGACCAGCACCTGGGCGAGATCGAACGCATCTGCCAGGCCCGCCTGGCCAGCAACGACGCCTGCTATGCGGAACTGGCGACCGTGTACCAGAAGCAGAATCGCGAAGACGACCGCGAAGCGCTGCTCGAGCAACTGCTGGCCGGCTACCGCACGGGCACTGTCTCGCCCAACCAGGTCGAGTCCGTGGCCCAGGTGCTCAGCGACGCCGAGCTCGGCCAGCCGCAGCCGCAACGCGCCCAGGACCTGCTCGAAACCATCGCCCCGGACTACCCGGCGGCCTGGGTCAGCCTGGCGCGCCTGCTCTACGACTACCCGGCGCAGGGCGATACCGAGACCCTGCTCGGCTACCTGGACAAGGGCCGTGAAGCCGCCCTGCCGCGCGCCGAGCTGTTGCTGGGGCGCCTGTACTACGAAGGCAAGCTGCTGCCGAAAGAGCCGCACAAGGCCGAGCAGCACCTGCGCAAGGCCGCGCCCAGCGAGCCCAGCGCCAACTACTACCTGGGACAGCTCTACCTGCGTGGCTACCTCGGCGAGGTCTACGCCCAGCAGGCCCTGGACCACCTGCTCAGCGCCGCCCGCGCCGGCCAGCTCAGCGCCGATTTCGCCCTGGCGCAGATGTTCAGCCAGGGCCGTGGCGTCAAGCCCAACCCGGTCAACGCCTACGTCTTCAGCCAGCTGGCCCTGCCGCGCAACACGCCGCCGACCTTCGAGCTGGCGCACGCGGTCGCCGAGAGCCTGACCCCGGCGCAATTGGCCGAGGGCCAGCGCCTGCTACGCGAGGAGCGCGATGCACGCGGCATCGTCCTGCAGCAGCAGGCCGCCCTGCAGGTCAGCCAGCCATGAACAAGGATGCCCGCATGCAGCTAAACCGTATCGTCAGTCAACTGGGACTGGGCGCCAGCCTGCTGGCAGCCAGCACCGCCCCCGTCTGGGCGGCGGATGCAACGAAGAACTTCGGCCTGGACGTGAAGATCACCGCGCAATCGGAAGACGACCGCGACCTGGGCACCCGCAGCGGCGGTGACGTCAACGGCCTCGGCCTCGACGTTCGGCCCTGGGTCTACGGCGAACGTGGCAACTGGAGCGCCTTCGCCATGGGCCAGGCGGTGACCGCCACCGATACCATCGAGACCGACCCGTTGCAGGACGATGGCGAAACCAGCGAACAAGGCAACGACGCCCGTCAGCCGGACAAGAGCTACCTGGCGCTGCGCGAATTCTGGGTCGACTACGCCGGCCTCACCGCGTACCCCGGCGAGCACCTGCGCGTCGGGCGCCAGCGCCTGCGCAGTGACGAAGGCACCTGGTGGGACACCAATATCGAGGCCATCAACTGGCGCTTCGACACCACCCTGCTGCAAGCCACCGTCGGCGTCGCCGAGCGCTTCTCCGACTACCGCACCGACCTCGACGACCTGGCGCCCGAAGACGAGGATCGCCAGCACGTCTTCGCCGGCCTCGACTACCAGTGGACACCCGGCCATCGCATCGGCGCCAAGCTGCACCACAGCCGCGACGACGGCCACCTGGCCAACCCCGGCGAGCGCATCGACGAGCTGAGCAAACGCTACACCGGCGACCTCACCTGGTTCGGCGTGCACGCCGACGGCGGCTTCTTCGAGCGCAACTCGCGCAACCGCCTCAACTACTGGGCGCAGCTGACCTGGCTGCAGGGCGACACCGATCAGCTGCAACAGCAGGTGGTCGGCGACGAGCGCCTGGCCACCGGCTCGCGCAGCCAGGACGTCGACGCCTGGGCAATCGACCTGGGCCTGCGCTACAGCCTCGACGACAACTGGAAGGTCGGCGCTGCCTACGCCCGTGGCAGCGGCGGTGGCGATGACGATACCTCGCACCAGTTCATGCAGACCGGCCTGCAGAGCAACCGTGCCAACTTCACCGGCGTCGAATCGCGCCTGCACCGCTACGGCGAGGCCTTCCGCGGCGAGCTCTCCAACCTGCAGGTGGCCAGTGCATTCAGCTCCTGGCAGCTGGGCGAGGACTACGACGCCAGCGTCGTCTACCACCGTTTCTGGCGCGTCGATGACGATCAGGACGTCGGTGACAGCGGCATCACCGCGCCGCTGCAAGCCGGCGAGAAAGACATCGGCCAGGAAGTCGACCTGGTGCTGACCCGCTACTTCAAGCAGGGCCTGCTGCCGGCCGCCGTGGCCGAACAGCTGGACGAACGCTCGGCACTGGTACGCCTGCGCGCCGGCGTGTTCCTGCCCGGCGATGCCTATGGCAGCGGCACCGACTCGGTGATGCACCGCGCCTTCGTCGACTTCATCTGGCGCTTCTGAGGGATCGGACCATGCAACCCAACGGCTTAGCCCTACCCCTGCTGCTCGGCGCGCTGTGCCTCGGCGTGCCGCTGGCCCAGGCCAACCCGCAGCACCACCAGTTCGACTACCGCGTGCGCAGCGCTCCGGCCGAGGAGCTGCACATGGAAACGCCCAAGCTGCCGGACCTGTCCGGCTACACCAAGGACGCCGTGCTGGCGAAGATTCCACGCGGGCACAAGGGCAAGGTGGTGGTGCGGCGCATGCTGCGCCAGGACGCGCTGAAGGACTTCACCGGGGGCAACGAGCGCCTGCGCGAATGGATCGAGCGCCAGCAAGGCATGCCCCACGCGATCTTCATCGAAGGCGGCCTGGTCACCGCCCAGGACCTGGCCGAGGCGCTGCCTGACAGCCAGTTCGCCGAGCAGGCACCGGGCGTGTACATCGCCCGCCTGCCCATCGTCGTCGCCGCGGGCGCCGCGCTGCACGTTGGCAAGGAAACCCGCGAGCTGCGCCTGTCGCAGGAACGCGGCGCGTTTCTGGTCAACGACGGCCTGATGTTCCTCACCGACACCCGCGTCACCGCCTGGCGCGAGGCGGACAACGGCCCGGCGACCTTCCGCGAGGCCAAGGAGTTTCGCCCCTTCCTGGTGTCCTGGGGCGGCAGCGAGCTGTACATCGCCAGCAGCGTGCTGACCAGCCTGGGCTACGACAACTCCAAGTCCTACGGCGTGTCGATCACCCAGTACACGCCGAACATGCACGAGCGCCTGCAGCGTGCAGAGCCAACCGGCTGGCTGATCGACTCGGAGTTCGTCGACCACTGGTACGGCTTCTACTGCTACGAAGCGCAGAACGTGGTGATCAAGGGCAACACCTACCGCGACAACATCGTCTACGGCATCGACCCGCACGACCGCTCGCACGGCCTGATCATCGCCGAGAACACCGTGTTCGGTACCAAGAAGAAGCACGGCATCATCATCTCGCGCGAGGTCAACGACAGCTGGATCATCAACAACGAGAGCTACGACAACAAGCTCTCCGGGGTGGTGATCGACCGCAGCAGCGTGCGCAACCTGATCGCCTACAACCGCGTGCACGGCAACCATTCCGACGGCATCACGCTGTACGAAAGCGGCGACAACCTGCTGTGGGGCAACCAGGTGCTGCGCAACCGGCGCCACGGCATCCGCATCCGCAACAGCGAGAACATCCGCCTCTACGACAACCTGTCGGCAATGAACCAGCTGACCGGCGTGTACGGCCACATCAAGGACCTGAGCAACACCGACCGCGACCTAGAGCTGGACCCGTTCGACACCAAGATCTCGATGATCATTGTCGGCGGCACCCTGGCCGGCAACGGCTCCAGCCCGATCAACATCGACTCGCCGCTTTCCGTCGAGATGTACCGCGTGAAGATGCTCGCGCCGAGCAAGGCCAGCGGCATCCAGCTGGCCGGGATTCTCGGCGAGAAGCAGGACGAGATTCTCGACCTCATGGTGCGCCAGCGCCTGCCCGTGCTGATCGACCCGATCGAGCCCGAGAAACTGACCAATTGATGAGGCCAAAGATGACACCATCGCCCTTCAAACTCCTCTCCCTGAGCATGGCCTGCGCCCTGGCCAGTACGGCGCTGCAAGCCGAAGAGCGGCAGGCGCCGCAGTATCAGGTCGAGGACTGCTGCTCGCTGTGCCCGGCAGCACACGACGCCAGCCGCTACACCAGCAACTACATGAAGAACTTCGTCACCCTGCTCGATGCCGACGAAGGCTGGCTGTTCCGTAGCGTGGAAGACCTGCGCACCGAATTCGGCACCAGCGAGGTCGGCTATCGCCGCCTCAAGGAACTGCGCGACGGCCTCAAGCAGCGCGGCGTCGAGCTGGTGGTGGTCTACCAACCGACCCGTGGCCTGGTCAATCGCGACAAGCTGCGCCCCGCCGACTACCAGCGCTTCGACTACGACAAGGCCCTGCGCAACTACCGCCAGGCCCTGAACCGTTTCGAGCAGCTGGGGATCTGGGTCCCCGACCTGAGCGGCCTCACCGACGAACACAGCGAGCAGGACTTCTACTTCCGCCGCGACCAGCACTGGACACCCTATGGCGCCGAACGCACCGCGCGCCTGGTGGCCGAAACGATCAAGCGCATTCCCGGCTTCGAGGGCATCCCACGCAAGGAATTCGTCACCCAGCGCGTTGGCCTGATGGGCAAGACCGGCACCATGCAGAACGTCGCCAGCCAGCTGTGCGGCACCGGCTACGCGGTGCAGTACGTCGACCAGTTCATCACCGAACCCAAGGACGCCAGCGACGGCGACGCCCTGTTCGGCGACGAGAGCAGCCCGAGGATCACCCTGGTCGGCACCAGCCACAGCGGCAAGAACTACAACTTCGGCGGTTTCCTCGAAGAGTACCTGGGCACCGACGTGCTCAACGCCGCCTTCCCAGGCGGTGGCCTGGAAGGCGCGATGCTCGAATACCTGGGCAGCGAGTCGTTCCAGAACGACCCGCCGCAGATTCTCATCTGGGAGTTCTCGCCGCTGTACGACCTGGCCTCGGACAAGATCCACCGTCAGCTGATGGCCACCCTGAACAACGGCTGCGCAGGCCAGACCGAGCTGCTCAGCAGCGAGAAGCGCCTGCATCCCGGCAGCAACGAGGTGCTGGTCAACGGCAAGAACAAGCTGCTGACCCTGGCCGGCAATCGCCACCAGCTCGACCTGCGCTTCAGCGATCCGTCGGTCAAGCGCGTCGACGCCACCATCTGGTACCTCAACGGCCGCCGCGAGCAGATCAAGCTGGAGAAGCCCAACACCGTCGATACCGACGGACGCTTCGCCGTCGAACTGCGTGACGAGCCGGGCTGGGGCGACGAGAACTTCTTCGCCCTGGAAATCGAGAAGCCCGCAGACAGCGACGACGACCTGAAAGTCCAGGCCAGCCTGTGCCAGCGCCCGGGTGGCGCCGCCCAGCAGGTCGCCCGGCACGGCGCGGACGACTGAGGAGGCCACCATGCCCATGCGACTCGCCCCACTCACGCTCATGAGCCTGCTGCTCAGCGCCCCGGCCTTCGCCGCGCTGCAACCGCCGCCCGGCTACCACGCCGCCGTCGGCCAGCGCGGCGGCGAAGCGCCCAGCTGCCAGGCCGTGCCCCGTCCCTATACCGGCGACCTGCAGTTCACCAGCAAGTACGAAGGCTCGAACAGCGCGCGCGCCACGCTCAACCGCAAGGCCGAGAAGAACTTCCGCGAGCAGACCGCGAACATCACCCGCCTGGAGAAGGAAGCCGGACGGATGATCACCTACTACATGCGCACCGGCCAGCAGGGCCACCTGGACTGCGCCGTCGAGTGGCTCGACCAGTGGGCCAGCGCCGATGCCCTGGAGTCCGAGCAGTTCAACCACACCGGCAAGTCGATGCGCAAATGGGCGCTGGGCAGCCTCGCCGGCGCCTGGCTGCGCCTGAAGTTCTCCGAGTCGCAGCCGCTGGCGGCCTACCCGCAGCAGAGCGCGCGCATCGAGGCCTGGTTCACCCGCCTGGCCGAGCACACGGTGCGTGAATGGAGCGGCCTGCCGCTGCGCAAGATCAACAACCACAGCTACTGGGCCGCCTGGTCGGTGATGGCGGTGGCCGTCATCGCCGATCGCCGCGACCTGTTCGACTGGTCAGTGGAGCAGTTCCGCGTCGCCGCCGGCCAGGTCGATGCCGACGGCTACCTGGCCAACGAGATGCGTCGCAGCCAGCGCGCCCTGGCGTACCACAACTACGCCCTGCCGCCGCTGGCGATGATCGCCGCATTCGCCCAGGCCAACGATGTCGACCTGCGCGACGCCAATCACGGTGCCTTGCAACGCCTGGCCGAACGGGTGCTGCAAGGTGCCCGCGACCCCGCTGCCTTTGCCCGTCGCAGTGGCGCCGAGCAGGACATGGCGGAGCTGCACAAGGACTACAAGTACGCCTGGCTGGCGCCTTACTGCAGCCTCTATGCCTGTGACGAGCAGACCCGCGAGCTGAACCAGGAGAGGGGGCCGTTCAACAGCTTCCGCCTCGGTGGCGAGGTGACGCAGGTGTTCGAAAAACCCTAGAGGCGGCTTGCCGGCGATGCTTTCAGAAG
>CEUI01022648.1_pt1 | contig 20685 bp, 27 predicted proteins | sample 531411 | NCBI WGS metagenome assembly CEUI01 (sample SAMEA2622841, study PRJEB7988) | marine metagenome | isolation source: saline water (ENVO:00002010), including
CCTTTATACATGGCAAAACCAGCAACTTCTAAATGACCAAATGCAACATGAGCTTTGGAATTTTTAATAAAGTCAATAGTTCTATCATAATTCTCTGAATTAATCCAAGGAATTAAATCAATAAGTGTTCCGTCAATACATATTGGTGTAACTTCTGGATATACTTCAATGTTATCATAATGACCATAAAGTAATTCAGAACTATTAACAGAATTTGTATTTCTATAATATGTAGAATGATTCCCTACAATAGAATGTAACTTAATACCCTGCTCATTTAGTACATCAAAATAAAATTGTCGTACTTTATCTAACGTATTAAAATTAACAAACTTTCTGCGATCAAATGTATCGCCAAGATCAATAACATTATTAATATTGTTTTCAAAAAGATATGGAAAAAAAAGTTCACGGTAAAATTTCTCTATGTGATTTAAAAAGTTCTGACTGTCCTGTTTTCCCCCAAAATGTTGATCCGTTATTAGAGCTACTTTCATATATTCTTTCCCATTTAAATTTACATCTTGAGCATTCAAAATTTTGAATAACTCTACCATCCTCTTTTTTATCTATAGAAAATCCACAATTTCTAAATTTATGATCTGATTCAAACTGCTTACATCTAGGACATTCCTCAAACGACATAACGTGATAATCCATGAAAAACTCCATTGTACTACAGTTTTTATGAAAAAACAAGGAATTAATGAAAATACAATTCCAAATTAGACTTATTTTTCTTCTTTTTAGTTGGATTTACGGCATATTTCTCATGTGTTCTTAAATAATCAACCCATTGTTTTGTTATTTTTTTATTATCCTCACCATCTATACTAACTTGTTCTAATATACCTTCACGTTCTACTAACCTATATTTAATGTGCATTAATTTTCTTTCTTTTACTATCCTCCTAACGTAAGCATGATGTATGATTTGTGTAAAATATGAAAATGGATTCTTCGATTTTTCTGGATTGAAATTGTGAGCATATAACAAACAATTCTCGATTCCATCAGAAATCAAATCATCTCGGAATGTGTAATTAATAAAATTAGGTCGTGTAACAAGATTTTCACATATCTTCAAAAAACACTCACCCATATATTCAGTTGTTGGAGGATCATCCTCTTCAACCTCACGAGCATCTGTAACTCTTTGTTTCCATTTTTTCATTTCAAGAAAAAATTTATCATTATCTACATAATGTCTTGACTTGTCTTTTTTATCTGTCATTTTCCAGTACTCCCAAATCCACCAGCTCCACGTTCACTATCATTTAATTCCTCCACTTCTTCAAATTCTGCAACTGTTACAGGTGCAAAAACCATTTGTGCAATTCTATCACCTTTTTTAATATCATAAGAATGAAAACAATGGTTTTTTAATATAACTTTAACTTCACCACGATAACCACAATCAATCGTGCCAGGACTATTTAAAACTGAAATGCCTTCTTTAATAGCCATGCCAGATCGTGTTCTAATTTGACACTCATATCCATCTGGAATTTCTAAATATATTCCAGTTGGAATAAGAGCCCTATTAAAAGGCTTTAACCATACATCTTCCGATGCACGAATATCCATCCCTGCATCACCCGGTTTTGCATAACAAGGTAATGGATTATCACTTTTATTAATAATTTTCACTTTCATAATATCACCCACTTATACAATATTCTGTTACAAATTTTGGTTCACTTTTTTTTGGAATAAGTGTATATTGTCCACAATCGACACATACCCAATCTTCATAATAAATGGTTCCTGCATAACCCTCAGACCTGTTTTCGTGCGTCGTTTTCTTCTCGCACCTCTTGCAGTTCTTCGTGCTCTTCCAATATAGTTTCATCTTCGTAATCCTCTTCAAATTGTGTTTTCTTTTTTAGGTTATTAAATTTTTTCTTTTCAAATTTATTCTTAATATTTTTACGATATGTTTTGCCCATTTAAATATCCTTTATAATATGATTTCTCTAAAATTATAATCAAATTGTTCACTTGTATATGTTTTCACTCTTTCCTTCCAATGTTTAATACCATAATTTTGATGCTTCTTCCAAGATAAATCATCCACTAAATCAAACAATATAGCCTTGTTGTCTTTATCATCTAATCGTAAGACTCTACCGATTGATTGTAAGTTTCTTATCTTACCTTTGTAGGGATGTGCAAATATTAATGATTGTAAATTTTTAATATTAACACCAGTAGATAAAACACCAGATGATGCAACGATAATAGAATTTTGAACTTCAGCCATTTGTCTTATCTTTTCTCTATCTTCAACACCTGTTTCACCTGCAATAAAAAATACATTTCTATCTACTTCATTATTTAAAGCAATATCTTCATCTAATTTTTTTCTAATTAATTTTTCTAAAACTTTACCATGTTTCTCTACATAATTAAAAAGAATTAAAATATTACCTTTTCTTGCCAATGCCAAATTTGCAATAAACTCATTTCTTTTATTATTAGAAACTATAAAATCTATTTCTTCTTGATATGTTGATTTCTTTAATAGTTTTCTTTCTTCATCATTATATTGTAATAATAAACATTCAATTTTTAAATCAGATATATGTTTATCTTCCATTAACTCTTTTGATGTTACAGCTTGATATGTCTTACCAAATAATCCCTCTAAAACTAATTTATTTGTTTTGGAGTCTGTAATAGTTCCTGTCGTACCAAAACGGTATCTGCAATTAACCATTTTTTCCAGAATACCTTTTAAACTCTGTGCATTACAAAGATGGGCTTCATCACCTATCACCATACCAAAATTTTCAAAGTAAGATTTACTCATTTTATATAATGACTGCCAAGTACTTATATAAATTTGTTTATCAGATATTTTATCCTTTCCAGAGTAAATAATATGACATTGTTCGTCTACATTCCATTCTGTATTTTTAGAATAGTCTTTGAAATCACTAAACATCTGTGTTACAAGATTAGTTGTGGGAACCAGAATTAGTACTTTATCATCTTCAATGAACTGCTGATACCATCTTATTAATGAATATATAACTAAACTTTTTCCTGATGAAGTCGGGGATAACAATAATGCTCGTTCTGCTTTTGCACATTGTATAAAGGAGTCTATTTGATAGTCGCGTGGAATAACAGGTAGTTTTAATGAATCAAAAAAAGTTTTTATACTTTTAAAGTCCATACCCTTAATCTGTTTTGCTTCCATTATATCAGATTCTATCTTATAAGAATGTTTATTTGCCCATTCTCTTAAATAAGGATATAAACCAAGATACATTTGACCTGTTTGAATATTAAACAAACGTATCTTTCCATCCCATAACTTTGCTCTGAACTTGGGATGAAATTGAAAGTTCGGTACTTTAAACGAAAAGTATTCATTTAATTCATACGCAACGTGTCTTTCACAAGAAACTTGTAAGAAAGTTTCATTAAGTTTTCCAACGACAATCATCCGATCTCACCACTTAAAAATTTTTTCCATTTAATTGCATTACCTATATTAAACGACAAACTCATAATAGCCTTAACTTGCTCTGTTAATAAATTAATTTTTTCTTCTTGTGCTTGTAGTTTTAAAAGACTATTATTTAATTTTTCATCTGCATCTAAAAACTTATCTACATCTGTTTTTAAAATAACCAAATCAAATGGTTTATCAGATTTTCCAGTATAATACATCCACCTATCTCTTTTGGTAGTTTTGTATTCTGTTTTAAGATAATTTAAAATCATGGTTTCATCATATATAAGTTGATGATATTTTGCACACAACTCTGGCACCGATAAAGAAGCTATATCAATATTTGATTCTTCCTTAAGGAACTTAGCATCCTTTTCAATCATTTCTTTTATTTCTTCAACTTTCATAAACAAATTATAACAAATTTTGTCATATTATGTAAGGAACTTATTTTATTTTTTCTATTGAGAAAGAACCCGAATAGGCGAAAGACGCCTCAACAGCAATAGGTTCTAAAGAGGTAGATGTTACTTCGAGATTTATTGCGCCAAGAGATACTGGGAAAGCATCTTTAAATGTAACATTAAAATTGGGATTTGATTTATTCGTATTTAAAATAACATTCATATCAGATCGAAATTGAGTACTAGTATCCCCGGAATCAGTCAATCTATCACTTAAAGTAAATTGATTATAATTATCTGGAAACCCAAGAGCAATCATCCAATTATATATTTCTAAATAATTAGATAAATCTTCATTAACATAGAAACTAATATTAAGCTGTTCTAATGTAAGTTTATCACCCTCAATAGGTTGATCCATGAAAGTCGTACCCTGTAAATATAAACCAAGAGCTATTGAAGGTATATTTACACTTTGACAAAAGAAATCTATATTAGGTATTCTAGTAAAATTCGTTTGAAAGCTTACAACATTTAATTGATTTATTTCATTTGGTTTTAAAGCCATCTTATATTTCTCTAATTGTTATTATATATGTATTTATAATATCAACCCACCCACATACAAACAGTAACATAAAAAAAGCCACCTGTCAAGGAAAAAGTTACCCTTTAGAATTTAAATAATGATGTCCTTTTCTAACAAGTATTGATCTGTTTGAAAGATGTTCTTTTTCTATTTCTAATTTAGATTGTCCGTGATATTCAACAGCAAGGTTTTCCTCAATCATTTGTTGATTTAAATTATTTCCATCAACTATAATTTCACCAAGTATTCTTCCAAACTTGCCTTTTTTGTCTAAATGTGTTTTGAGGATTATATAAGAACCTTTGGGACAATTCTTTTTAAGAAAATCGGCGGAGAGTTTACCATAAAATTTTTCTATTTTATCTTTTGTACGATATTCGGGAGTGTCTATACCATAAAGTCGAATACGTTGCTTGGAAAGAACTACATCAAAACCAAGGTCTATATCAACATCAATCGTATCACCATCAATTATTTTAACTACTTTTGATTTATATTCGTACATAATTTACTCTAAAGAAAAAAAGGGATGAGGAACAAGTCCCCATCCCCTTTTAATTAAAAACAAAATTACATCAAGTTTGCAACTTTTACTTTTCTGTAATATTGGTTTTGATCTGCCGTCATGGTTTCTCCACCAGTACCAACAAAAGGATTCTTAACCATGCCGTAGCGAGTTTTAAATCCGATTTTTGGTTGGAAGGTGTTTTCACCCATGGCACGAACCATTTGTAGTGGAACGTATGGGCAATAGAAGATACCAGCATCATAAGGACTTGCACCCTTATAACCAAGTACATAGAATTGACCAGCAGCAGTAGCGTAGTAAGGATCAACATAAACTTTCATGCCGTTCATTGTACCAGCATAAGTTGACATTGTATCGTCTACGTTAAGCGCATGACCAGATTCCAACATACCAGCCATTGACATTGCTGAAGCAACGTCAGCAGAACAGATCATAAAGTTACCTTTACCGCGGCGAGTTTGATGACCAATCTCGTTACGATCACGTTCAATTTGATACATCAAACCTTTGAACTTCTCAACAGACCAACGTCCGTTAGAGTCAGTATCGAGGTCAAACGTACCAGCAGTCGTGGTATCGTTTTGAGCACCATCTTTAGCAACGGTGTAAATTGTACGAATAACTTCACGATTGATTTCTTGCAGAATTTCAGTTGACAAGATGTTTGCCAATTCTGTCTCTGCATCCAAACCATGAACAGCTTTCAAGTCTTGAGCTAACTCCGTTGAGTACTCAGCTTTCAAAGCACGGGATTTTGCAGTTACGGAAGTTTTTTCAATCGTAAATGCCATCTCTGCGAAAGCGTTTCCAGAAGCATCACCCAAAGCTTCAGCTTGTGCAGTAGTCATACCAGTTCCATAAGTCCAAGTACCAGCAAACGGATTATTCGTTCCGTCAGTCGTTACATGAGCATTAGTAGAACCAACATTACCAGCAGCGTTACGTCCTGAAAAGTCCGTATCTGCTTCGTCTGCACCAGTTCCAGCAGCACCAAAAGCTTCACCACCACCTTGGTTTGTATATTTTGCTTTCATAGCAAAAATCAAACCCGTGGGGCCAGTCATAGGTTGAACACCACAAACGTCATATGCAATCATTTGAGGCATAGAACGTCTAACCAAAGAGATCAAAATAGGATCCCAAATATCAACATTTCCATCACCCGGTGTTGAAGAAGAAGCGCCCATTGAGTTTGCAGGTGCAGCTTCTTTCAAAAACTTCTCTTGATTTTCCAAGAGTCGTAGGGTAACATCTCTGCGATATGCGTCTTTAATTTCTGGAAGGTCTTTGTGTTCCATTACACCTTGCCACTTCTCAGAAATTTGTTCTGATAAATACATATCTAACTCCTTAAATTTTTAATTAATTAAAAGTTTAATCTCACTCATTCCATTATTTTATTGTTTTTTAGATAAACTAGAAATTGCACTCATAACACTATCCATTCGAGTATCACTTGATCCATCTACAACGGGATTGTTAGTGCCAGCAGTTGCTTTCTTGTTATCTACAACTTCATCTTTTTTGTCTGATTTGAAATAGCTATTTTTGATGACATTGAGTTTTTCTGCATACTGCTCATCAGTATCGTAATCAACATCTTCTGTCAACTCTTTAAACTTTTCAACATCAGTATCGACCATTCCTTCTGAAACAGTCTGGAAAACATGAGAGGCTTTATATTTATTTAATTCTTTCACCGTATCCATGTGCTTCTCGGTTTGTTTATCTAGTTTTTCTTCGAGTTCTGCAACTTCGACTACTAGACTTTCAAATACATCTTCTTTTTCTTCAGGAACATCAATATAATGTTCTTCAAAAAGTTTTTTCAAACCAGTAATAAAACTTTCCGTAACTTCGTTACGAACACCAGTTTCAACTGAAAGTTTGTTTTCTTCCATCCATTCTTTTGTAGCATAGTTGAGATATTTATCCATGTTATCAGTCATTTCTTCTTGCATGGATGCAATACGTTCTTCTTGCTCCTTTTTGGATTCTTCTCTAATCTGTTTGCGAATTTTTGCAATTTTAGATTTAACAGCAGCTTCAAAGATTGTAGCAGCTTTTGTTTTGAAATCTTCAGAAAGTTCTTCACCGTCAACCAATGCAGCAACATCTTCGTCTACATTAACTTCGATTTCTTTTTCTTCTTTTTTGGATTTCTTTTCTTCTTCTGCTTCTTCTTCATCTTCGTAATCATCACCTTCTTTTTGATCTTTTTTAGAAGATTTCTTTTCTACTTCTTCTTCATGTTCTTCATCATCATGTTCTTCGTCATCTTCCATTTCTTTTACTGCTTTTTTGTCAGATTTCTTAGATTCTTTTTTGGATTCATCCAATTCTTCTATTTCTGCTTCGATTTTCGCATCTTCCATAATTTCAGCTTCTTCATTTTGTCCATTTTCTTCAGCTTTTTTCTTAGCCATTTTACCTACTCCTTTAAATGTGATTTAAACGTACTATAGTATTTATAAGATTAAAGATTTTCAAGAAATTTCTTGAATAATTCAACCTTTTTGTTTTCAAGTCTTGTTTTTACAGTATTTTTAATCTCATTTCTAATATCATATTCAATTTCTCCTGTAATACTAAACTCTTTTCCTTCCATTATGCCATTAACAAAAGCGTCTGGAGCACTAGGATCAGCAACAATATCAACCGTGGATAAAACAAAATCATCTTGAACTTCATTTACACCAGATTTATTTGTTTTAATTGAACCAAGACCTCTTGAACTAACACCTAAACGAACACCAGATTCTAAAAGATTTTTTACAATCTTACCATTTGGTGTATCAATAATTTTTGCCTTTCCAACAAAATTTTTACCATCTTCTTTCAATTCTGTTATAATATGAGAAACACGATCAAGATTAACAGTTGGACCCATTGGATGTCCAAGTTCTCCCAATGCCCTGTCTTTCTTTACAAACTTATTATTAAATTCTTTTACTTGTTTTTTAAGAACAGAAAAAGGATAAATTCTACCATTCTGATTTTTTACATCAGATTGCATAAAAATTCCTTTAATATATTGTTCCTTTTTTGTTTTACCTTCTACAATATATTCGATTTCATTTGAATGTTCGGTTATTAATTTCATTAATCATTCTCCTTCATTTTTTTTAATCGTTCTGCTTCTTTCTTTTTTATTTGTGGTAAAAGTTTTTTAGCAATTTTTTTAATTACTGCTTTCTTTTTATCCACCTTTATCTCCAATGATTGTCGAGTACCAAAACTTAAATCTGATTTACTTTTACCACCAAGAATTTTGTTCGTAATTATATCTCTTGCAGTTTTTTGTGCTCTCTTTTTTAATTTTTCTGGACTTGCTTTTTTCTTCATAGCTCTAGCACGTTTTTTAGCAATCGCTTTTCCTTTTGCCTTCATCATCTGTTTACGTTTTGCTCGTGCTTTTAAATCTAATGCTTCTTCATATTCTTCTTCATCTTCTTCATCTTCTTCTTCGACTTTTGTTTTTAACTTTTTAAGATACGATTTTCTATGATCTCCACCGGTACAACGGCGTCTTGTGCCATCGCCTTTATACCATTCTAATTCAAGTTCCATTTTACTTTTCCTTTTTAGTATTTTTTTTTTCAGATTCTTTTTTGGTAGTTTCTGGTTTACTTTCTTCAGGATCTTTTTTAACTACTGAAACATATTTAAATGCACGTTTGTAATCATCTATTGCAGAATATGCTTTATCTCTCATCAAATTTGCAAACTCAACATTTGCCTTTGAAAATTTTCTATCAAGAACACTTTGTACTATAGTTGCTTTTAATGCTTCGGCATCACTCATTTTAATTCCTTTCGTTTAATATAAAAGATTCATCATTAATTCTTTCTCTTAATAAATTTTCATCAATACGATATTTTATTGATGCTTCAAGTATTGATCTATTAATTTTTTCAATACCATACTTATCTGTTAAATGAAAAGCATGTCTTATTGCATCATCAATTTTTTCTTTATCATGTGATGGTGCAATCTTATTTTTATAATTTTTTAAAAAACTAGAATTCATAATTAAGGTCCTTGAAAGTCTAACAAGTCTGGATTAATTTCTGCATCATCAGGATCTTCACCAGTTTCTCGTTTAATTTCTTTATCAAGTTGTTTGATTTCTTCATCAGTTTGTCGTAGAAGATTTTTTCTAACCCATTCATTAGAAAAATATTTTCCAATATATTCGTCTAATTGTGAAAGAACTTCTAAACGCTCTCTCAAAATTTCATTATCCTTTAATTCTACATAATGAGAATCTTGAGTCCAAACATACTCTATTGCATCTTTAATTTCAGTCCAATCTTCTTCTTTAATAATACCTTTGAGTAGAAGTTGTATTCTTAATAAATCTGTAAATAAAGATGAAAATCTTTGTCGTAATCTTGAAATAAATTTTGCAAATTTAATTTCATCTCGGTTTATCTCACTCGTTCTACCAAGATTGAAAGCTGTTGATTCAGTTCCTTCTATTCTTGAAATAGGAACATTCAAAGATTGATACAATTTTTTTCTAAAATATTCTATATCTTCAATCTCACCAAGATTCTGTCCTGATGGTAATGTGTTTATTTCAGTTCCTCGGCCACCTTCTCTCCTAGGTAACCAGAAATCCTCCAACATTGACATTTGCTTTTTCTGATCTTCTACTTCACCAGTAGTTGCATTATAAACAACTTTCTGTTTATACTTGTCCATTACAGAACGTAAATATTGTTCTGCTTTTAATTTCGGTAAGTTACCAACATCAATATAAAAAATTCGTCTTTCTGGAGCTCTTGCTAAACGATAGATAACAAGAGAATCTTCTATCATTCTTAGTTGATTATATGGTTTAATTGCTTTATATAGATAACCAATAACAACTTGTTTATCTGAATCAATCATACCAGAATGAACATAAGATATTGAATCTGGTGCAACTTTTATTTCCTCAGTATGTTTACCATGAGGAAAAAATTGTCCTGTAGTTTGATCTGGTTTATATAAAAAATATTCTTCTATATCTTCAGTATACTCAATATTAGATACAGGATCTTTTTCTCTTTTTATTTCTCTTACTTTTTTGATGTCAAGTGCATCAACTGGTATTAAATGTTTAATACCTTCTCTTGGTTTGTTATTATCAATAATAATATGATGATACAATTTACCATCAATATACCATTTTCTAAAAGTATCATAACCAGTTTTATTAAAATCTAAAAGACTTACTATCTTTTTAAATTCATCAATAATTTTTTTCTTAATACCTACACTTTGTTGTAAAGTATCTAAAGATAATGCAACTGTAGTATTACCTACATTACCACCCTCATATAAAACAGCTTCATTAACAACATCCGTAATTGCCAGGTCAACTTCTTGAGTCATTGCCATTTCACGATACTTTTGAATTAAAAGATTTTCATCTTTTGCATCAATATCGGTATTAAGATATGTTCCTACAAACCCACCACCCTCAACATATGTAATAGCACCATCATCATTTTCTGGTGTTACAAATGTTTTCTTCGTTTGTTTTTTTGAAACTGTAAAACCAAATAAATCGAAAGCCATAAAATTTTACCTATTTAATATTAAAAATGAAGGGGGAGAAAACTCCCCCTTGTCAAAAATTAAGTTCCTACGTTTATGTTTACTCCACCAACACTAGCACTAACATTAAAGTCAACATTAAGACCAGAACCACTAGGATTGATTTCGTTACTTGCTGAACTTCTCCAATTATTAACTGCAAATGTTACAGCAAATTCTTCTGCTGTGTCATTAGTGCTAAAATCTAATTCGATTGCAGCAAGATTAACTGGATAAATATCTTCAACAATATAAGTCGCAATAGTTCCACCATTACGTCCTAATTGTCTTACAGTACCAGTACCATAAACGGAAGTAGCATTTACATTCCTTGCAGGAAATGTATGATCCTGAATACCATCCATCCATCTTTCAAAGAAAGAACGATTTTGCCAATTCGGATCATTTAAAATTGTTACTGTCCAATCTTCAAATGTTCTATCTCCGGGTACTTTTAATTGGCGACCACGATAAGGAACATCAATATTTCCAATCACGGATGATGGAATACTTGCTCCCTTCCCAAGAAATTCAAGATCGGTACCACCAAAAAACGGTGCAGTAATATTAACCCTAAACTGATTGGGTCTTACACCACCTTGAAAATTTTGTTTAAAATTTGAAATTGTTGCCATTTTGTTACTCCTTTACTGTTTTATATATTTATAAGACTTATCCACCAATTTCTGAGAAAGAAACATCAGTTCGGGCGGCAATAAAATTAAGTTGAATATAATTGATTGATCTTGCTGGTTTGATGTAAATATCACCAACAAAATTGTTGGTATCAATTACCTGACCAGTATTATTAGATGAATCACAAACAACTTTAAAGTCTGTAATACCACGCCGTCCTTGTACTTCTCTCAAGAAAGGAGAAACAATATTTACAAATTGGGCTCGTGTAAACTCATCATTGAACTCGAATAACAATGCTTTAGCAGCAATAGAAATTGCTTTTTCAAGAATGATAAACAACCTTCGTACATTGATTCGATCAAATGCACTTGGAAGTAATTGCATTGTTTTATCACCAAAGAGTAAAACACCTGCACCAGTTTGCGTTACTAATGGATTAATACTTGATTGATATAAGGTATCACGATCTGCTTTTGTCGGTTCCCAAGAAAGTTTTACAATATTTTTAATTGTACCTCTTGTATAACCTGCAGGCGACCACCAAGGATCATTCGTGAAATCGGTTCTTGCACATAGACCACCAATATCACCGTTCATTGGAACATAACGGAAAACATCATTGTATCGGTCATATTGATATTTCCATGCAGAATCCATAATACCATAACTAGATGATGCTATTGCAGTTTTATCTGCAACAATTTTAGCTGTTTCACCAGTTGTTCTTACAACTGAATCAATATGTGGTGAAACACAAGCAACACAATCTTTACGAACTTCTGCTATATTCGTAACAATATGTTGTGCGACTGATCTTGCATTTGCAGATGCAATAGCTGCTGAACCACCTGCCATCAAAATGGTAACATCAACAACTTCCGGATTTGCAACTTTGTCAAATGCAGCCTGATATTCTCCAGCACTTAGTGCGGCACTTGCAACACCACCTGTTAAAGAACCACCAGGAAATTTCTGCAATTCAGTATTACTATTCATTTGATTAAAAGTTGAACCAGCAGTACCAGCACCTGCATGAGTATTACTATCTGCCGTAGAAGCAGTTAATTGTCCAACTGCACCCAACCAAATATATTTTGATTCGTTACGCAAAACAGTTTCTACATAATTAGATGAACCGTCAACACGTTTTGCATCTGTTGCTTTACTTACACTTTCAAATCTTTCTAAGATTTCGTTATTAACACCTGTAAACAAACCATCTTCATCACATACAATGATGTGCATTTCATCAAGTGAACCACCTCTATCAGAGGCATATTTTGATGTACCAGGTGCTCGGTCAAAATTACTTTTAAATAAAGTTTGAATTGCAGCTGCAGTTACACCAAGACCTGTAGCATCCCAACCATGTTTATCAATGGCATATGCTTTAAGACTATTTCCTATATCACCTGGCCATTTTCCAACAAATAGTTGATCCGTAAATGATTTTCCTGCGTAATCGTCATCATTCAATACATCTAGTGCTGTGCCTGAATCTACATCACCAACTACTGCGTTGGTTGCCGCTGCTGATACGTTTCTTACAACAACTAAATTGTTTGAATATGCGAGATAGTTTGATGCACACATAATGTCTGCAAATGTTGCTCCATTTGGTTTTCCAAATGTATCTATTAAATCGTTTTCTGTCGTTATTGTTGTTCTTTCTAAAACTGGCCCCCATTGACTATTAATAGCAATGGCACCAATACTAGTAGCAACATTAGGTACTACTGTCGTTAAATCTCTTTCTGTAACAACAATACCCGGGCTTACTTGAAATGGCATTTGAGTTCTCCTTTACAATTAATTACATTTTTTATATTAATATATTTTTTCATCAAATACATTATTTATTTTTTTTAAGAAACTGTTTCCCATACTGTCCCATCAGAATCAATTTCATATTCTTTATTATGTAAACCATTATCAATTATACCAAAGGGCGTTGTCATATCATCTAATTGTGTTAGTTGATTTTTGTATAAATTATCTCTTATATTTTGATTACTTAAATCTTTAAAATATTGTTGATCGACTAACCAAGCAAATAACACCATTGTAATTACTAAATCATCATGTGAACCTTCTTCTGCTGAATAGGACTCACCACTAGAAACAAATGTTGTTAATTCAGAAATAATATCGTAATCAGTAAATAAAAGTTTGTTTTCTTCTATTAGTGCTTTTAAATTTGAACAACCTATTTTTTTCATAGATTTAGTTGTTCTAACACCAAATACAGAATCTTTTTTTGCACCGCTACTTAGTTGTTGCCCATGCCTCCCATACCATGAAGTTGAATATAGATTTTCATATTCTAAATCATGGTGTAAAACATCTGCAACCTGTGAACCAATATCATTTATTTCTACTAAGATATAAGCATAATTATACCTTCTTCCTATAATATTTATAATATTGGGAAAGTGTAGGGGTGCAATCATATTATCACGATATTTTGCAACAATTTTATAGGGAACTTCCGTAACATCAAACACCGTAAAAGCAGAATAATCATTACCCTGACCTCTCGCAACATCAACTGTAATAGTATAAACATTTCCTTCTTTCGATTCCTCGAAAACGTCTAAACTTTCTCTGGAAAATATCGGTGCATTATAAGACATTTCTTGTAATCTTTCAGTCGATATTAAAGTATTAGTAGATCCCAAAAACTCTGCTTCATACTCTTGACGAAAAGCATCTTCGCCTATTGTACTTACAATTTTATCATGCCATTCTTGATCTCTCCCAGGAACATTAGACCAATGAACCTTAAATGGATAAAAAGAATTGTTTCCATTTTCTGCATCATTCCAAAACTTATAAAACAAATTAAATCCATTTGGAGTTGATACTATAATAACTTTTGTTTCTTTACCAGATGAAATTGTCGGATAAACTGAACGAATAAATTCAGAAGCTATATGTCTCTGAACGTGGGCAAATTCATCAAGTAGAATACAGGAAAAAGAAAATCCACGAATTGCACTTGAAGATGTGGAAGAAGCAATAACTTTACTTCCATTTTCAAGTTCTAAAGAACCTTTATTCCATTCTCGTAAACCTTGTTGAAGAAATTTGGGGAGATGTTGATAGGATGTTTGAACTCGACTAAGAATTTCTCTTGCAGTTATTGCTTTGTTTGCAAGAATACCAACTGTTTTTTCACTATTAAAAAGAACATAATGCAATAACCAACCGATAGTTGTAGTTGTTTTACCAACCTGCCTACCAGTTTTTACGATAACATTTCTGTTATCAGTTATAGCGTTAACTAGTTTTTTCTGAAAATCATACATCTTGAAAGATACAAGTCCTTCATCAACGTGTACAATTTTAACATAGTTTTCCAAAAAGTAAATCGGATCATTACTACATTTAATGTATTCCTCGATTTCTTTTTTTGTAAACTTGTGTTTAACACCTAAACCTTTAAGAAGGTTATTTCCTAAATAAGACTCTGGCATATCATTTTTTCTTTTTCATTTCAAGAAGTTTTTGAAGTTCGGAAGTACTTCCAATAAACAAATTGTTTTCATTTTTCGTTGGTTTATTTGTTCCTTCTACTTCTTTTCTTGTTTTTTGCAATATCAAAAGTTCTTTTGTTGCTGCTGATAAAGAATTTATAAGTTGTGTGGCAACCTCAAAAGCTCTTGGTTGCTCACCTTCTTTTGCTATTGCTAACAATTCATCAAGAGCAGTATTGCCTTTTGCAATTAAAGTATGGTATTGATCTCTTGAAAAATCATAATCACTAGTTAAATCAGTTGTAGTAGATTCTACTGCTGGTGCTTGTTCTAAAGTTTGTTGTGGTTCATCAACATCTATAATGTCATCAGCAATATCTAATATATCATTTAATTTTTTTACAGTTTCTTTTTTCATATATTGCATTTTATAAATTTGTAGTTGTTACAGTAAATCCCGGATTATCATCTGGGTCAGCAGTTGTCGGATCTGGTTTAACATCAACATTAACTAATTTTTCATCTATGTCATTAAAAGATGTTCCTGCATTAACATCAACCTCTCTAATAATACCTTGATCGGAAGTGGGACCATATAAATATCCTTTTACAGTAAAAGATAAAGTATGAATTAATGCCCTTCTTACAAGAAAATCACCCTCATATGAATCTTCAGTTGCCATAGAATTAAATATTACTGGTATATCTCTTTTAATACCAAGTGTACTCATCTCATTTAATGTTACATGAAATTCTGGTGTAAAATATGGAAGTATTTGTTCAAGTATTTGTGCTCCATCATCACTATTCTTAACCATAATAGATAAATCCATATCAAAATTATATGGTACTGGTGAATATCCAGTTAATAAAGTAGTAGTATTAGCATCTAAATTTGCAACAGCAGTTGCCTTTGTTCCACCACCACCACTTATAGTAACATTAGGTCGTACTTTATATCCTGCACCAGCATTAGTAAGCGTAATAGCAGTAACTACACCATTAGTAATAGTTGCTGTAGCTGTTGCATTTGTACCACCACTAGGTGCCGCAGTAATCGTAACAGTAGGTGCTGAAGTATAACCTGAACCACCAGTTGCAATAGTAATATTATCTAAATTTCCAAGAGGTTTAACTTCTCTAATCTTTCTCATTGTTTGAAGTTTTCTTGTCGGATCATAATTCATTGTTGTTATTTCAAATGACATTCTTGGTAAAGTAATACCGACAATTTCCTTATCATCAAGAATAGGACCTTGTTCCAATCTTGTTAAATACTTTTCTGCAGGACCGTATCCTATCGGAACTTTAAATTGGCTTTGTATTACACCAGTAGATGTTAATCTCTTTACAGTAATATCGTTAAATAGTGTTCCAAACAATATAACAATATTTCTAATATTTTTATTATAAAAATATGTTCCAAACATTAAACTTCTCCGTTAATCATATATTATCACTCCAAGGATCTAACTCACTAAAGTCTAAAATAGAATCACCTTCTGTTTCAAAAACTTTATTATCATCATATGTTGTTGAAGGACTATCTTGATGGTCTATTTTTGAAATACTCATTGAAGTTCCACTTGTTGCACCAATTAAATTTGTTCCAGTTGCAAGATCACCAGAAACACGATACAAACTTAGAGCTGTTCCATTTTGTGTTGCTACTTTTGCTTTTGCCGTTGCATTTGCAAGACTTGAACCTTGATAAACATCCTCACTAATAGTATAACCAGTATTACTTGCCATTGTTACTAAAATAGTTGTTGCATTTTCTCTTTCAATCTTGTCAAAAACTTCTTTATTTTCTGCTGCAGAAAGATCAAATGTTTCATTGCTATATTGAAATAATTCACAAGTTAATTCAAAAACAGTATTTTTTCCTAATGAATAAAATGGTCTTTCATGTTCAACAAATTTTATATCAAAGAGACCTTTATTTAAACCTTTAATATAAACTAAATCACCTTCTCTTGGAACTGCAAAACCAACTGTATCATTAAATCTTTCTTTATTGACAATTAAAATTAATTCATCTTGAACATCTAAGCCAAATTTAGAAATAATATCACCAGCACCACCAAAGCCTTCTGGTGTATTAATATACATTTCTACCTCTTGTGCAGATGTAAATTTTCTCGAAGCATCTTCACCGAGTATATTATCTTTATTAACTGCAACACTTGGTAAATATAAACAATCTATACCACTCATTTGAATTACTTCTTTAGTTAAACTATTAAGTAATTCTTGTTGTGGCCAAGAATTAAAATTTTTAAAATAATTATTAGTAGTCATATCAACCTACATTAAAGTCTATAGGTAATTCGTATTTAAGACTCATTTCTTCTTCTATCTGTCTAATTTCTTCTACGGCCTCATCATATATAGTCTTTCCATCAAGTGTAATTCCACCGGGTAGTACAACACCTACAAATTTCTTTAAATTTTCTCCCCATTGTCTTTTGATTAAAGCAGTAGTATATTTTTTAAGAAACATATCATTCCAAACTTCTGTATATGTAGAAGGATCTAAAATTCTATATGCTTCAACAATTAAAACATCATCTGCATTAAATTTTTCTGACCAATTTGTTTCCAAGTATAATCTATTTTGTTTTCTATTAAAAAGTACCGTTGGTGCAATATTGAATAAATTAGAAACTAATGAAAAATTAGTTTGTGTCATGGCCCATTGAATTAAAGAAGAACCCTGAAATGTATTTAAATCATTTAAACGTGCCTGATATTCTTCATTGAAGAAACCACCTTGAAATGAATCAAAACTTGGAATAGGTAATACTCTCACTACACTAATAACAGGTGCAGCTATTGCAATATATTCATTTGTAATATCAGTTGCAGTAATAGTATGCTTTAAAAAAACTTTTTCAACACCATCAAAATGATATTCTTGGAAATATTCTAAGGCATCATCAACTCTTTCTTCTAGTTGATCTTCGTCAACATTTATTTCAACAACAGGCTGACCTAATCTTCTCAAACAATAATCTATCAATCCTTGTCTTGATGTTACACTAGCCATACTCTTTTCCTTTTATAATTGTGATATTTTTTCAACTTCATCAACTTGTTTTAACATATTTTCTTTTGCTTCAGTTGCTATTATAAGTTGTGCTTCCAACTGAACTGCTCTTCCATTAAGTTCATTGACTTTAGTTTGAAGTATGTTAATTACTTTTTGTGCATAATTTAATTGATGGTTTAACTCATCTGTATTACTAGTTACTGTTGCTTCTTGTTTAACTTTTTTTGTCATTTCAAATACTCCTTAATAAAAAAATAATATTATTTTTTTGATCTTGTCTTTCTTGCAGGTTCATCAGCTCTTGAAATTCTTTCTTCATCTGCCTCTAAACCATAACGTGTTCTTACCATTGTATCTAATTTTAAAATATCAGTCTGTAAAACTCGTATCCTATCTATTAATTGTACTAGTATATCCATTTGAACATTAAGTTTTCCTATCAATGAATCTTTTAACCATCCAATTACTTTCCAAAAACAAAATCCGATCAATAAAAATCCCACTACAGGTAAACCTAATCTCTCAATAAGATTTGCTGTTTCAGTTAATTCCATTTTTATTAATCCTTAAGAAAAAAAAATAGGATAGGGAAAGTCCCTATCCCTAAAGTAGTTAATCTTTATATTATAAAAATGAAATTAAAAAGTTCCACCATCAATAGAGTCAGACCATTCTGGTGCTCCACCAGATGAAACTTTTAAAAATTGTCCTGCTGAGCCTATAGTCAAGACAGTCAAATCACTTGTTCCGGCACCGACTAAAATTCCATTAGAAGCAACTGAACCTATACCAGTACCACCTAAAGTTACTGGTGTTTGTGCTTGAATACTCCATGTTCCAGAAGATACTGAAGGTACGCCTGTTGAACTAGATGTATTAATACCAGTTCCACCCTTTGTTGCACTAATTGCTGTTGCGTTCCATGCACCAGTTGAAATTGTACCAACACCTGTAATATTAGTTTGTGATGCAGTTGTTAATGTTCCATCTATATTACCAAATGCAACATTACCTAGTGTACCAGAAAAAATTTCTGAATTATTAGTTGCACTAACAAGATATTTAAATTTTGCATCTGTATCATCATAACCAAAAAATCCAATTCTTGCAACTCCATCATTATATTTAAATTCAATACCACGGTCTTTATTATCATCTGAGGCATTTTGTCCTACAACAAAAACAGGATCTGCAATAGAAACTGTTGTAGAATTAACAGTTGTAGTTGTCCCTGATACTGTTAAATTACCTGCAATCGTTACATCATTTGGTAAACCAATAGTTACTTGTGCTGTTTCTGAACCACTACCAGAAACTTCAACTTCATTTGCAGTACCTACGATTGTTGAAACATATGCTCCTGTTGTACCCGTTCCAAGTGCTACTGAATTATTTTGTACACTATTGACTGAAACTACACCACCAGCAGTCATAGATACATCACCAGAAAGAAATTTATTATCCCAAGAATCTGTACCATCATGGACTAATACATGACCTGCACCAGTAGAAGCAATGTTTGTATCACTTGCTTCTGCAATAGTATCAACATGAGAAGTTACTTGATTATCAACATATGCTGTTGTTGCGAGTCTTGTTGAATTATTATTTGCAGCTTGTGTCGGTGCAGTAGGATTTCCAGTTAAACTTGTGTTGTTTAATATATCACTTACATATGTTGAGTTAAGTGTTCCACCAATTTTACGAACAATAGCACCGGCAGGTGTCATATCACCAATATACAAGTTACCAGCAGCACCCCCACTCCCATGGTCTGCCCAGGCTAATTCACCTTTATCTAATGATGATGGTGCGGATGTTCCTGTTGATCTTTTTATTTGTATTGTACTAGCCATTTTTTATTCCTTTTATTATGTTAGGGTTATACTCTATAAAAGAATATCAAAATTCACCGCCATCATTGTCATTCACTACACCAATATCCATCGGAACCCATTTACTTTGTGCTTCGGACCAAACTAAAACATCATTATTATTTAACCCTGCCTTATTTACATCTGTCAAATCCACCAAAGGTGGATGGTCTGTATTGGTACCTTGAAACCCTGCAACTATACCACTAGAAACAGCTGGTGAAAAAGTTGAATTACCATTGTTTGAATTAACTTGAATTGGCATTAGGTTGTTACCTCCGGACGAATTATTAAAATACCTTCTATGACTCTTTCTTTCTCACCAGTAGATGTTTTTGTCATCTCAACATCATAAAGCCATTTACCATCTTTTAAATTACTTGTTTGTGTATTTGTTAATGTTAAACGTAAATTGCCTTGTGTTGCATTAATAACTGCCGCACCAATAGTTTCTTTTGCGGCAACTGATTTATAATGTCGTTTAATGCTTGCGGCAAACGTATGACCAGTAACATCCCTTGCAGTACCATCAGTATTTAACAAGTTAATGTCGGCCATCCAATCTTGTCCTGCGTTCGTATCTAAATTCCATTTTACAGCAGCCATATTTTTATCCTAATGCTATTGACATTGCTATAGAAGTTGCTTCTGCATCTGATGCTGATACACCAGCAGAAATTGTTGTAAAACTAAGAGTACCACTTCCATTTGTTTTTAATACTTGACCATTACTACCATCACTTACATTTAATTCTGTAATACCAACTGAATTAGCAACTATCTGTGCATTACTAACAGTACCAGATAAATCACCACCAACTGATGTAGCACCAACAGATGAATGACTTGCAACAGTTATAATTGAATCATCAGATTTTCTCGTATATAACTTTTGGTCTGCAAGATTCATGCAGACTTCACCAACTGCTATATCACTTGTCGTTGGTACAGATGATGCTGTTTCACTTCTTTTTAATTTGATTACAGCCATGTCTTACCCTGTTATTAGTTACTATGTTTATTTATAATAAAATTATTTCTTAACTAGACTCACAAAATCGGGATCCACATT
>CEUI01064459.1_pt1 | contig 20665 bp, 7 predicted proteins | sample 531411 | NCBI WGS metagenome assembly CEUI01 (sample SAMEA2622841, study PRJEB7988) | marine metagenome | isolation source: saline water (ENVO:00002010), including
TATAGCTTTGCCAACTACTATAGCAGATGGAACATAAGAATTAAAATGAATAATAACTGTTGTAAATATACAATCTTAATATATATATTTAAATGATAGAAACTATCTATAATAAAGGGATTATGATATGTCAATGAGATTCACTAGATATCCAGGTCAAGAACTAGCTAGACCACTTTCTAAGGCGACTCAGCCTAAAACAAAAGGGCCGACACCTGCTCAGCGAGCTGAAAAAATTTCAACTAATACTGCTAAAACTACTAAGCTCATGGATGATTTAAAAGAAAAGAAAGTAACGAGGTCTGGGCTATTAAGTGATAAAAAATATCAATTTCAAGACACGAATCCAGATAGTTTTACTGAAGGAGAACTTCTTGATATATTTGAACGTACTCCAATGGAGTCTTCTGGGGACACAGTTATTCATGATATATGGGATTTTGGAAAAGAAGCCTGGACAGGGTCTCCGTGGGAAAGAATTAAGCCAACAGATGAAGCTATAAATCAATTAGGAGTACAAGAGATTGGAGACATATTAAAGCAAGATGGCTTTGAAGATAGTCAAATACAAACTATACTTGGAGCGAATAAAGACAAGTGGACTCCATCTAGCATGGAACCTACTTCGCTAGTTTCAGAAGAAATTGCAGGAGCAAGCACTCCTGAAAATCTAAAAGAGTTATCTGAACTTAATAAAGTTATTAACGATAATGCTTCTGAGGTTGTAAACGAGTCTGTTGAGGTAACTAAAACTCTTGATGAACATTTAAAATCATTTGAAAAAGCACCTTCTTTGTCGCCAGAATATGAAGATGTAGAATGGATAGACTCTCCAGGTGAGGGTTTTGGTGATTTAGCGGGAGATGTAGATAGCTTAGATGAATATTATGAACTTTATGGTGCAACAGGTGAGACTACTGAAGTTGCAGAAGCTTTAGATGCTCTTTCTACTACTGCCGAAACTGCCGAAACTGGTAGAGATGCATTAAAAATAGCTGAGCAAGCAGATAAAGTAGGTGTTCTTCAATCTTTGGATAATCTTAATAAGACCTCTAAAATAGGAGGTTCTATTGGCAAAACATTAGAGCTAGGCGGTACAGCATCAGGTATTACTGGTCAATTAGGTCAAGTAGCAGGGGGTGTAAAAGCTGCTGGAGGAGTGCATAAGCTTGGTAAAAAAGGAGAAAGAGGACAAGGGATTGAAGATATTATCCAGGGAACCATTGCTATGGCAAGCCCTGCATTGATAGCTGCTGGTCCAGTAGGATGGGCAGTACTAGGAATAAGTGCTATGGAAGATTTGTTTTTCGAAGATGCATTTGATTTAGATAGAATATTTAGTTAAAAATTTAATGAAAGGAATTTATTATGCCAGATAATGATTATGCAACAAGAGCTCTAGCTAGAGATTGGAGTGCTGGCGAAGGCGGAGTTGATAGAAGAAGAATGGGTGAAGGCTTGAAGGATATGTGGGCAGAGGCTGAGGCTCATATGGGAACGGCAGGTACTTTTACAACTTCACCAAAGCAACTCACTTTACTTAAACAAATACCTTCCCAAAGAGGTTTTAGGTCGGATATAGAAGGTGAAACTGTCAAGAGAGGTGGATGGGATTTGGGAAATTTATCTGATAGTGGTGCATGGAATTATTTCGCTGAATGGTATGATGATTATGTTCAAACAGCTATTGAAAAACCATTACAAGATTTGACTGGAGGTTCTCCAGGTATTCTTCCTACGGGTGATTACGCAGGCCTTAGAGAAATGACAGGAGAGGAAAAGAGAATTATTGGCAGTGCTCCTGGAATGGATTATTCAACTGGTTCTGGTAAAGTAGGAAAAGGATGGGTTCCTAAAGAATTTAGTGCGTCTGGAATTGAGGGTGAATTGATAACTCATCAAGCAGAATTAGGTGCAATAGAAGACTTAAAGACTGAAGCTACTGATAGGATTTCAGATTTTGAAGAAGAGATAGAAACAGCAGAAGAAAATATTGAAGGACTTGAGGGCGATATTAGAGATGTTAAACGTACTTATGATGTAGGGAGGGCTGGATTAGCTGACGAAAGGATTGAATCGGTTCGAGGAAGTCAATTAACTTCTCAGCAAGTTCAAGCTGCACAAGCTCAAAGTGGATATGAATATAGTGCTCCAATACAAAGAGCTGGAGACATAGCTTTAGATACTAGAGATTTGTCAGATATTCAGACTACAGAAATGCAAGCCAGGAGAGAATATGAGGGTGCTGTAGGCGGTCTCAAACAAGATATAGGTGTTCAAAAAGAAGATATTTTAGATTTCGAAGAAGACATTAAAAAGGAAGAAGATTTATTAGTTGATTATGGAGATGATATTCTTGCTGAAAAAGCTAGATATATGGGGCAAGTAGAAAGCATTTTAGATACTAGTGCTACTACTGCATTGACCAATCTTGAAGGAGATTTACAAGCAATACTTAAACCTCATACAGGTATGCAGATGATACATAATATACCATCTTTTGGGAGGCGTCATATAAGTGAAAAGTCAGGATATCCATTTTTCAAAGAGTCGAAAGGTGCTATGCCAGATTGGTATTTTGGAGATAAAAGAATAACTGATGCTGCTCTTCAATTACAAAAATTAAGCGAAGCTGCAACTGGAACTATTATGGATTATAGTAGTCAATTAGGGCAAGAGGGGTAATATGGATGATTTTTTAGATTGGTGGGAAAGCATTACAAACTTTGGATTATCTGTTGCTCAATATCAAAATTCAAAGGCTGAAGCCCAAGCAAATAGAGAGCATACTGAAAAATTGCAAGAAAGGCAAATTCATGCTAAAGCAGTTCAGGAAGTATTGAAGTTAGATAAGAATGCTCTTGATGCTGGAATTAAGCAAAACAATAAAGATATAGATGAAAGTTTAAGAAACTTAGAGTCTTTTAATGTTAATGGAAAATCGTTATATGAACTTCCAGAAAAATATCAAACAGATGAGGCTAAACAGTTGTGGTCTGATTATGGTATAGAAGTAGACAATAATCTTAATGTTACTTTTGATACTGGGAATACTTTAAGACAAAATTTAGAAAGAACTAAATATGTCTCTGGAATTACTAGGGAAATATCTAAAAGCTTGACTGATATGGAGAATAAAATTTCTGGACTTCAAATTCATTATGATAATGTTGAAAAGAAACACGGCCTTAATCTTGTAAAGGATATTGAAGACTACAAAAAATTTATTGAGGATAATGCTATTATAGACTATGGTGATTCGATAGAAGCCAAAGGCCTTGGTCTATTTCCTCAAGATGACCCTACTACTGCTCAAGATGAAGGATGGCTAGGTACAGCATTTACCTCTGAAGAATTTATGAAAGGTGGGGAACCATTAGCTTCTAAGCATTTAAATCTTCAATTAGCTAGAGAGGCAGCATTAGGTATAGATGAAGCTGGTGAATTAGCTTTAGCAGAAAATGAAGCTAGAGAAGACGAATGGGCTGATACTGTAGCACAAATCAATACAAGGCTAAAAACTGTTGGAGATGAGCGTACTTATGACGGACAACTTAATGATATGATTAAAAGTATAGGTGGAAAATTAGAACCATTTATTCCTTCTGCATCTAATGATAGACTGAAAAAGAATGCAGTAGCCTCTGAATATTTAAGTAGTGTTGAAGATAAAATTCTTGCTAGTATAAAATATGGTTTAGAACATGAAAATATCACAGGTCATAATGCTAAAGAGATTGAAAAATGGGTTGATTATGGAATAGCAGATGTTAAAGTTGAGAGTATGGATGATAGAGGCAGAGTTATACCTGTGAGCAGAAGAAAAAGACAAGCTGTTCATCATATATATAAATTGATGATGCCTCAAGCAGGAGAAGGTGAATGGTTAGGATTTAGAGCCGAAGAACGTACTAAGAAGACTATATTTGGAATAGATGAATTTGGGGAACCTATATACTCAGAAGGGTCATCTGTCGCTCCTAAAGATATGCAGATTAATTTAGGTGGTGAAAAGCTTATTGGCGGGGTAGGATTTAATGAGAATGTATGGAGATATTTAAATGCAATGTTTGATTCTTGGCATGCTGTTTATGATGGGCATAAATATATACAGCAGATAAATGAATCTTGGATTAGAAAAGGACAATTTGAAACTCCAACAGTAGAAGAAGGTGTAGCTCCTAGCTTGAATACAATTGAAGACCCTAAAAAATCAATGTTTTACGCTCCCTATGGTTCAGTGGAGGAAGAAGAATTAAATAGCCTTAATTTATTAAGGTTAAGCGAAACAATTAGAAGGGCATAAAATGCCGATTAGAACTGGATGGAACAGTCGCTATCTAATGACTCCTTCCGAGCTTGAAGAGTTAAAGAAAGCTCAGGAGAAATTAGAACTAGAAAAGAAAGAATTGCAAGCCAAGTTAGGTGAGCAAATAGAGTACGATGATACTCAAAGAGAAACTACTCCCCAAAATGTTAATGTATCTGGAGATGGTATGGATGACTTGCATGATGCTTTTGTTCATACCGAAATGCAATTAGAAGATATAAATAAACAGATATCTGAGATGGAGTTTAATGTAGCTAAAAAACTTGAGACTGGACAAATACATCCTGATGCATTTAAAGAATATGAATCTGCTCCTATTAGTAAAGCTTTAGGTAAGAGCTATAGAAAACAAGAAGTTACAGACTTAAAGATTAAATCTGATTTATATTATAAGTCTATTGGAGATTCTTCTTATGATGAAGCTATATCAAAAAGAGATTCTTTAGCTCAAAGAAAAGATGAAATTGTAAAAAAGATTGAATTTGAAACTCCTTTAAAATACAAGTCTGATATTACAAGGGAAGATGCAGTACAAGAAGCTGTTAGGACAAATCCTGAAAGATATTATGGTATGTCTAATCAACAAATATGGGATGATTTAGCTGCTACTACTGATATAGAAAACATTATAAAGCAACCGCCTAAACTTGAAGTTTGGAAACAGAATGCTTTACAGTTTTGGGAAAATGTAAGGGGTAATTCTGTTCCAGCAGCAGCATCAGTTATATATGATTTTTGGCATCCAGATAAAGGAGGTATGCATGAATATAAACAATTGGCTGATGACCCTAATTATACAAGCAGTATAGCAAATCAATTTGATGTAAAGACAGATGCTGTATCTCCATTTAGAGCTAGATTGCATAAGTCTATAGGTCCTAATCTTAAAGATGATTTTATCAAAAGATATGGTCGAGATAGATTTGATGTTGATAAAGTAAAAAATAAACATCGATTGTATGAATCTGAAATAAAAGATGTTAAAAATTTAATGGACCAACATTCAGATTTAAAGTTTTCTGACGCTGTTAAAGCAGTTAGGAATAGTAATACCTTACCATCCCAGTCCCCTAATTGGCTTGCTAGAGAAATAATTGGATGGAAAGAACACTTTCAAGATAAAACTATTGAGTATTTAGATAATAATCCAGACGCTTTAGCTGTTAGAGAGTATATGGAAGGCAACAGTCTTGATAATATGAAGCCTGGATATGTTAATCAAGTATTTGCTGGAGTTGCTCCTTCAATAGCAAGCAATAAGTTAGCTGGTATAGTAAGTGGATTAACCTATATGACGTATAGACTTAGCAGAAGAGACCCTGATGCTGTACGGAATTATATTAAAGGACAGATGGTTGGGGAAGGCATGTCTGGAGGAATGCTGGAATGGGCTTCTCATTATGGCTCAGCATATGATTATTTAGTTAATGATAGGCCTATATCAGAAGAAGATTATACTGTTGAAATAGCAGAAGTTAGAGAAAGATTTGATAGAGAAGGTAAGTTTTTTGATGCTGATTTAAATAAATGGGTTGTGCCTGAAGAGAGATTTTACAATTACATTCAAAACAATTATATTTTAAGCGATAAAGAAATTCCATTGTATTCAGGAAATGGAAAAATGGCGAGTCAAATACCTACAACCACTATATTGAAAAAAGGTATGCGTCCTGATTTAGCTATTGAGACTGCAGCATTACCTGCTTTGGGAGTTGGAGTCATCAATGGTATTATAGAGACTTTTTCTACTAAGCATGCAATTGAGGGTGTTAGTAGTTATAAGGTAAATGATATGATTGGATTTAACTGGTATTTTAATGCAGTTGAAAATATTCAAAAATATGCTAGGTTAAGAAAACCTGGTCAAACTATACTCGGTTCTTTTGGTAGAAATGCTCCAGAGATGATGGTAAGCATGATTACCAATGGGTTTACTGAGGGTATGGAAGAAGTTCTGCAGGGATTCACAGATGAAGCCATGGGTTCTGTTACATGGTCTGATGAGCCTTTTGATTATGGATTCAATGAAATAGCTGAAAACTTTATAGCTGGATTTGCAGGGGCAGGGATGACAGGATTTGGAAGATATGCATCTGCAGGTCTTGGAATAGCTGAGCGTAAAAGAAATATGATGATAAGGAATATGGGCTATGACAAAGATACTTTCAACTTTCATGTAGAGACTAATGATAAGGGTATGTTTGAAGTACATGCATTTACTTCAAAAGATAAAACTGAGAAGGTAGAACATTTACATTATAATGAAGAGACTGGAACATGGGAAGAGCTTACTTACGATGAAATAGCAGAAAAAGATGATGTAATTCAAAAAGATGAAACGCTTCCTGGTGAGTTTGATAATTTTAGAGATGCTATGGCTGCTGCTGATGCCCTGAATGAGTATTATAGAATAGCAGATGAAAAAATTACAGCTTGGAAGTTTCAAAAATATTACGACGGGGAAATTAAGATTGTTGAAGTGGAAGGAGAAAATGGAGAAACTAGATATAGTGTAAATGCATTTGATTCTAAAGGAGAATTGCTACACACTTTTAAAGTACTTGATACTAAATATGAAGCCCAAGATGTACAGTCTACTATAAATCAAAATATTAGACATGTTAATACTTTAATAGAAAAGTATGGAGGCATAAAAAAGCTTGGAGAAGATGAATTAATTCAAAATTATGATGACTTTAACGACCAGATAGATAAGAGTCATAGAGAAGACCAGCTTCATGAAATATCTTTAAAAGAAGAATATCAAACGAGAACAGATGTTCCTTTTGCTGCAGTTAAACGCTTTATGGATAAATTAAGTGGAAGGGAAGGAGCTTCTTTTGATAAGCACTTTAATACTGTAGATGGAGAATTAAAAGATTTAATGAAAGACCCTAATGTATTAATAGATGTGGTTAAAAATAATCCAGAGCAAATACATAGAATTTTAGAAGCATTAAATGTTACCCCTGAAGAATTTGTTAGAAAATTTGATGAATATTTTTCTGATAACGTAGGCGAGCTTCTTAATGTTATGCCTAGCAAAGAAACTTTAAATAAAGTTAAAAGAGCAGACATTGCAATAAAAGCTTTTATGATGGATACTGATGAGCTTAATGAAACCGAATCAGCAATTGCCGACGAAATAATGGATGAAGGATTGTTAGATAATCCTGAAATTATAGAAGGATATATTAATGATTATCCAGACAGTCCTATTATAAGAGAGAAAGGTCAAGAAGAGATATCTGCTCAGTATGAACAATTATTTGATGTGCCATTAGATTTTCCTGAAAAAATTCCAGTTCCTGACCCTGTAGAAAAACTAGATGTCGTAGAGGGACCAGATATAGTAGAGGGACCAGATATAGTAGAAGGGCCAACAGAGGCTCCAGAAGGTGCTCCAACAGGCAAACCTAAAAAGTCTCCTGTAGAAGGTATGTCCCTTGAAGAGGTTGAAGCTTATGTTGCAGAGCAAGAGAAAATTATAGCTGAAGGTAAGCCTGAAACTATGCCTGTTGTTACTGCTAAGAATAGACTTAAGATAGCTAAAAAGAAACTTAAAGAATTAAAAAAGAAAAAAGATGAAGCTCCTCCAGAAGACAAAACTAAAGCTAAGAAGGCTAAATCCTCAGATGATTTATGGGACGATATTCATCTTCCTGATTTGCTTAAAAAACATCGTGGAACTCCTAAATCACAAAAGGCAATTGAGGATTATATGGCATGGATGGAGAGTTTGGAGGGCGAAGAGCTTCAGAATCAACTTGATAAAATTAATCGTGTAAAGGCTGGTATAGAAGTTGAAATGTCTGACAGAACTTTAGAGATGATGGAAACTATAGCGGAAAGTGTTGAATATAGAGAATTTTGGAAGGAATACAAGAAAAAAGATGAAGCTCCTCCAGAATTTAAAAGAGGAGTCCCTCGAGATATAGGTCCAGAGGAAAGAGCAATACGCAATAGGTTAATTCAAGAAGAAGCAGATAAAGATGGTATTCAAGAGCCTTATAGGAGTTTTGCTCAATTCGAAAGAGATGTTCGAAGAGAAATGGCTAAGCTAGGAATAGAAGATAAATATTCGTTAGTAGACGATAAAAAAACAGAATTTAAAAGAGATACTGAGCCAGTAACTGTTGAGATGACTATTGAGGAAAAGAAAGCTGCTCTTGAAGAGAGGCTTAATAAGTTAGTTAATAAATTCAAAGGAAAGATTAAATATAAAATATTCGATACATGGACAGAAGAAGCTGAAAGCATAGCAAGGGCAGACCTTCCGTTAGATGAGGACCTTACGGGTACAGAATCGGCTTGGTATGATGCAAATACTAATACTATATATATTATAGCTGATAGGTCTAGCTTGTCTGAGCCTTTTCATGAATTTATTCATCCTTTCTTATCTGATATACAAGCTAACAATCCAGATTTATTCAATAACATATGGAACATTATAGAGCAAGAATCTAGAATTGATGGTAGCTTAGCTAATAAAATGTTTGCAAAGGTTGATACTGGTTATCCTGGATTAAAAGATAAAGACATTAATAGGTATAAGAATGAAGTTGTTACTCATATCATGGAAGAGATGTCTGATAAAAGATATAAGCCTCAAAATAGATTAATGAAAGCATTAAATAGGCTATGGAATGCTATTAAAGAAGCTATATTCGGACCTAATCATGAATATAATATAAAAGCTTCTTCTTTAAGCCCTGAAACTAGCTTGTCTGAATTAGTAGATTTAATTGTTGATAACGAGGAAAGATATACTATAGACTTGTCAGAAGGAAATGAACTGGCTGCTGAAAGTATATTTCAAGAAACTAATAATACTATTAATGATACTCTTTCTGAAGATGGCTTAGGAAATATAGTCTCTGAAATAGAGAGCATGCCTGATTCAGAGTTAATTGCAGGAGATAATATTTTTGAAATCGAGCAAGAGATACGCGAAGATTTAGATTCTATAGCAGCTAAAGGTATCGATGATGTTGATGTTGCAAATAAAATTGAAAAATCTATAAAAGATTATATTAAATATCTCAATGATAAATTCAAATTAAATAAGGGTCTTTATCGAGGTGGGAAAAAAGATATTGATTTCAGCAAAGCATCTACTCTAGTAATGCAGAATGTAAATAGGAAGATAGTTGATTTATTGCCAAAAACTAATGTTGAATTAAATGAAAGATACATTAAAAAATTACAACCAACTCTTGATGAACTAAAGCAGACTTTAACTAAGGTTGAAGGTAAGATTACTTTCTCATATAAGCTTATAGATAATATTTTAAATCCAGCTATTGAAAATAATCCGACTAAGCCTATTTCTATTCGAGAATTACCTACAAGAGAAACTATAAAGAATAAAGCTAATTTAGAAGTTATTACTGTAGATGGAAAGAAAATAGAAGGAAGATTGCAGAATAAAAAAAATAAGCCTGATGTCGATGGCATGGTGAATATAGTAGTAGATGGAAAAGAGTATTCGTATGACGAGTCTATAGTTTTAATGAAAGACGGTAAGATTGTAGTAGAAAAAGGAAGATTGATTGAAGGTGATGTCGAAGGACATGTTAAGAACTTTGTTCGTTGGTGGTTTAAGAAATATGGTAACAAACTTAAGTCTGCTTTACCTGAAGAGATTAAAAGAAATTATGAAGATTATATAAATGAAAACGACCCTGCATTGTATTATGCTATGGTGAGATATAAAATTCAATTAAATTATGCTCCGATGTTTTACGGATATGGAGAACACGACCCTATTGTCCAAAGAGACGAAATGATACAGGCTATTCCTGATGTAAAAGAAGCAGTATTTGGCCCAGAAGATATGGGGCCTATGGGTATATCTGAATCAGCTACAAAGGGTGTTGTTGAAGTTCATAGAGTTGCTTTTCATAGAGGCGAAGGCTATGGTACAATTCATCAATTTCAACTTCCTCAATATGCTCAATCTATACCTGATGAATATATACCAGAGAGCGGTTTCAGTGCAGAAGATATTATGGCTGATGAATTGTTAGAAGAAGACTATGAATACCTGGATGAAATAAGTGGATTTGCTCCGTTAGCTTGGTACACAGTTGTCAAGCTACCAAATGGTGAAGTTGTGATGCATGAATTTCAAAGCGATGTTCTTCCAGAGCTAAAAAATAGATTAGAGGGTTATAATGTAAAAGATTTAGAAGCTCTTTTGAATAATGATAAAGATGCTGAAGCAAAATGGGATGAAGCTTCTATTGAAAGTTCTATGAGGAATGGTAAGGAAGCTGTTTCTCAAAGAATAGAATGGACAGCTCCAATCTTAAATGAGGAGCTTTTAACCCATGGAATAATAAAATCTATTAGCTTTTCTGGAACTGATATGTATGGTAACGACCTTTCAGACATGGGCTCATTGGCATTTGCAGGTAGTTTTAATATTTCTACTTTAGCAGGGGCACTCTTCAAGCATGTAATGAAGCAGTATGATATTTATCGAAGCACAAATTCAACTCAAAAAAAACCTAAAATACCTGAAGATTTAAACAAAGATAGAAAAAAAATGTGGGAATGGATTAAAAGTGTTTATAGCGGTACCGTTGTCAATATGGTATCAAAGGATGTATCTCGTCCGCTTTCTGGGTTTTTAGATGAATATAGATTTAAATTAGATGCAGATGCTCGAAAAGTAATAAACTTATGGAAGAGATGGCAATATAAAGAAGTTCAAATTTATGGGGCAGATATCTTAGCTGGATATCAAAGCGACAGAAAAGATTTAATTGAGTTCTATAAAGTATTTTATGATATAGTAATAGATATCAATAAAACAGTTAAAGGCATGTCTATTTCAAGTGATAGTATAGAATTGCGTATAATGAGTGGAATGCTCAAGGCTGAACAAGAAGGTCGATTAAGTAGTAATAATAAAGTGTGGAGAAAAATTACATATCAAAAACACGCCTTAGATAACTTTAAAGATAAAACAAATATAGATGAAACAGGATTTGGAACATATTCTCCAATAGATTTTGGAATGGGCCAAAGAGGAGTATTGCAATATGTTGTGCAGTTAAGTAATTTTCTAATAGAAGAATTAAATCCAGAACACGAATCTGAAATTTATATCAGGCCAGTCTCGATGTCCGATATTAACGACTTTGAGAAAATTCATCATAGTACTTCTGTAGCTTTAAAGAGCATAGAAGAAGTAATGCAATTAAATGGTAGATATAAAAAGGGCAGGTCTTTAAGTAATAATTTTGGAAAGGATACACACGTTCATGCTGCTGAATGGCTAGCTACTCGTAGAAAAGGCCTGTTAAACCGTAAAACAGAGACTTATGGTAAATGGATGAAAGCTAGAAGACAATTTGCTATAAGCTATGGTGTATGGGAGAATCTTCCCAAGCAAATCTCTGATGCTAAATATGAAAATTTACATGAAGTATTTGCTGTTCTTATCAAGAATGTAGGGATTTTAAGTGCCTCATCACAACTTCCAAGAATATATCTGAGACAATTAGATAGAATGGATGAATGGAAAGATTTTGTAAAATTAGAATCTAAACAGACAGATGTTCCTATTGAAGAGCTATATATGAAATTAATTTCTGGGGCTGAGATAAATAAAGGACCAGCAGAGACTTTGAAAAATTTAGTTACTCTCGAAAAGAATATGTTTACAAGACAGATATTGCATTCTTTAATGTGGGGTTCTGTATTTAACAATGGAGTTGTTCATTTTGGGACTGGAAGTTTTAATTCTGTATCTGAGGGTAATGATGTTGCCTCGTTATTGTATTCAGATACTAAAGAAGCTAAATGGCTTTTTATAAAAGAGTTGTTTTTTGATGAGGATATAGACAATCATAGGAAAAAAAGATATGAAAAATTAGGAATAAATCCTCGTTTTGAAATTTACGCTCCAAAGTCAAATCTTGGGAAAAAGTTTGTTATAGAGGGAGACATTTGGCAAATGTATGCATCTCCAAGAAAGCGAATTGATAGAGAAGGGGTTAGTATAGCTGAAGATGTTGGTAAGAGGGAGGTCCAAGCTGAATATATAGCGGCACAAGAAAATGCTGATGAGCTTAATGAATTATATAGAGCAATTTATATTAATACCTTTACTAAAGTTTTAGAAAAGGGCAATCTTCTACCTGAAGAGAAATCTCTTATCGAATATACTGTAAATCTTCTTGAGCAAGATAAATGGAAAGATGCTGATAATAATACGCAAATCATGTGGGAAAGCATTTTACAAATAATGGTTAGAAAGCCTTTTTACTATAAACCTGGACCTTCTGAATTAAGAATTACCCATGGAGTAAGAGATGGTCTAGATTTAAGTTTAAACGCATTTGTTTCTATAAAAAATGCATTATTAGATACTTTGTCTAATCTTGATAATTATCTTAAGGATGGTAAAGGAAAGTATGACGCTCCAAATGTTAGCAATATAGTTAAAATATTAAACTCTGCAGGCACAGGTGGATGGTTAAAAGAATTTAAAGATGTTATGAAAGATTATGGTTTAAGCTTTAAATATGTTATGCTAGAAGACATGAATATTGGCATGCTTGAAGTTGACACCAAAAAAAGAAAAGGAGCTAAAGGTAAGAAGCCTCTTATTCCTCCTATGTTTAAAAGAATTGTTAATGAAAATGCTGATAGTAAATTTGTACCAGTTAACGAGAAAGAAGTTAATGACAATATAGTAAGGCAATTAAGCTATCAAGATGATTATAGAACTGCATCTAGAGATTTTGTATTTAACTTAATTGAAGACTCTTGGAACAATGTAAATAAAATTGCTAGAGAAAGATATGGAAGAAAAGGGAGAGTAGATTTAGATGAATTTAGTGCATCTATGATTGATATTTTACCTGATGAATTGCATGCTTTTTACGTAGACTGGGTTAGAGATAAATTTCAAGACGATAAAGACAAGATTTATATGAAACGTTTTCAACCCTTAGCTAAATATAGCTGGTTAGAAGCTGAAGATATTATTAATGAAACTATTGAAATTGCTAATGAGCCAGGCATAAGAGAAGGCTTATCTGACTTCGCCGATGGGAAAGCGTCTGATGAAAAAGTATTAGGATTAAATGAAAGATTATATTTCTTTGAGTTGAAAATGCATATTTCTGAATCTCAGTTTAGACAGATAAGGGCTGCTGCTAGAATTCATGATACCTTTGATAAATGGTTTAAATATACTTTGCCTACTATACTCAAGAGAACTACTAAATTATCTAACAAGAGCATTGATAATCTTAAGAAATACTATAATAGAATAAGAAGTACATTAAAAACGAATGGCGATATTGAAAAAGTCAATGGAGAGAAAAAGGGATTGCCAAATCAAAGATATAACCTTGTTGTGAAAAAAGGAACTAAAGACTGGGATGGTTATATACAGATAGAAATTAAAGGTCCTAAGAACATAGTAACTGGATTACATAATGTTCAGTTTGAGAAGATGACTTTGTTTGAGTATAACAATGGAAATCCTGGAAATAAAAATAAATTTATATTCCTAAAGGGAAAAGATGTTATAAAGATTAAAGACGTTCAAGATGATATTGGAAGAACTGTAACTACTTCAGAGTTTTCTTATGACTTTTTCTCCAAAGAAGAAATGAATGTTCTAATAAAAGAATTAGGGAAATTAAATTTAACTATAGCATTTGTTAGAGGTAGTGATGATACTCTTGGGATTGTTAAAGTTACTGATGAGCATAAAGAATTAGCTAAAAATGCATTAGAATATTGGACGCGAGAATTAGTTGGAAAAGAGAATTTATTAAATGATTCCCTGACAAAAGGAAGTGCTTTTTCTATAGCTTCTGCTATAGCTAGGCATGAGGCTATGAAATTAGTATGGCCTAATTATTTACAAGATATAAAAAATGGAGAAGTCTTAGGTTTAAATAGCTCTACTAATTTATATAAAAGAATCCCATTACCATTTACTCCTGTTACTATAAGCCATGAACTTCCTGACTTTAGGATTAGAAAATTTAACCCAGAAGAAGTAATGTTTGTTTATGGAGATAACGAGCCACATTCTCCTATGAAAAATGTTCCAGGCCTAGGAAGGGTTTATATTGGAGATGGAAACAGTCTTACGTCTAAAGAGCTTTTTGATAACTTTTCTAAATACCATGGGTTGATAAAAGGTGCTGGTAAAGCAAAGACTGTTATATATCATAAAGATAATGATGGCAATGTAATTGCTATAAAGCATGAACATGTTCTACCTAAAAAGAATTGGAAGATTGTAGATAAAAATGGAGAAACTTTATTTACTATTGATAAGGGTAGAAATATAAGAGATGCCGAAGGAAAGATTGTGCATATGCTTGTTACTAATGATGAAGCAAAGATATGGGAGGCTCAATCTAATGATGTTATATTGCCAGGTACATCAGTAGGATTTACTAAATTTGATGAATCAGTTAAGCAATATACAAAACATGGTGTTCAATGGTATAATCATGTATTTGACGAAAATATATTTAATACTTATATTGAAAATTATATTCCTATTTTAGATGAAAAAATTAGAGGATTATTTAGAATGTCTCTACAGGGCAAATTATACGGCCCATCAGATTACATTTCTGATTTTATGTCTAAGTTTTCAGGTCCAGAATCAAATATGGGATATGTACCTACTGCTGTAGAACTTGCTAAGCTAGGAGCAGGTTTGCATCCTGCTATGACTAACTGGTTAAATGAACTATTGCATAATCAAATATTGCATCCTGCTATTCAATTTGATAAATCGAATGGCTCTACTTATGATATAAGCATGGATGTTACAGGGACTTTGGCTGAAAATGAAGTATCGTTATCTATAAAAGATTCTAGAATGGTCCTTCAAGCATACGCTAATGCTGAAGGCATTTCTCTTTCAGATGCTAGAAAGACTGATATAAATGAAATCAATGATTGGTTAGCTGAAAATATTATTGAGGTAGCTGTAATTAGATATCCAACTCCTCATTCTGGTGGTAAGTATATAGCAAGAGTCAAATCTCTTCATAATAGAAAAGGATTGTCTGATTTAAATCATATAGATGTTAAGCAGAAACTTGAAGGCGATGGTGATGGTGATAAAGTTCAAATAGAATTGTTAAGCCCTGAAGTAATGGAGGTTTATAAGAACTATATTCAGAATTTAGATGTTAAGTCTGTCAATTTAAATAATTATAGTCCTAAGAAATATATCAACCCATTAGATTCTAAAGCTGTTTATGAGCTTATGTATAAATCTACCGTTGGTGAAAAGGCTATAGGAGAGATAGCTAATATACAATTAGTGTATGGTATTATAGCTAATACATTCTCGCATACAACTGTTGGAGGTTTAAGGCTTAGAATTAAACAGCCTAATGAAAAAATAAAATGGAATGTAAAAGGATGGGAAGAAGGTACTGTCGCTGAATATTTAAGAGTTTGGCTGCAAGGTGCTTTAGATAATGCACAATATGGAGTGTTGGGAGAATGGGGCTATGGTCCAGCAGAAGACTTTATTAAGCCAAATGGTCAAGAGAAATTATGGATGTCTTTATTTGAGATAGATATGGACGGATATCAAGGTCCATTAAATCCAGAAAGGCATCTTGGTATATTTAGAATGCTTAGAAAAGAATTAATAAAAAGATTAATATCTGCTGCTCATATAAGAAGAGGAAGTGATTATGACGCAGGAAAATACAACCTATCTACTATGATTGAAAAAAGCCAGAGGTATTATAGTCTCATGAGAAATGGTAGAGTAGGTTTATTAAATGAGCTTTCAAACGTAGGAATATCTGTTGAATTTAGAGACGATATTGATAGAAACAGATTGCTACCTGTAGAGGAAGTTGCCATTGCCACGTCTAAAATTTTAGATGAGATGGATAATAAATATAAAATGTACGGATATGATGTTAGTCCTTTTATGATAACAGATATGGTTCATAAAAATGCACATTATGATGCATTAGAATATATCGAAAGCATTATTGAAGATTTATATGAAACTGCATTAAAAAAAGATAATCAAACAGATTCTAAATGGGCTACAGAAGAAAGAAGAAAAGGTGCTCAATATGCAAGAGATATGGGTAATGAATTCTACAAAGTTCTTACTATGGTTAAAAACCTTGGCTCTCAAACAGTAGATAGAAATGAAGATTTTATAGCATTTAAAGAGAAAAACAATAGTATATTTAGGGGTATGTCTAACACTGCACAAGTATCTGCAACTATAACATTCTTAAGAGGATATTTAAAAATGACTGATGCTGTTGATAAATTTCATAAAGTTAGTTTTCCAAAAGCTATACCTCCAGTTAGTAAATCAAATTCAGAATATTCATTACTATCTCCTACTGTGATGGAAGAATTCTTCTTATCTTACAATCAAAATGTTAGCGAGAATAGGCAAGCTGAAAATTTAAGAAAGAAACCAGCTGGTGAATTACTGGATAAAGTTATAAAGAGAATCTGTGCCAACTAAGTGTAAAATAATAAAAGATAATATTCAAACTATTGAAGATAACGACCAGTTAAAAGAACAAGAGTCTGTAGATGAATCTATTATTGTACGTATAAATGAAAAGCTTATAGATGGGATGTATAGTGAGTTTCTTCCAGGCAGTGAGATTACTGAAACACAAGCGACTGAATTTTTAAATAAATATTGGGGAACTGAACAAGAAGTTATAGCATCTAAAATAGAAGCTTTGCTTGATGGTCATACTATTGTCCAAGAAATGTTTGCTGAATATGTATTTGAGCATTTACCTGTTGGAGTCATGCTTAAGAAGGGAGAGAGAAGATTAGATTTAACAACTTTCCCAATCAAATCTTTAAAGCTTTATTATAATTTCTTATTTAATTTAGTTACTCAGACTAGCCCTACTGGAGAAGGGTATATGAATTTTGGAGGCGTGCTATCAGTATTTAAAACTCCACGAAAACTAGCAAGATGGGAGCCTACTGGTGCATATTTTCATATAGCAAAAGCTACTAAAGACTTTCCAAGGTCTATATCTCACAATATTAATACTTTTATGACAGATGTTAAAGGCATGAAGCAATTAGTAAAGTCTTTAAATAAGAATTTACCTAAAGACGAAAAGCTTGAAGTTCCTAGAATGGGGATGAATCAAATATATAGCAAGTTAGAATATCTTCTTACTGATGTAGGAGACTCCTATGCAGTGCAACAATTATTTCATAGATATATGATGGGATGGATATATCAAGATGAAGATGGTGACTTTATGATATATAAAGACTATGATAAGGTTCCTATTATACGGGATAAAAAAATTATTGGATACGAAAAGTATGAAGATGGCTCTTATATCTTTAAATTTCAAAATCCTGTAAAGCTTTCACAATATGAGAATAAAGGTCAGGGAATTAAGAAGGGAGACCTTAACGTTGTATTTAGAGGTAAGGGATTGTCAGAATTTATTAACTTAACTGAAGAAGCTAGGAAGATAGACGATTTAGTATTCCATCATTCTAAAAAATATATGAAACAATCTTTAGACAGGTTGTTAAGTAGTCTTGTTAAGTATATGAATATGAATGAAGCTGACCTTAAAGCCATATTCTTTAGACCAGAAAGCAAAAAAGCTGAAAATATAATGGCTACCTTAAACGATAAACAACTAAAAAAGTTCCACAAATTAAAAGAAATTTTTGAAACAAAGATAAGTGATGAATTTATAATGGCTAACGGTGGAAGAATTGATATGGTTGGCGATGCTGAATATAAGAAAAATCACTTTCCTGTTATATATCATAGATGGGCCTTTACAAATATGCTTGATAAGATGATAGGTGAATTTGAGGTAAGGGTGTCTGAACTAAATGATATAGTGAAAGACCCAAAAGTTTCTGGTGATATGAAAAAAGTAGCAATAAAAGAACTTGCAGAATATAAAGCAAAGCTTAGGAATGCAGAGTCTATTAGAGATAATTATGATGGATATCACCAAGATGTAAATAATGATGTTTTGCTTAGCTTTACTAGGGACGCTAAACACTTTAAGAGAATTTCAAATGCATATGATATAAGAAGTGCTAGAGTGGATACTGCTGTTTATTACGATTATCTTAAAAATTTATTTTCTGCTCCTGAAAGAAATAATCTAGCTGCAATATTAGTTGAGTCATTAAACTTGACTGATAGCGAATCTGTTAATTTAGCGTCTATTAATATGTTTAAAATACCATTTGCAGACCCTACTATAGAAGGTTTGTTTGGTGTATCAGTAAAAGATATAGCTGAGAAAACTGGAATGAACCCAGAAAGACTTGAGAGAAGATTAAGAAAAATAAGCTCTTATTTAACATTTGCATATTTAGGTGGTTTTATGACTCCAATTACAAATGTATCTGCTATACAGCAAAATGTTTTTGACTACGGATTTAAAGAAACTATGAGAGCTTTTAAACTTTTAAGAGGTGAAAATTCTCAGAAAATACAAGAAATAGTTCAAATGTCAGGCATTACAGAGTTCTCAGATTTCTTCAGCAGGTCTATGGTTAATGGTGTGGTAGAAGTCCAATTAGAACAAGATGTTGCCCATAAGCTTATAGGTCATATGATTCTATATCATGATAGAATTAAACGAGGAATGTCTAGAGCTAAGTCTAGAAAGATATTTAATGAAGAAGTGCAGCCTATATTGGAAAATTCTACTGCATGGTTAGATGCTGAAGGTTTAGCTATACCTGAAAAAGAAAGACTTAAAATGAGAAAGAAAGAGCTTAGGTCTGATTGGTTGCAAACTACACTAAATAAGCTTATACAATTTTCGATAGAAAAAGAATTTGAATTTAAAAAAGCATTAAACAATGTTCCTGTAAGTGCTATGAATAAAATTACTAGTCCGATAAAAAATGTAGCTCAGAAACTTGGAATGTTTTATGGTGCTACGCTAAAAAATATTGGCGTTACTATGAGTGACACAGAAAGCTTTATAAGAACCTTAAGTTTTATCATAGGAGTTAACAGAGCTTGGGATGGACAATATTTACCTAATGATAGAAATTGGTGGGATTATGATGCAGGTTCTCAGGAATTAGCAGAGGTGCTATCTATAGGTGCTTTATTATCAGAATTTACTAACTTTGGATTATCTTCACAGTCAGTACCTAGGATAGGGCATGGAGCTGTAGGAAAGCTTCTTGTTAAATTTAAGAATTGGCCTATGCAGAAATTTAGTAGAGATACTAGTATGATATATAATGCATATGTTGAAAATAAAGAGCTTATTAAAATAGAAAGAAATGCTCCTGGCTTTTTTAAAACCTTTGACCCTAAAGCTGTAGGTACTGTTCTTAAAAAATTAGTTGAACTTCCTAAGAGTGATAGAAGATTAACTGACCCACAAATGGCTGCTATGAGAAATTGGTTTTGGGTTCAAGGACCTATAACTATATTATGGGATTTCTTTATTGCTGGACCATGGAAGCTTCCAGGAGGATACATTGCATCTTATTTCTATGGTGGAGTTATAGGAAAGAGCACTAGAAACTTTACATCTGATTTGATTTCATTTATGTTTATGCCTCTTAATATTTTCGGAAGTCTATTTATACAAGGATATTGGGATGATGATGAGGCTGAAAGAGCTTTAACTTATTACCTAAGAAGAACTATGTTAGGATATGTCCCTATGTCTATGTGGGATTTCTTTATTTCTATGCTGTATGCTACTAATGGTAATCCTACAGATGCTGTTAGGAAGGCTCCTATCCCTGCACCACCTTCCGTTACTAAGATTGGTAAAATGATACTTGAAGACGTTGTTGATTAAAAATTATAAACCCAAGTAGCCATTATTAATCCTACAGCAAGGTACATGATTCCAAGTGCTGGTTCAACAAGAAACATTAAAGCTATAAAGCCTATTGGTATTAATATGCTAGGCTTGATATCTGGCATCTAATCTTGCATTCGTTTTTAATACTTTAATAATTCTTAATTTCTCTTCTATTGTGTAGCTTTCATAATCTGAATCTCTAAACTTACAATCTATATATTCATTACATGCATTTATTGCTGTTGCTTGTAACAATCTTATTTTTTCATCGTTATTCTTCTTTAAAACCATTGTTTGTTTCCCCTATTAAATGTAAAAACGCATCTAATTCAATAGCTGCGTATGTTTTCGTTCTATTTCTTTTAAATATAAGCACGGGAGTTCTGTCGTCAGAGTTTCCTTCGGCCTGATTTAATGATTCCCATATATTCAGTCGTTCTTGGTTCTTGCATTCAAAGCTATAAGGAATTAAATCCTTAGCTGCAGGTGAGAGCTT
>CEUI01013121.1_pt1 | contig 20558 bp, 13 predicted proteins | sample 531411 | NCBI WGS metagenome assembly CEUI01 (sample SAMEA2622841, study PRJEB7988) | marine metagenome | isolation source: saline water (ENVO:00002010), including
GGTATATTATATCACAATATATAGTTTATGCAAAGATATTGAGTTTTTTAAACAAAATCTTAAGAGGACATAAAGTTTATAGATAAAATATATGAGTTATGTTATAATGTCAACACAAACCCCATTAAGCAAATGATCAATCTGGACGAAAGATACCACGACTATCTGACAAATAATAAAACTTTAAGGATAGATGGCATTAGTGAACGTCTTCAAGCGTATGGTTGGCATTGTGATGGGAACGATATAAAGGGATATTACTTGACAACAGAAAATTATAAGTTATATTATAATCTGAACGAACAGTTCATAAAAATGGAACCACTCAGGAAAGTTGCAGTTGAGGCTTGAAAAAATAGTTAAATAACGGTATAATATTCAATATTGATAATTTAATATGAAACCATTTGTCAAAAAGGGGTGGGAGTACATTCCTAATATTATCACTAGAGCAGAAGCAAATAAAGTAAAATTTGATAATTATCTAGGAGCAGTTAGAGACTTAGGTGGTATCATACCACATGATGATCCAGAAAGAGGTAGAGTTATGACATGTTATGCTCCACCATCATCTGCATTTATAGTAAAAAGACTCCACCCAATTCTTGAAAGAATAGTGGGTGAAGAACTAATACCAACTTATTGGTTTTGTACTACTTATTGGAATAAAGGTTTTATGGCTCGTCATACTGATAGACCATCATGTGAGGTATCAGTAACTATGAATATAGATTCTATTGTTGATTGGCCTATTCAATTACAAGATTTAGAAGGTAATAGACAAAAAGTTGTTACACCTATTGGTCATGGTCTTGCTTATTCGGGGATAGAAGTTCCTCATTGGAGAACCCCATTAAAAGCAAAAGAAGGAACTAAACATATGCAATCATTCTTTCATTATGTTAGAAAAAATGGGAAATATGCTGACTATGCTTTTGATAAAAATGCTAAATGCTATCACCTATTAACTACTTAAGGTCCAGGAGGAGCTTGAGCAGGTAGACTATCATTTACTTTAGGAACACTGTATAGTTCTGCTTGATACTCTCCTTCCAGTGTACCCTCTAATCCTATAACTTCACTAGGTGCAGTAGGTAATTGTGTTGAAATTGCTACTGTTGGTAAATCTCTTAGTGATGTTCTCCAATTCTTAAATGCAGTTGACAAACCAACACCAGTTTCATTTGCTTTGGATACTACCCAATCACTTTGATCTAATAATTTTGTACGATAATTTCTAACAGCAACCATACGTTGTGCTTCCTGTCTTGTATCATACTCTGAAATTAAAGAATTCCATTTCGTTGTATCAACGACAGTTAATCCAGCACCAACAGTATTGGTTATCTTATATCTTTCAGGAGAACTCTCCTCGTCTGGGCATTCTGATAAGAAACAATCTATACCATTAGCATCAGTGATGCGATACTTGATGTCTAAACCATCAATAGGAGGAATAACCTTTCCTCTATTATTTGTATCGGTAACGTAACTATTTGTGTTACTTCTATCAGCCCAATAGTGAAATAATTTTTGTGCCATGTCTAATATGGTTTAGTGAACTTCTATGTTATATTTATCAGCAATAACTTTGTCCTGTTCTTCCTTGGTTGGAATACCATGCACTCTAAACCAAGTTACCATAGTATATCTATTTCCTTTTACAACTTTCTCTACTCCATGCTTATATTGATGAGTAGAAGGAAATGCAACTAATAATCCAGGTTCAGGTCTTACGACTACTCTCAATTCAGGAAATACAAAATCACCACCTTCAAACTCTGGATAACCATTTAGGAATAAAACAGCTGACATATCTCTATCAATGGATTTCTTCCATTGTTTCTCACCATCTGGATTGACCCATAATGCTTCACCATCAATGTGAGGCATATAATGTCCTTGACCTTCATAACATAATAACTGTGGTGCTTCGCTATCTCTTATCTTAAAATTGTAATAAGGATTCATTACCTTATGTACAATATTTCTCATTAAATCTTCAACCTCTGGAAGTACAGGTTGGAGATCAGCACAAGTAACATCTCTTGTGTCTTGATCTATCTTACTGTGTTGCTTCTTAGTTTCATTAGTTTTATCTGGATCAAAGACTCCCATTTGCTCTTTCTGGGCAGCCTTCATGTAATCAGTTAAAAACTTACAACCCTCTTTTGTTACAACATTGGGTTTGATAAGGATATTTGATAATAAATTCATACTCAATTCACACTTTGGTATATTATACCATATTTAGTTCTCCATTGCAGTAGCACTAGAACCACTAATATGGTTCTTACTTGTAGCAGAGGATGTATTATTTGCAAATTCTACTCTACTTGCATTAGTTGTTGTAGCTCCACCACCAGAAGCATATCCAAATTCCTCATTCTGGAAAGCAGCAGATCCAGCATGATTATACACAGAGTCATTACCAGTATCACTATGAACAGAAGTTGAGAAATCAAATCTATAAATTACACTATCATATGCAGAAGGTGTACCTCCCATACTATACAAACCTTGATCTGCTGGTGTATGAGTCCAACCTGACATAAAGTTCTTTGCTACTGGCATACCAGTATCAGCTGTTGCTGTCTCAGTAGCAAACTCCAATCTATCCACCTTACAATTAGCAGAATACGATCCCATTACCCAACCATAATAAGTATTTTGAATATGACCAGTATTTAATCTTGAGCGATTGCCATTCGCAATTGTACCAGGACTAGCAATAGTTTCATTAGAAAAATCTAAACGGATTATAGTTGATGTGTAACCACCTGGTGAACTACCTGCAACGATATAACCATAATTAGGATTCATAAAACCTCCTGGTCTTACCTTCTGTTCAGTTAATTGAGCAGGTAGTTTTATCCATCCTTCATTAGAGAAATCCAATCTATGAATATCTGATTGACCACCAGGACCAGTTGTTGGAGTCTGGAATGCAGTATAATAACCATGAAATTTATTGGAAATTGTTCCACCTTGAGAGGAATTTCCCATAGGAGCATTATTATACCAAAGATAGTGATTTGTTGAGTTAGGACATTCATAAATCTCAGTAGCCATATTAAATCTTTCTACATAATTTCTATTTGGTGAACCACCCATGATATATCCAAAGGAACTTCTAGATTGTCTTCCTCTAGTATCAACTCCCATAGTACTATCTGCATGACTACTCTTTGCTATTGCTTTTAATGCTGCACCACCATGCATAGTTGCTGCACCACTGAATGCAAGATCAAAATTTTGTCCTGGCAATGACCATGTATCTGTAGTCATATCCATTCTATCCACTTGACAACAGGTTGTAGCAGGTGCTGGAGAGGTTTTATATCCACCTATTTTGAATATGTGGCTACCAGTCTGTGCTCCACCATGAATTCTGACAGATGTATTGGTATTATTACCAGTAAGTCTCCATGTTTCATTAGCAAAATCAAGTTTATCAGTTTTATTAGTATTATTACCACTAGGATTATTCATTCCTGATGCAATGTAACCATCAGTTCTACTACCTTCACTTCCAAAACTATAACCAATATCTTGAGACATTGGATTTGTTTGTGTTAATGTCTCACTAACAAATTCCATTCTCTCACCAACACTTGCAGTTCCTGGTAGTGCAGTTCCCATCATATATCCATATTCTGATGATGGATCTTCCAATGAATTACTACCTCTAGACAAGGGTTGAGCACTATTACTTTGAGTGAATACTGTACTTCTTAACCACGTTCCAGTAGTTTCAGTGTGCATATCAAATCTTTGATAATTTGATTGTGATCTATTTGCAGTACCACCACCAATCCAATATCCTTTTCCACGTTTCTTATCTGTCATTCCAGTCATACTATCATTAGCACTTTCATGAAACTTACCAGCTTGTCCTACAGTTTCACTTACATACTCTAATCTATCAATATTAGAATGTTTTGTAGATGGAGGAGTACTCTGCCCACCACCAAAGTAACCATACTCATTATTAAATACTGCTTTTGCTAAATCCCTATTTGTTTCACTTCTCTTAGCAAATGTAGATATTGATCCCACTTCTGTTGCAAAGTCGTACCTATAAATTTTAGAAGAATCACCACCAGGAGTGCTACCTAGTGCTGCCCATCCTGCCTGTGAATCCTCTCTATAAGAAGCAGTTGTATATTCATTATTATATCCTTTTCTTTTTAATCTTTTATATCCACTAACAATTGTTGCAGTTCCATAACTTGTAGGTGCAGGATTATGATTAACTGTAGCAAGTCCATTAGGAGTAACAATATGTGTACAACTACTATGCTCTAACTTATCCAACTCAGTATGAAATTGCATAAAATATCCTTCATCTTTTGTTGATGCTGGATAACATTCACCTGCAACTAGATTTTGACTAGTATGTGTCATAGTCTCAGTTTGTGCATCCAGTCGATCTATATTACTTGCACTATTTCCTGTAGAAATATAGAGGTTATTACCAAAATCCATAGTAGCAGAAGAATTTCTGACAGTTTGTGATCTATCATAACCTGTTTTGGTACTCATTGCATCGGTAGTAAAATCAAGTCTACATCCCAAAGACGTATCAGATCCTGGACTCATGTAACCACCAAAAAAGTATCCTGCTTGACCAGCAGAGCCAGAAGCCATACCTCTTAAACCATCCTGAGGATGATTTGATGATATAAGTGAGGCAGTTACAGTAGAAAACTCTAATCTATCTACATCCGAAGAACATGTATCTGGTGATGCTGCTCTTCCTCCCAACATATATCCATAATTCCACGAACTTACAGCCGCACCAAAAACTGAGTCAAAAGGACAATTACTACCAGTATCATCTGATGTTTCTGTTGCAAAATCTATTCTTAAAATATCACTACTCCATGGCCCACCTGGTCCCCCAGTAGATCCTTTTGCCCAATATCCTATCTCCTGACCATTACCCATTGGCAATGGGTAACTTAATTCTTGTGCCATATTGGCTTGAGGTTTTACCCAAGTATCACACGAAAGATCTAGTCTGTAGATATATGAATAGGTTAGACCAGACGGAGAATATAATTGTCCACCACAATAAGCAAAGTTGGTAACTACATCAGAAGAAGTGTGATTGGCATCTATTTGTTTAAAAGTAAGATCACTTAAACCAAATGCTTGACCTAATGCCATTATTGTTTTCCAGTATTATTTTATTATTTATCTGAAACTGACTCGTGATTAAATAATGATTTTGGTGCATCTGCATTTACCTCTTGAGTTCCTGCAAGTGCTTGACGCTCCTCTGCTGCCTTAAGAGATGCTCCAAATTCAGTGACCTCATTAATACCCTCAGATACTTTTTGTTGTAGATTGCCTAAGAATCTCTCAACATTTGGCCCTAGTGCGTCTGCAATACTACCATAGTCACCTTTAATTCTATTCACATCATCAGTTAAAACTGTAGGTGCAGTACCTCTTCTCATAGAACGAATATTACCAGGTGAAATACCAGACTTAGCACCAACCAAATCATCAAATGCTTGGTTAGCAAAACGTCTTTCCCAATATAGTGGTTGATCCTCTTCAAATTGTTTCTTACTGATCAACTTACCATCATTAAGTTCAACTAGTCTTTCGATCAACTTATCAAAAAACTCTAACTGTTGAATAGAATCTCTGAACCCACCATCTGCACCTCTAAGTGCTGCATTAAGTTGAAACTCATCAATATCATACCATACCAACTCTTCTCCACCTTCACGAGTCTTCCACCAAATAGGTTTTGATTTATCTTTACCTTCCCATCTAAATTCAAACTCTCTTACTCTCTTCTTCAATTCAATAATACTACTCAACAAACCTTCAGCAACACTTCTACGGTTAATCAATGCTGCTTTAAATGCAGAAGGAACAGTAAAATTATCAAGAACAATAAACTTTTCGATTTGGAAGTTTGAACGTCCTTGTGCTAGTTCATTCTCACTCTCTTGCCAACGTGTACACTCACCGTACACTTTCATCATGTAATCGCTTTCTTCATTGATTGCTTCTGTAGCTTTTACAAGCTCAAGATTTGATTTGTTACTTTCCATAATACTTCTATGATGTGTTAATGAACTAATGGTTTCCTTCCAAATGCCAGCAATTCGTTCCCAATTATAATTTTGGATTGCAAATTCGGAAATTGTTTTTGTTGCCTCTTCATAATTAGATCTGTCTCTATCAAAATAATCTAGAGCAGTTATCACCTCTTGGGTAAATTTATTTATAAAGGTATCATCAGGTTCCCAACCTCTTGGGGTGTTATTACCCGACATTATAACATACTTTCCTAATCCTTGTGAAGTCTCTCTTAATGCACCAATATCAGATGTTATTGGAAAGCATCCACAAGACATTGCTTCAGCAAGAGAAACACAGAAAGTTTCTTCCCATACATTAGGATGTATATAAAATGCTGCATCTTGTACGTGTGATAATAATTCTTCTCTATCAATACAAGGACTATATTCAACTCCCTCAAGTTCTTTCAACTCCTTATATACAGGAACAAATGGTGATGGTTCAAATCCATTTAAACCTGTGATAGTTTCATTTTCACCTTCTCCTGGTTGCACATCACCATAAAGTGACATTGAAGAGAATACTTTTAATTTAGCATCTGGATGCTTTTTAATTACCTCTTTCCAAATTGGAACCAGAGGTGCAACACCCTTATGTGGAGCAGAGAAGAATATACAAGTCTTTGATTTAGGTTTATTAGATGGCCTAAACATATTATCAACACCATTTGGAATGACTGTCAATAAATGCTCTGGTGCTCTATTAAATTTAATATATTGCTCCTTCTCCCAATTAGAAACACATACGATTAAATTAATTTTATCAATGTGCTGTGGTAAATCCTTATGACCGTATTGATCACAATTATCATGAGCCCATATAACTTTATATTTTTTATTTGATTGTATAATCTCTTGTGTAGTTCTCTGTACATCAACATCATCAGGGAATTGATAATGTTGAGCAAGATAATGAAAAGATGATTCAGTTGCTCCAGATTTCATAAGTTATAATAAAGTAATTTAATGTTTAGCGACCATTAGAGAAACCGTCAAGGGCATATCTACTTTGAGATAAGTTACTAACAGGATTTGCAGCAGTAGTATCGGTAGAAAATTCTATTCTAGATTGATTTACAAGCCCACCAGGTGCTGATGTATTTAACCCACCACCAAAGTATCCAAAATTATTATTTTGGGCAGAAGCAGCATCCAATAAACTAAAACCACCATGAGATACATTTCCTGCATCACTTGTTGTTTCTGTATCTATATCCATTTTTACAGCAACCTTTGTCTCAGGATTACCACCAACAAAATAACATGTTCCTTCAGTAGTTCCATTTATATGAGACCCTTGGTTCTTTGCACCACTTGGTAGATTAGCAGGAGTATCTGCAAATGTATCTGTATTCCAATCCAACCTTTCAATATCAGAATTTAATGTAGGATTTGGGCCTCCTCCAGCACTATATCCATACTTAGCAGTACTTGCATTAGTGGATCTATATTTCTGAGAGCCAACTTGAGTTAAATTGCTAACAAATGAGTCAGTAGTAAAATCAAATTTAACAACACCACCTGTACCATTTGTTCGTACAAAATATGCACTTTCATTATTTCTCATTGCAGGTCTTTTAGCACCAACAGCATGTGGGAAATCTGCAATATCATTAAATGTTTCATTCATAAAGTCAAACCTATTAATTTGGTTCTGAGAACCTCCTGGTGACTCTCCAGGCATGTGATAACCATAATTAGATGGATGTGCCTCTGTACATGTAACTTTAGACCCTGGAGGAGCATTTGTGCTTGTAGTTACTACATCAGTCATCATATCAAGTCTATCGTTTCTTGTCAAGTATGAAGAATTATTCTCTCCACCTATAAAGTAACCATAATTTGCACCAGCAACATTACCTCTACGATCAATACCAGGTCTACTATCCCTAGCATTATTCTGACTTACACTACGTAATCTATTTGATGTGGTAAGTATAGCCATTGCTCTTCTATCTCCACCTGGGGATAGAGTCTGTTGACCAGTAAGAGATGATGTTCCAGTATTAAAGTCAAGTCTTTCATTATTAGAACTATATGGATATCCAGCAACATCAATACTAAATGAACGAGTTGTAACATGTTCTGGATAATACTTAGCACGAGCATTATTAGCACCAGTATCAACAAAAGTTGTAGTACTGTAATCCCACCTCATAATATTTGATGTATTAGGACCATCACTTCCTGTTAAATATGCATCCGTTTCACTTTGTGCTTGACAATTACTATGATAAAATCCCTTTACTCCCACACGTAAATCATAACTTGTACTTTCAGTTGAGAGATCAAGTTTTTGTGCCATATCATAAGTTCTATTTGTAGGACCACCACCTGGTTGGAAATTCTTTCCTCCAATAAACCAACCAATATCTCCTTTTTCATCTACGGTGGAAGCCATTCCCAATGCACCCATACCCAGTTTTGTTGCATTAGATTGAGTATCAGTATCTCCATCAATTCTGTCTACATTCGAAACTCTAATAAATGTACTATCTCTATATCCACCACCAAAGTAACCTTTATTTTGTTTCAGATAACCAATTCCACTAGGGTGTCTAGTATCTAAATCTAGATTCGCACTTATTTGTTTATCAGTTTCTGAAACAAAATCAAATTTCTTTATATCATTAATTGTTGGTCCTGGAGGAAGTTGCCCTCCTGCAGTATAACCAGCATCATTCAAAGAAAGTGATCCAAGCTTTCTTATATTTAAACTATATTTTGGAGTATGAGATACTGAATTCAATTCAGTAGAAAGATCTATCTTACACCAATTAGTATGGTTATAACCACCACCATAATACCCCAAATCTACTGATTCATTATTATATAATTGATTGTTAGTTTTATAATTTACTTTTGTTCCACCCTTCAAAACTGCTTGCCACATATCAGTTTGAGGTAGAAAAGATTCATTATAAAATGTATCTGCTATAAAATCATATCTGTTTATTGCACTAGTAGTACTAGTTCCATTAAAATAACCACCAAAACAATATCCTACATCATCAGAAGCACTACCAACACCGAATGTAAGAATGCCTGGTAGAGCAAAATCTTGTACAGCATCATTAGTAAAATCTATTCTATTAATTACACTATGGTAATTACTTGGGTGTGGTGATGGTGGATAATTTCCACCACAGAAATAACCAAACTGAGTATTGGAAAAACTAATACCATTTTGATTACTATCTTGGTTCTGTATATCAGCACCAGAATCATAAAAAGTTTCGTTAGTACCAGAAAAATAACGTATATGTTGGCCATCATTGACAAAACATACTCCATTTGGCATATCACATCCAGTACCTAAATATCCGCTAGATGGACAATCACCAATATCACTTAAAGTTTCTGCAATATAATCTATTCTATCAACTGTACTAGAAGCATAAGGAGATGATGGTCTATACCCAGTAAAATAATATCCATATTGTGGTGTATTGCCAGTAAATCCTCTTGCTCTGATCTCGGTTAAGTTAACTGAATTTTGTATATGGTCTGTTTGAAAATCAAATCTAGAACATAAAGAGTTTGCTGTTGGACCTCTCGCACAGATATATCCCATATCCTTGAGATTAGATAGTCCTCTATAATAATATCCATTACTATAACAATTTGCATTTAGCTCTTCTGAATGACTTGTAGAAGGATCAAATCTAATGACATTAGAATGTTGTGGACTAGGTCCAGAACCACCAGCAGTGTATATGAAATTAGTCTTTATTGTTTCGTCAGAAATATCACTATAACTCTTTAGTTGTTCGTTTCTAACTTCTGATAGTGAAAATACAGACATTGATTATAGACCGAAGACTTTATAGGTAGGAGTTTGATTTCGCCAAAACTCCATTTGTTTATATTTATTGATTATATCATTACTCAAATACATTTCATTATTTCTATATATCTTTTCAACCTTAGTTCGTACTTTATGCATGTCCTTTAACCCATAAACAATGTCCTTTTCTTCAAATTCTGTCTCTACATTATCAAAATTATGAGTATAATGTGGCAAATCTAAAAAATCATAGATACGATTCATCTCAACCTGAGAATTATTAACTAAATCTTCATACTCAACAATTAATATATATTTATCCCAACCCTTTCGATAAGCCTCAGATAGTGCAATATAAGATAATCCAATAATTCCCTGCGAACACATCAAATAATCAGATCTATTATCATTATTAATTTCTATATTATTAGATTTTAAATTATCATCAATGAAATTATTGTCATCACTCCTTTCTATAAGTTGAAGAAAGGATGCTATTATATCATGAATATTTCTTACTGGGCAAATAATCTTGGGACTCTTAGTAATATAATCATTAATATGTTCTAATTGATTCACCCATCCTCTAGATTTATCTACAATAATAGATTCCGATACATTATAATAATAATTATGTGGTATGGATGATATTACTTTATGAGCACAATATGGTTTTGGATGTGCTCTATATTGTTCAGAATTTTTTAACAAATACTCCTCAGTATAATGAATCGTATCTAACACTGGAGAGTTAGTCGATGCATGTATCTGTGGATTTTGATTCAATAATGATGTAATTAATGTAGAACCAGATCTAGGTAATCCAGAAAGAAAATGAAATGTTTTCATAATAAAGATAAAAATCAGTTAAGGTGCGTTTTGAGTTGAACCTACTCCATACACTCCTGCCCAGTTATGAGTTCCACCTGTATTTGCCACAATTACTGTGTTCGTTGCATCATTTGAAAAATCTAACCTCTCAGCTTCAGTTTGATAAGATAATACAGGACCATATCCAAGACAGAAATAACCATAATTCTCATTATGTACTCCAGCATGTCCACCAATTACACCACTCATAACAGAACCAGGAAGAGATTCTGTTTCGGTACTAAAACTATATCTTCTTATAGTGGATTGACGAGTAGGAGTTTGTCCACCAGACATATATCCTGCATCTGGACCTCTTACTGATGCCATTGAATATAGTGATCCAGAGAGATCTCCTCCTCTAGAAGAAGTCTCAGTCATAAAATCTAATCTTGAAACTATTGTTTGTGCAGTCACACCATCATGAGTGGCTTTTGCATAAGAACCACCAAAATATCCAGTGGTAAAATTATTATTAGCAAAATTAGTAGATCTATAATGATTGTTTGGTAGGTTATTTCCACTATCTACGATTGTCTCGTTTGAAAAATCCATTCGTAATAAATTTGTTACAAATGTTGTTGTTGTTGGGAAAACAACTCCTTGAGTACCATATCCATAATGAATAGAAGCAACAAATGGAGCTTGTTGACTATCTGCTGGAAATGCTGGTGAAGTAAAATTAGTTAATGTCTCACTTGAAAATTCAATTCTATCTATTTGTGTGGTAAGTCCACCTGGTCCTCCCTCTGGAGAAGTATTTGGAGATCCTGAAGTAAAGTAATATCCATAATTATGATTGTTTATACCTTGAACAGAATATTTACCATGAACTAATCCTCTTGTTGCATCACCGTTCACAAGTAAATCATATGACTCAGTAGTCATATCGAATCTACTGACAGAGGTTCTTGCAAGAGATACATATCCACCAGCAATATATCCACGATCAGCACTTACTGGTTTTCCTTTGAAATCCCATGCTTGTTCACTACCACCAGATTTGGCAATTGATCTTACTCCACCGCTATCTCTGAAACAAGCACCAGCATATCTTCCATCAGAATGTAATTTTGCACCTGGATTAGAAACAGTATCACTTTCAAAGTCAATTCTTTGATATGATGAATAATACGAATTGGGTGGTGAAAATCCTGTTGCTTGATATCCATAACTTGTACTTTCTGTTGCATCTCCACCATTACATTGTGTCACGTTAGCAGAAATTCTTCTACTAGTATCAGTATTGAAATCTAATTTACTAACATAACTTTTGGCAATAGGGAATGCAGGGCCTCCACCCAACAACCAACCATAATTATCATTCTCAGAAATTCCTCCACCAGCAGCATATTTTCTGTCTAATATTTGAGAAGTAGAAACATTTGTTTCAGTATTAAAATCAATCTTATCTATGTCATAATGACCATATCCTGTTGGATATTGATTACCACCAACAAAATAACCATGACTATCAGATTGAGTTGCTTTTAGGAATGATCTACCTGAACTAATATGAGATGCTAATCCCATTATATCATTACTGAAATCAAATCTCTGAACATCTCGTGGGAATTCATATACAGTAGGTGGAGTGTGACTCCAATAACCACCACCAAAGTAACCATAATTACTATTCTCCATACATGCACCACCTCTTACTGGTTCACGCATTCGTGTATGTATAGTACCAGTAGATTCTGTGGCGAAATCCATCTTTTGTATATACCTTTCCGTTGTTGGATCAGCTGTTTGACCCCCAAACACATAACCACTCTCATTAGAAGCAGTTCCTGCCCATTTACCTTTTCCACAACCAGGTATTACTCTTGCACTAGGTCTAGAAGAAGTTTCATTTGAAAATTGTAATCTATCAAAGAATGTTTCACCACTACTTGGAAAACTACCATTATATCCACCACCCCAATATCCATGTTCTCCACCACTAGGAGCATAGTTGGTAAGAAGTGATTCATTTACTAAATTGAAAGATGCACCACCACCACAATTTGATCCTCTAGTAGTATTTGTGTGACCGAATAATACAGATGTAGTTTCAGTAGAAAAATCAACATTCTGTATTTTTCTAGCATGTCCACCAGAAGTCCAACAAAATCTGGTTGTATTCTCAGTTGCTCCACCTTGTTTTTGATCAGCTCCAGTACCAGGAACAAGTACTGCAAGATCAGTATCAAATTCCATTCTCATATAACATGTTATAAGATTTGGATTCTCACCACCTATTCCATATCCAAAACTAGTATTTTGAGATGCCATTCCTTCACCAACATGATTTGGGCCCGCCCATAATGTGCTTATTGGATGGGCAGATCCTGTATCAGTGTCAAAAACATATTGCTGTATAGCTTTACTACCATTACCACCACAGAAATATCCTTTATGTTGATCTTCGTAAGTATGACCACATCTTGCAGTAGCAACAGATTTACTAAATCCAGTTGATGGAGTCGATGTACCATAATCAAACTTCATCAAAGCAGCACTATTAGATAGTCCTTCTGTCCAGAATCCAGTACCATATTTTGAAGAAGTGACTTGTTTACCAATTCTTGATCCACCTGCCAGAACACCAGTTATAGAAAATACTTCACAACTATAATCTAATCTATCTACACTTGACATTCCAGGTACATTTGAATTACCTGGATAATGTCCACCACCATAATATGCAAATTCAGGAGTCGATCCACTATCAAACTCTCTCTGAGCAACTGACATAAGACCACCAAGATCGGTGTAAGTATCACTTGCGAAATCTATTCTATCAACTGTACAATGAGTCTGAGAATTACTACCACCTACACCACCTTGATAATTTGGGCCAGAACCACCACCAAGATACCCAACTCCATCTACTTTTCTTATAGTACCACCTGTTCTTTTATGATGTCTTGATACTTTATTTCCTCCTACTATTCGTCCATTAGTAGCAAAAGCAACTTGATCTTTACCATTAGGATATAATGTAACTGTACCAGTACCAAAATCCATTCTTGTTATATTACTTGTCCTTGCATTTGGACTAGCAAGATAACCACCATAAGTAAATCCAAACTCTGATGTATTTGCAGTACCACCACCATATAATGGATGTTGAGCTGGTTGTTCAACTCTAGATGTTAAAGTCGCAAATTCAACTGAATCAACCCTAGAAGCGTTAGCATAAGATGGATTTGCTGTAGTAGGGTGACCTGATCCTACATATCCATGACTATTTGAACCATATGCTACACCACAAGTCTGTAAATCACTCGTAACAGTAGATGGACTATCGTGTGTATCCGTACTAAAATCAAAACGTTTTACAGAAGATCTAGGATCTCTACCATTAGATTTTTCTCCTGCAGTATAATAATTGAATTGAGTATCATCAAAGCCAGCATGATATAATCTTCCTTCTGGATCTCCACCAACATTTGATATTGTATCGTTTGAATATTGAAATCTATCTACCAAACATGTCCATGCAGAAGGATATTTATACCCTTGTTGAATATATCCGTACTCTGGAGTGCTGGCAGAAGTTTGTAGATATCTTGAAAAGGTAGCGTTTACTGGACTAGCACTAGTAGTATCACTGGCATACTCTAGTCTTGTTATTGTAGTAACAGTTTCAGAAGGACTTTGACGATGCCCACATGCTATAACAGCCTTTCCATAATTTCCACCATCAGTACCACTTCCAAATTGTCCAGAATGAGTCCTAGATCTAATATCAGTAACAGTATCAGTTTGTAAATCTAATCTATCGACATTTGTACGTTTAGTGGTAGGTGATTGAATACTGCCACTAGCAAAATATCCGTAATGAGATACAGTCTCTGTTCCGTAATCTGGTACATTACGTAATTGTTCTAGATAAATCTTTTTTAAGCCAAAGACTGCCATTATTGCAAACTATTACTTTTTTCTATTTATTCCCCAAAAACATGGGAACCTACATGACATAGTTTTATTTCAGTATCTAACCATGCTTTGAACCCACATTGTGATGCTCTCTCAAAGAATGAAAAATCTTCTGGCATATAAGACTCTCCTTTTTTATATTCATGGAAGAAATGATACGAATTGTAATATTCCTTTTCTGTTATTGGATAATTTGATGCATTTGTTGAAGGAATGTGCTTCAATTCTGATCCAAATTTTTGTATTATACCCTCAAACACTCTACGATGAATTAAAGCAAAACCAAATCCAATATTTTCAATTTCAACTAAACCTCCTTCTGCTCTTGGTGGTTGTGTAATATTATAGTTATATCTAAGTGGAATAGTTTTCATTGGATATGCACCACAAACAATATCCTTATTATGGTTTATAAGACGTAATACATGAGATGGTTCAAATCCAATATCTGCATCAATAAACATTAGATTAGTGTACTCTGTATTGTTTAAAAAGAAATTTGCAATTCTAGACCTTCCCTTTGTAATAAGAGACTCATTTGCCAGTGTTAATAAACCATGATCGATATTATTACTTCTTAAATCTTTTCCAAGATTAAATAAACCTTTTGCAGTTTTATCTGAAACCATTCCACCGTAACACGGCAAAGCAATAAGCATAGTTGTCATACTAATAACTCCACATTAAAAGACATTGAAATTCTGAGTTGATCACTCGTATTGGGATTAACAAAATGAGGTAACCAAGAAGGAAATAATACTAATTGCCCCATTTCAGGTTGATGCATATAATATTCATCCTTTATTATAGCAGATCTTTGGAAATCCATCATCCTTGCTGGTCGTGGATCTTCAAATGATAATGGACTATCATTATTTGGCACGTCAACATAATATACACCACTCATCCATGATCCAGGATGAACATGAGTAAAATTATACCCTCCCTTGGGATTAACATTAGCCCACATTGCACGAATTACCGCTTCTGGTTTATTTCTATCGGCATCAGTAAGTTTTTCAAGTAAAAAATTAACTACTCCTCCAAATTTTTCTAGGAGTGGTTCAAATATTTTTTCTTGCCACAATAAAGTATCGGATTGATATCCTCCTCTATTACTACGTTTTTTTCCTTCATCTTTTGATGCTAGATCTATAAGGAAATCTTTATATTTTTTATTTTCCTTCTCATCATAAATGTCAAGATGATAAACATCAGTAGGGAATAACCCTCGTTGAGTAATGTTGTACATAATCTAAAAAATAATGTAATTAGTTTTTCTTTCTTCCCGATACAAATACGTTAAGGGCATTGGCAGCTGAAGCATCTGCTAATATTATATCACCAGTGTCCAGATATTTCGACTTACTGCAAATTTCTACTGTACTATTCATTGGAACTGATATATTCTTAACAAGATATCCCTTTCTAATCTTAGATGTACCACTACCTCTAAAGATTGAAATGGATGCATCTACGTTTGAAACATCACTGTTATTAACTAAACGAACTGATTGTACCACAGTTGGTTTAGATGTGGAAGTATATATTGTCTGACCATAACCAACACCACTTGTTACTTGAGCAACTGTTGCACCAACTCCTATCCAATCACTATTAGCAGTTTTCTCTGAATATGTAATAAATGCTTCAAGAGAACCATTCAATCCTCCTGCTCCTGTTCCTATTCCACTAAATGCTTGCATCTTTATTATATCACTTGCATTTGCAATAATAGGTTGTTCTAGCAACTCAACTGCACCTTCAAATGGAACTATAATTTTATTTGCAAATGGCACTTGCTTACCACCACTGAATGCCTGATCTGCTGAGATATATGCATTACCTACTCCAACGTTGGAGACATGAATACTTTCAACAATATATGTTTTACCAGCAGCAAATGACTTTGCAGAAATCATTGCAGAACTTACTGGAGAATATACCAATGAAGATATACCAACGTTAAAATCTCCACTAGAACCACCACCTTCTATAATTTCACCACTAGTATTAATTTGGAATATTTTAGTTAATGTAGTATTTTGGTCATCAGAACCAGAACTAGTTCCTGAATATAATATAAGTCCATCATCATTATGAAGACGTAGTTGTAAAGGTTTAAAATTTGCTTTTTTTGCTTTCCATGCACTATCATAATATACGTTATGACCTAAGAATGTTTGAGCATTATCAACATCAACATTGAAACATGCATTAGAAAAACTTCTACCTTGCCAGACAGAAAGTTTTTCTCCAAAATGACCAGTAACATTTCCCCATGATGGTAGACTTCCTACCATACCAACCATCAATCCTAAAGTACCATCAATATCTAAACCTGCTCTTGGAGATACAGTTCCGATACCCAACTTACCAGCACTGGAAAGTGTCATCTTAACATCAGTAGAATCTACATTAGATAAATCTCCTGCATTCTCCATGCAGAATTTCAAATTACCTCTACAATACCCACCAGCAGGGTCAAATATAATTGCACATTTCTTCTGGTTGATATTAGAACCACCCATAAACAATCTAGCTTCTCCACTATTACCATCACTACCAGCGATTTGCACCGATGCATTTGTTCTTCCACCTACAACAAATTGCTCCTGTCCATTTGTAATACCAATACCAACAGAACCAATTCCACTAATGGTCATTCTTGCTGCTCTGGAACTACTTCCATCAGGTACAGTGTGGAATTCTATTCTTGCAGGATAATCATTTGTTGCCCAGTCACCATCAGCAATTGATCTTATATCAGCACCATCAGCAGTAGCATTAGAACCAAATCTAATTTGTGATAATACTGTACCTCGTGTTGGATTTGTATGTTCACTATACATTCCAAGAGTGGAATATGTATTAACACCACCACCTTTAATTACAACTTGAGTACCACCTGTATGAGCACCAGAACCAACAATTAACCTACCATCAGTATCAACACGAATTACTTCATCATTACCTGAATCATTTTCAATAATAAAGTTATCTCCACTATCACCATGTATTCTTACTCTATTTGTACCATCACTCGCCTTCCATTCGACATGTTGCCCTTCGTCTAATTGTACTTTAGCACTATCGAGATCAATATTCCCTTCGAAAGTTGATATACCAGTGACTACTACACCACTAGCAAATGTTGCTACTCCAACGAATGTAGAAACACCAACAACAGAAAGACCTGCACCAACTTGTACTGAGTCACCTGCAGTAATAATACCAACTGATTGTATATCTGTTACGTTTGTATAATTTAAACTTCCTACAATATCTAAACTACCATCTACTTTAGCATTTCCACCTACATTTAAATTCTTAACAATACCAACACCACCGTCTACCTTTAATGCACCAGTAGTAGTGCTAGTTGATTGAGTTGTATCATTAAGATCTACATCACCACCAATATCTACATTGCCATCAGCATGAAGAGTAGAACTTAATGTTGTTAACCCAACTACTTTTAATCCTAGATCACCAACTTGGAAGGTCTCAGCAGTTCCAATTCCAGTAACTGCAAGAGTTGTAATAGTTGAAGTACCACTAACATTAGAATGAGCAAAAGTAGCCCCTACTCCAACATTAAATAATGCTCCAGTAAATGTAAAGTTAGCATCTCCTTCTAATTCTCCACCTGATCCAGCAATAACAATTTGATTATCTGTTAAATCTTCTACCTTGAATGTATTTGCCTGACCACCAGCATTTATATCAAGCAGACTACTGAAAGTTGTAATCCCAGAAAACTCAAATCCAGAACTCCTAGTAAAACTAGTTACACCAACAAGACTACAACCAGTCAAATCAAGGGCATCACCTAATGGCAACTCTTTGATATAGAGTGTGGATGAATCTACAATTAAAGGAACTCTGTTCGCCATTATATTTCTACTGGTTTAGATGTATTTATGCAGGGTTGATGAGTACAGGTATAGTATCAGTTCGACTAATAACTGGTAATGTAGTTGCTGTCACTGGAAGTGTTAATCTTGTTCCCGACTGATTAAAGACTGGAATCGATTTTTGTCCACCAGTATGGAAAGTATTTCCCAACGACATAATATAAAAAGATGTCGGACTAGCAGCAGGTGGAGAAGAAAAAGTAATCTCACTACGATTTACTGTAAATTCAACTCCTGGATTTTTAACAGCACCATTTAAAACTACCATCAACGTAAAAGGATTAGTAGTAATATAAGGAGAACCACCCAACTCTAAATTAAAAGTTGTTTCACTACCATCAAAAGAACTCGATATATCATCGAGTTTCTTATATGATCCTAATTCTGGTGGTTTTCCTAGATATGCCATTATTGTTTCTTAGTTATTTATCCCACAAAACCTTGAATATCAAAGGTTACAAAAATATCAGCTGCGTATCCGCTATTATTTGTAACTGTAATACCTTTTGAGCACCCTGCAACTGTAAAACTAGAATCACCACTTGCTCCACCAGCATTATTAAATACTGTTGGTGTTACTCCAGAAGTAGCGGTTGCTCTCATCGCAATAAGATACACTTGTGTTCTCGAATATGTTGCATTACCATCTCTACAACTAGTAATAGTAACTAAACCACCCCCATAAGTGCTTGCTGTTTGGAAATCATGAGAAGCTCCATCTGCTACTGATTCTTCCTTAAAAGTTTCTTTACAGGTAGTGAAAGAAGAAGGAGCAACACCCTTACGAGCCATATGATGTCTTCCTGTCATTTGAACTTCTTCATCACCTTGAAGTCTTAAAACTTCTGACTGGGAAGTTACGGTAGAACCATTATGAAGACTAAATGAAAGCATATTAGAAGCTGCACCACCACTATGTTCTGCTTTGATTGAATGATATCTAATTGTGTGGTAGGGTGTAACTCTTCCTATTCTTATAACTTCTCCTATAACATCAGCATTAGAATGATGAAGTGATAATAATGGGTCAGTGCCACTATTATTTCTTACATCTAGGGCTGATACTGGGATATTGGTTCCGATACCAACTTTGCCTCCAGCAAAATTCATATAATCATAAATGTTTGAGGTATTATCAACCTCTTGTCTGAGAGAGAAACCATCTGTTGTCCAATTAGTACCTGTATTCCTTCTATAATGATAAAAACTTAATCCAGAACAGTTACCTGTTGTTTGACCTCCAAATATTGCGATTTTATGATCATCAAATTGAGTTCCTCCTAAATTACCAGGTGCAATTGCGACTAATGGAGTTGAAGTAAATACACTACCAAGAGTACCACCTGCAGTAGCTCCAACCTGAAGATCACCACATAATGGATTATCAGTTCCGATACCAACCTCACCATTACCCATAATGGTCATTCTTGGCAATTGACCATGACTAATATTATGACCAACACCAAACTGCATTTTTGCTTCACTTGCACCTGTGTCACCAGTTACATAAATTGATCCTGCACCCTTACTATCTCCACCAGATGATGTACGAAGAAATTCAATTGCAGAATGATTACCATCACCTTGAGATTCTATTGATAATACAGAATCACCCCCATATTTCCAGAGGTGTAAGTTATGATCTGGATCATCAGTTCCGATACCAACTTTACCTGCTCCTGTGATGCGAAGTCTTTCAGTTTCATTAGTACCAAGAACAAGTCCTCTACTGGAACTATTATGGTAAATGTGCATTGCATCTCCATCTAAAGCAATAGCACTTGTATATCCATCACCACCTACTACCAACTGTCCAGCAGCAGAAGAACTCATAGAGATGTCTGAATTGACATCACAAGATACTTTTCCACCAACAGTAAGATCAGATCCATTAAATGTTAAATTAGCACTATCAGTTAAACTCTTATCACTATCTACATAAACAACACGACC
>CEUI01025537.1_pt1 | contig 20543 bp, 9 predicted proteins | sample 531411 | NCBI WGS metagenome assembly CEUI01 (sample SAMEA2622841, study PRJEB7988) | marine metagenome | isolation source: saline water (ENVO:00002010), including
AATTTACATCTCAACGAGTGATAGAAAATGCCCGTGGATATCAAGAGACTGACAAAAGCCCTGTGGAGGCAGCGTCAACAGAAGAAGCTGAAAATAGGCTAGACAATCCCTCTGAGGGAGATCCTGATCTTATGCATGATGCATCAAGAATCTATGTATCAATGAAAACAAATGGTGATGCAAATTTCGGAATTAGCTCTGAAACTGGTTCAATGGTGGCACCATATGGTGAACATACAATTGATGATATAGAAGATGCAGCATTTATTGTCGCAAAGTCAGATGAAGTACGTATTATTGCAAGGAAAACAGGGGAAGAGCCACCAACGGGGTATCCCGAAATCAATGGAAGCATTCGGATAATAAAGGAAGGTGACCCATCGGACGATATGGCAACGATATTATTACTACCTGATGGTACGATTCAGATTTCAGGAAGTAAGATCTTTCTAGGCCGAACTGAAGATCCTGATGGAGGTATCGCAGCCGCAGATGCCGACTCTGGTACAAGCTCCGGGCCAGGCCCGGGCAATTCTCAACCCTGGGTAAAGTATGAACAGCTTGACAATTTGTTGACGGCAACTATGGAAAATATAAAGCAGTTTGCACTAGACCTACAAACAAATTTTAGCTCAAATTCAACCCCTGGATATGGTGCACCGAATCCATCCTTAACGGCATCAGCTTCTGCAGAATGTCAGACGTTACAAGACGATATGGATGATAGGATAGCACAGATTAATACCATAAAATCAGAAAGAATATTTGGGGAATAATCCATGGGTTATGCTGCGTACGAACAATCAGATAATTATGATGATGGACTAGCGGCAGCCTATGATGCATTTCATTTAGATGTCACCGATGCTTATGATGCTGCAATGCAGAATGCAGATAATACTGCCGGGCTTTCAGTTCTAGAACAGTTAGCTAATGACCTCGGCCTGGCTATTGATCAATTTCTAATGTCTTCAAAGTTAGATCTTGTTGTTACATGGGAAACAGAGACGTGTTCAGCATCTGGCGCAAATGACGAAACAACATCATCAGCATGTAAGGGCCACGTAGTTCACGATTCAGGACTATTGTCAACACTTCAGGAAGATATATTTAATGCAAAAAAAACAAATCTTCATGACAAGGGCGAGGCTGGTGAACAAGATGCAGTAGCAAATATAACTTCTTTTGCTACTGAGCTGGCCGGGTATATCCATACGTATACAAAGGATCATGCTATTGTAACAAAGTCAGATACAACTGCAGGCACAAGTGCACCAGGTAGCGGAAATTCTGGGGGTTCGATTGCTACTGATGGTGAGGGCGATGGTGAGGGTGAGGGTGGCACAGCTACTGGCTTAACTGCAGGCGCTGACAGCGATTTAGATGCTGCAATAAAAGATGCATATATTGAAGCTATGGAAGCAGGTGCAGCGCCCTCCGGGTCATATGCAGATTTGTCAAACCCAGATGCAACAGATTCGGACAAATTGTCATTAGCAAAGGATGAGATAGTTAATAAGATCCTTGCGAAGGGTGTCTGTGATGGCATCCGTGCATATTTTGAATCAGTCACTGTCATAACTACTGATGAGAAGACTGATGGAAGAACTGTTTCCGGAAACTCGAACGTATCATCAGGAGCTACAGTACCGTCGGAGACTGACGGTTGTTCAGGATCCGGTACGGGAACATTATCTTGATTGATAGTTTACTTTATAGCCTTGAATTATTCGCCTATATATTGCGATAATTTATTAAGGGCAATATTTAGTTACGATAGGTGGTAAGGACAAACAGTTTATGGCAAATCAGATCGCAACAAAATATAGTTTTAAGAGTGTTGGCATTAATGAGTCTGATCGGATTATTGATGGTATCATTCCTCCCAATGAGATACCCATAGGGTTCAAGACACCTCTAGAGCCAGGAATAAATAATCATGGCCTATTTAAGATGCACACTGCACTAGCAGATCAGATTCATGATAATTTTCGCAATCTATTAATGACAAACCATGGAGAGAGATTAGGATTTTTTGATTTTGGTGCAAATCTTGAAGAGTTAGTCCATGAATTAGGTAGTGAGTCTGGCGATACAAAAGCTATAAGCAGGATTAAGGTTTCAACAACAAAGTATTTACCGTATATAGAACTTGATACATTTGAGACGTCTGTCGAACATCATGATAATCAACATGTTGCAAAAGTTAAGATACGTATTACCTATAAGGTTCCTAAGCTTAATAATAATATTAAGGCAATGGAAGTAACAATGTATGTAACGGGATAATGTTTAATGACGATTAATATTAAGAAGAAGATAAAGAAAGAGAAAACGAGATCCTATTTGTCCAGGGATTTCTCTGGATTTAGATCTGACTTATTAAGATATGCCAGAACGTATTTCCCAGATCAGATTAATGATTTTTCTGAGGCGTCTGTCGGCGGGTTGTTGTTAGATATGGCTGCGATGATTGGCGACTCTATGTCATTTTATATGGATCATCAATTTAATGAGCTTCGGTGGGATACTGCTATTGAGATGAAGAATATCCATCGGCATATCGAGAATGCTGGATTAAAAATCCCAGGTCCCTCACCTGCAGTTGCAGAGGTAACAATTCGAATAGAGGTACCGTCTGTTTTTGAGGGGGATGCTTATGTCCCCAATACAATGGCACTACCACAAATACTAGAGGGGACAGTTTTTACTGGGGGTGGAGCATCATTTATCACAACGGAAGATGTAGATTTTTCTGAGACGAATTTAGGTGGGGTCTTACTAGCCAATGTAACAACATCCGCAACAGACCCAAATGATAATCACCCGACATATTTTGTGTTAGAAAAAAATGTAATATGTCTTTCGGGAAAATCCACGGAAGAGTATTTTACGATCTCAGATGACCATGTTCCTTTCAGAAAAATATCATTATCAAAACCTGACTTGACAGACATTATTTCCGTTGAAGATACGAACCACAACATTTACTACGAAGTTGAATCCCTAGCACAAGACACAGTATATCAGGGAATTAAGAATATTAATGATGATGCTGATATTGTAGAATATACCCTAGAGGTTAAACCTGCAACATATCGATACACAAGACATGTTGACCCTAATACAAAGAGGACAGTCCTTAGGTTTGGCTCTGGTGATTCTGCATCATTTGATGATGACGTTATACCAGACCCTAGCGAATTATCATTGCCCCTGTATGGAAAGACGGTCATTCCTAGATTTTCGCTAGATCCAAACAAGCTATTAGATACCCATACCCTTGGCCTATCACCCCGGGGAACAACTATTAAGGTAAAGTATCGTTTCGGCGGTGGTCTATCACATAATGTTAATTCAGGGGAAATTAAAAATGTTGAACAACTTCTGATAAAATGGCCAAGAAACTCTAGCTTACCGACCGAAACAATCAGGTTCGTACGGGATTCTATTGCTGTCACAAATCGATTCCCAGCAGCTGGTGGCGCGAAAAAACCAACGTTAGATCAAGTTAAAAAACAAATCCCTTCTGCTAGACAAATGCAATCCCGGGTAGTAACAAAGCAAGACTTATTGTCTCGTATTTATACTTTGCCCTCTGAATTCGGCCGCGTCTTTCGGGCAGGTTTACGACCAGATCCAAATAACCATTTAGCATCCCAATTATTTATTGTTAGTTTGGATAAAATGGGCCGACTGGCATTTGCCCCAGATTCATTAAAGAAAAACCTAAGGACATATGTAGACGATTTTAGACTAATATCAGATGCAGTTGATGTTTTAGATGCAAGGATTTTAAATTATTCTGTTGAATTTAACATTATAGTTGATCCAATTGCTAATAAAGAAGTAACTGTACAGAAGGTCATTCGTCGTCTTAAGGATATTTTAAAGATTGAGGCATTCCAAATAGATCAACCCATTATGATGATTGATATTATCAATGTTATTATTAATACACCAGACGTTTTATCATTGGTTGACTTATCCGTTAATAACATGCGAGGAATAATTCAGGATAGAGAATATAGTAATGTAAGTCTAAATCTTGCAGCAAATACATTTAAAGGCCTTGTTGTAGGGCCACCAGGTTCGATATTTGAGCTTAGATATCCAGATCATGATATTATTGGAACAGCATCTTAGGAGATTATAGTCTATGTTTTTTATTTTAGACCCAGATAAAGACACGTATATAACTAACAAAATTATGAATAATAAGTTTCGTACGTCGGATGCAAATGTTGGGATGGCCGGTACGTTAGATTTATTTAAACTACATGATGAATCAGTAATAGATGGAGAGACAGAGCCACAGGAACTATCTAGAATATTATTGAAATTTGATTATGAAGGCCTACAAGAGTTAACATCATCTATTTTAGACTTAAATGATGATTCTTTCGAGTGTAAATTACATATGTCTGATATTATGGGAGGCCAGGCAGTACCCGTAGATTTTACTATTATATTATTTCCATTAGCAAAATCATTTGATGAAGGTTCTGGAAAAGATGTTTTATCATTTAATGACTTAGATGTTTCAAACTGGGTAACATCATCGATTTCAAATTCTTCTGCTGTCGAATGGCATACCACTGGTGCCAACGCCCAGGGATTATTGGGCTCAAATGATATTGATATTATTTCATCCGGAAACTTAAATGATGGTTCAGGTATTCAAGACCTGTTTGTAACTCAACATTTTGTTAATGGAACAGAAAATCTGGTTCTGGATATAACCACAATTGTCTCCGCCTCAATGGCCGGCCTGATTCCCAATCATGGATTCAGGCTATCATTTTCAGGTTCTCAAGAAACAGATAATAAAACTAGGTTTGTTAAACGCTTTGCCTCACGCCATGTTAGTACTTCACGAAACAGGCCCCGCATTGAGGTTTCATGGGATAATAGCAACCAAGATAATCATAAAAACTTTTATTTTGACTTAACGGGATCTTTATTTTTAAAGAATTATCATTATGGAGCTGGAGCAAATATTCTAGCCGGCAATTCTTTAGGGCTCTCTGGGGCATCATGTATGAAGGTAGATATCGTTACAGGATCTTTTACAAAAACAGTAGATGTATCTCAGTTAATGATTGGTGAGAATTCTGTTGATGGGGTATATACTGCCTCATTCGCAATCGACACAACTGATTCTACTAATGTAAATCCTGAAGACACGATCCAGGATTTTGTTTTGGCTAGCGGATCAATTACATTTGATGAATATTGGAGGTCAACTGATAACAGTATATGTTATCATACTGGATCTTTAAAGATACAATCACCATTTAGAACTGCATTTTCTTCATCTTCACGCCGTTTAGACTTGGTTACAACAAATATCAGGGAAAAATATCACACCTCTGATAAAACCAGATTTAGATTGTTTGCTCGTGATTTAGAGGTCGAAAGAAAAGCCACAAAACTTCCTGTTAGTTTAGATAGTATTATTTTAAATGAGGTTTATTATAGGATAAAAGATGTATTAACTGGGGATGTTATAGTACCATTCAAGCAAGAGAACAATGGGACAAGGGTATCATCTGATGTTGATGGAATGTTTTTTGATTTTTATATGAGTGCCCTCCCTTCCGGCCGATCATATACAGTAGATTATCTTGTGTTAGACAGAGATGTAGAGTATATTATAGAAGATTCAGGGGCCCAATTTAGGGTGGAGTAATAATGGCATCAAATAGATTATTTAAGCCTTCATTTGTTCGTAAGCTTACTCATAAATCTGTACAGACTAGCCCCATCGCTGCGTCACATTTATCAGGCACGACTATCGGCGCTGAGAATTCATTTAGATTTGATCCGCCTGGGTCCGGGCTCAAATCAACACAACAGTTGCCAGTTGATTGGTCACAGTTTGAGAATCATACATTCTTTAATTCAGCAGAAGCTAAGACGAATACAGCATTTGATGTTATCATTAATGGTTATCCATTCGATGGCACAAAGGACGAGCTAGAAACATTTTTTGATGAGCTAACAGGATTTGAAAAACATGTTTATGATAGATTTCCAAAAAATGTTGGATTTCTTCATTTTTCTGGTACTGTTGTTGACGAAACCCCCGCCTTCGGTTATGATGAGAATCTCGGGTCACATATATCTGTCATTGATCATGCTGGTGCACTTTTCCCATCATTATCTAAGATCAATACCGGCGAGTCGGTACTAGACCCTATGGCAAATAAGTCTATATCTTTTGAGATGCATTTATTAGTCCCAGATCAAGGTACCGATACTGAAACGCAGATATTAGTTCAAAAAATAGATGGTTCAGATATCCCTGTTGCTGATGGCCTGACTATCGCCTTAATGCCTTCCCTAGCTGCAAGTACAACAGTCGAAGTAAAAATGTTGGCAGCATCTGGGTCAAATTCTATAGAGACAGATATGGAAATTCCTAAGGGGGAGTTTGTTCATATTTGTGGTACGCTAGATCGTAGTTCTGGAGAACATAATCTAAAACTGTTTCAAAATGCAGAACTGGCTAGCACATCAAATAGTTTACAAATGGGTAAATTATCTCCGGAATTTGTAACGGCACCATTAACTATTGGCACTGGATCAATCCATGATACTATTACGCCCTTACAAACACTATCAGGTTCTATTGACGAATTCAGGGCTTGGCACTCAGTTCGTAGTACTGGTCAACTTAAAAAATACCTAGATAGAACAGTATTTTCAAATTTTAGTGGCGACTTAAAGACGTACTTCAAATTTAATGAACCCTCTGGCGATTTTGTTTCAAATGACGTAGTATTAGATAGTTCTGGAAACTCATTACATGCTCGTATTACAAATTATCATATTGATAATAGGGATCCAACAAAAATTATTGATACTAACGGTGATGTAGTACAGACACCTTTGGTACTAGAATCTTCTGTATATTCACCGAATTTATTTCCTTCGCATTCTGATGTCATAACATTAAACAAGGAGTTATTGGCTTCTGCAATTAACTATGATTCGAATAATCCAAACTTAATTACCAAACTAGTTCCAAAGCATTATCTACTCGAGTCTCAATTGGCAGAAGGGTTTGATACTGAGTTTGGAGATGTAGGAGACGACTACAGTTATTCAGGTACTGATGCGGTGCCTGGCTATGGTAAACTTGGTTCAGCGCAACTGTTAGCTTCACTTCTCTTTACCTGGGCAAGATTTTTTGATGAAACAAAAATGTTTCTAGATCATATTTCAAATCTTTTGCATGTTGATTATACGGGGACAGATGTTGTAGCAGATCAATTCTTGCCAATGTTAGCTGAACATCATGGAATTGAGCTACCCTCTCCATTTGAGGGTGCCTCTATAGAACAGTTATTCGAGGGATTAAATCTTGGTCCGGATCTGTCAATAAGCGAGCATACTTTACAATATGTACAAAACCAGCTGTGGCGCCGAATATTGACAAATGTAAATGAGATTATTCGATCAAAAGGTACTGTACATAGCCTTAAGGTGCTAATGCGTTCGATGGGGATTAATCCAGATAAATATTTTAGATTTAGAGAGTATGGAGGGTCTAAGACAAAAGACCTATCAGATATTAGGAAGGCTGTTTCTGAAGTTACAGCTATGACAGATTTTTCAGGATCTATAGCCCCCAATACTAGTATGCCAGTTGATACCCAGGGTATTCCATTGAATCAGCCGTTCTTTATGTCTCCATTTTTATCTGGCTCACGTACTGAAGTAGGTTATCCACCCCCGGCCGGGACCTTTATTGACGCATCAACAGGCCCAGACGGTGGCCCATATGGGCTGCATGGAATATCAACAGATCCTAATGATGGTCTATTTACATCAGGTTCTTGGTCATATGAGGCAATCTATAAGTTTGACCCTATAAAAACACCTTCTCTTCAACCTCAAAGTTTAGTTAGGTTGCATGCAACAGGATCTGATGAAATAGTTCCTGCAGTTATTACAAACCTTGTTGCTGACCCTGATGCTAAGACGCTTGATCTTTATTCCCGGCCCGGACTAGACCCTGCAGATGACTATTTACAATTAACAATTTCAGATATTGATATATTTGATGGAAATATATGGCATATATGCTTCGGTAGAAGCCGAAATGACTCTATCAATTCATATGTAAGTTCTTCGTATTATCTATCTGCTGCAAGGCAAAATTATGGTGATATTATTGAACATAAGACTACATCATCTTTATTCAAAGAGACTATTGACCCCAGTCGTGATAATAGATGGTCAGTGATAGATCCTGCACTAAATGCATCTGGGTCATGTATTGTAATAGGCAACCAGCAGATTGATGATACGGTAGCATCCGCGTACTGGGGACTTAATCCAATTGCAGATGATGCATCAAGGACTACACAATTTGCTGGTCAAGTTGCACAAATTAGGTTTTGGTCTAAGGCTTTAAGTACTGTTGATATCACTGAGCATATAAGGAATTATGCTTCCCTTGGTGTCGAAGACCCTTTAACAAATTTTAATTTTACCATAACGCCAACAGGATCTTTCGAAAAGCTGCGATTAGATGTTTCCACCCACCAGGCACACCATACCACGGATAATATAGGTAACTTAGACATATTTGATTATAGCCAATCTGGGTTTCATATATTAGCTACTGGATTTGAGCCAGAAACAAGAATTATTAAGCCTGAAAGGATCTATAAAGGTATGTTGGATCCGAAGTTTGATGAACACTCAGTTACAAATAAAGTTCGTATACGAAGTTTTCTAAATTTTGATAATGTAACTGAGTTTGGTGCCGAAGTTGCCCCAGTTTATGAGATTCTTCCATCTGAGCGCCCTCAAGATGATACACGATTTGCAATAGACATGTCGTCAGTGCAAGCATTAAATGAGGATATTATTAAGATTTTTTCAACTCTAGATTCTTTAGATAATATTCTTGGTGCCCCTGAGCTATTATTTGCAACAGAATATCCAGATCTTAAAAATCTTAGAGAAGTTTATTTTAATAGGCTTACTGATAAAATTAATATTACGTCATTCTTTGAGTTTTTTAAGTGGTTTGATAATTCAATCGGTCTAATAATTGAAGATTTAATACCTAAGAAAACCAAGTTTTTAGGAATGAACTTTATAATTGAGTCACACATGTTAGAAAGAGCAAAGTTTAAATATTCATACGAAGATGTATATTTGGGTGAGAATAATCGCCATGGCCTTAAAGGGACAATTACATTGCAACAATATATTGCAAAAATGGGGAGATACTAAATGGCATCTACAATGACGCCCATTTCAGGCTCAAATGAAAGTGTGATCCCATACATCCAGGGTATAAGTGTAAATACAATGGATAAACTAATGACTGGTATGGTGCCGAAGTTTTCTGCTGGATCAAACTTTAAAAGGGTTATGAAAGGTTCTCATTGTGTAGAAGAAGTATGCTTCGATGATTCATTGGTTACTCCTACTCTTAAAATGATTAACCCCCTATCAAATGATAAGGGGTTTGTAGATGTGGACGGCACATGGGTTAGCGGTAGTACAACATCACCGCTCACCGACGCTGGTCAACAAATTGTCTTGGTTCCTAATCATGAGGTTGAGCGTCGAGACTTTGGCCAGCCAAAATTCTTTAAGGATGATGAACCTTATGAGGATATGAAGAAATTTCATCCTGTTCACTTTCTTTTAGATGACAATAACACATTAATGTATCCGCTGATTTTATGGAATGCATCGATGACTGACCCAGATCAGTTTGACGGTGTAATTGAACCGCTTACAGTAAGGTCACGCGCTTCTCGCCAAAATCCTGAAAATCCTTTTTTTGGTCATGACATTAGAGGTTTATTAGTTTCCGATGCCGGCGAGTGTTCACGTCTTCGGGCAAATAGAATTGTGCAGATGATTGATATGAAGGACACATCATTTGACTGGTATGAGGATGGCATAGAAAATTTTGGTGCAAAGCTGTTATATCAAAATGGTGAAGAAAAAACCGGTCCAGTACATCCAGGTTACCTAACATTAAATGATGCATCCATAAGCCCATTTATTGAGTCAACAGATTGGGAAGAGATTCATGAAAAAATTCAGGTATCAGACTCCGTTGCTCATGACCCCGGAGGAATGCAACAAGCATTGTTAGACATGGCACAATCAGAGTTTACTCGTGTTTCCGGTGCAACTGCTTCTACACATCCATCGTCCGTTGACAGCCTATTGGCCAGAGACCACAAATCATCAGGTGCTGGTTTTACTTATAATAACAATGAACTTGGGACTGATTCACTAGCATTCGGGGGGTTACTTAAGTAATGCCTAAAATATATCTAACAGGTAGTGGTCCTTCTAGGGGGTATGTAACTGGGAGCGGAGTTTTAAATAACCCACCACGTACCATCCTCCGGGCCTGGGATTCGGCTACAGGCTCTTATCCCACAGTAATGAGGACTAATCCATCTGGGAGACTAGGGACCCACAAGAGTACATATGATGATACTAGTGCTATAATCTTTAATAGTTCTTATTCAACGGGATGGATAAAGTTTACCAAACGTCCAAGTGATGCATCAACAATAGTACTAACTGACTCCCTTGGCAACAGTGAAACGTTTGAAACACAACGGGGCATAATATCTGAGCTGGGAAATATAGTTGTCGACATTAGAGATTGTCCTGACTTATCATCTATTCATGCTGAATTTGCTCGAGAAATAAGTTCATCTAGCTTAAAGATCCATGCATATGCAAAAAAAGATAGAATTGAACTAAGGCACTCAATACCGGGTGAATATTCTACTGAGATAACGGCAACATCTAATACGAATTTAGAGATATCAAATTCACAAAGTTTTCTTCCCGGTGATGCATTTTCTATAACCGGTTCGTTCGTCAGTCCATCACCAGGCCATATTGTAAGATACCCAACTAAGCTACATGAAGATTCCAGCTGGACTGATCATAGAATAGCATCGCCGAGCCTACCATCGGATCTTACCTCAGTTGCAATAACACCAAAAGGTATTGCAGACGTTGAACTTACATTTACCCCAGGCGAAAATCTTGGTGCTTTCGATGATAGCCTATTAAAGCTTTCAAATGATGATGAGTTTTTTGATGAAGGTGTAAGCAAGAAAGATCTAGAAGGATTTTCAGGTCCCCTTAAAAGCAAAACACAAATTGTTATTGAGATGGATTGTCAAAATGAAACGTCTTTCGGCCTTGATGATTCTACAGCAGATGGAAGTAATCCAGGTATTCGTTTCCATAATATGGTCTATTATAACTTTGAGACCAATCAATGGGAAAAACAAGGTACCGGTATTAATATTGATGGTGCATCCGGACCAGCCGGAGGCTGGGCAGATGACAAGGCATATTGCGAAGACTTTATGAGGGACGGTTGTATTGGGTTCTCACGCGGCCTTGAATTATTAGAGTCAGGTTCATTGATGTCATCCCGCCCAATATCTAACTTTGGGTTTCCCGCACATCCTAAGTTTGCAGCCCAAGATGGTAAGACGTTTAAGATGTCGTCCGTCATTAATAAACCATTCTTACTTGAGAAATTTACAATAGAGTTTGATAGTGAATGGTATGAAGGCGATGACGTCGATCCTCGCGCAGTGATGTATTCCGTCGACGCTGCTGGTAATATATCAAACGAGACCGACACGTATAAGAATAATAAGGCCGTTATTAATAACTTCTTTATTTTAAATCAAAGACCTTGGGCTGGTGATTATTCATTTAAGACCAAGGTTTATGGTCTTGATATTCCCGATGGGGGTGCCAATCCAAATGATCCGTCATGGGAAGATGGCGATGTCATTAATCTATCTGGTCAAATTCCTGATTTCGCCAGAGTGGGAATTGAAGATGGGTCCGGCGTTCCAGACACAACATACGAAGCAACATCAACATCAGACATTATAACATTTGAAGCCATTGATGTAGACTGTGCTGATTATCCTGATACTGCACCTTCTTCCTTTCCAGGCCCATGGAACATTATCTTTACGACAATGCCAGTAGTAGGTGGATCACTACAGATTGATGGCAATTGGGCCCCAGATATTAGTGGGGGTACAACCCTTACAATCCAGGTTACTAATCTTGATAATAATGGCGCCCTAGTGGGATATCCTACACTAGAAGAAATTAAAGACTGGATTGAGACCATCTGTCAAGATCCAGCTGGAAATACAGGCACCGTTCCTATGAATATGGTGTTTGATCCATCCGCTAGTTCAAAAGAGTTTAATCCCCCAACATTACTTGAATATTATGATTATGACTTTATAACACTTTCATGTTATGATTATACTACTGAATACGTTGATACTATTCGAGAGTTGGTAACCTATGGCCAAGTTACAGGATATGCAGATATTCCAGACTCAGTTAATAATATACATGATATATTAGAAACAGGCCTTAAGAGAGAACTAGTAGTTTCAGGATCAGATATAAGTGGCGACCCACTGACTACCGGGGATGACCAGATGATGGTCGCTGGCCGTCATTTTATAAAAGGTATATGCCAACGCCCGGGCCGATTCCAGGATGGCCATGCATATGCAATAGGGACAAAACCGGTGCTTAATGACCCAGTTACTGGTATAGTGGCATTCCAGACAAGTCATACTGGAGTAAGAACTGGCTTAGAGAATGAACTATCAACTGCAAGAGCATTTAATGCTGCTACTCCTGGAACTACTCCTATATCCAGCACAATGGATATGGGAACGGTGATGTCATCATTTAATGACAGTGCTTCAACAGGTCTTATAGAAACAAAAACCTCACAAAGACTTCGTCCACACAGCCCATATGTCTTGTTACCAGGTGACAAACTAGTATTCGGGTTTCAGGCTGCTTGTCCTTATATGTTTGCTAGATCTGCCGATATGTATAATACCGGGCCTCATATGATCCTGGCCCCAGGCGCCACCCCGAACAATCCCTCGAAGATTAAAATAACGTTGTATGGTTCATTGGTTAGTGACAAAAGAGAGAAACATGACTCACTAAACCAGCCATTAACTACGGACGCAGTTCATGAGGCATTACAATATTCTACTCCTGTAGTTGATCAATTTGATGTCGATAATTTAGGATACCATGCTGAGAATTACCTAGATGATATTGTTGCCGGCGACATGCAAGAAATAGGCCCCTATCCATCAGTTACAGAATTATTTTTCCACGATTATAATATACAAACCGGCCTTGACTCCAATGTAACAAGAAATTGTGTATATATAACTGCCCCCGACTTGAACAAAACTGCAACCATAGCCCCTTCCCAGGTGAATGCACTTGGGGATCCGGTTGGTGTATTAGCTCCTGAGTCGGATCCAGACTGTACGTCTTCAAGATTACTTTTTGAAGGAACTACCGGGTCATTTACAGATCAAGGGAAAAATCTTTTCGCCACCAAACCCGCCGGCGCCCAGTGGACACTACCATATCGGCCGATTACAAGTCTATATCCTAGCTTAGCCTCGCTAGAATATCTAGATGAAAGCAGAATATCTGCTGAAGGCGGTGCAGGGTCCTCAGAGTGCGGTATTTGTGGCGGTGTTGATCTTGTTGCTCATGATGGTTCGTTTGACTTGTCTGGTGGCTCCGGCCTTGTAACATCAACTAGCGATGCAGTTCTTGGAGGAGCTGTTAACTATAGAACTGGAGATTTTAATGTAAGGTTTGACGGCGTTCTCCAGGGCCCACGTGAACGGGTAACTTCTGCAGAGTGGCTGGATGATTTTCTTATGGACCAAGTTGGGTCAACAGGCTTTTTAAATTCAAATCTCAAACCTAATCCAATAGGGTGGAATGATGTAGGGTCAACATCTGCAATGGGTGACTGGAGTGTGTACGCATTTAAAATCGACAAGGGCCCATTTGCAAATTCAAATAGCATTGATCAAGGCATCGGGCCTGGGCCTATAGCAACTGCAGGAAACTGGCCAGTGACTGGATCACACCGCCCAATAAGGTGGACTCATGATCAGCATGCAGCCAGTGTCCCTGGTGCAGATCCAGACAGCTTATGGCTGAATAACGCTGGTTATGTACACTGCTACTTGAATGATACCGTCGGCGAGGACCTCGGTGTTGATTGCGCCAGTGTGATTTGTGACGCATCTGCTGAAGTATTCATGATCCCCGGCCCGGGAGACAGTTCATTCGAAATGCCGGATAGGATCAGGTATTTACCAAATGTTTTAAATCCTACGTACGGAACGACCTTAGATTCTACTCAATGGAGTGAATTTGCAAATGCAAAGACAAAGCTAGTCTTGGATGACCTTGATACTGGCCAGTTAAAAGCTTTTGCCGAAATAGGGTATACAGGTTGTGTCTTCGGCGCCACAGCCATCATCTCCGGAGATATTTGTAATCCGGAACTACTAATAACCCATCCAGGAGTTGCTTCATTTCCTGCCACTGGTCAGGATTTTAATGGGTTTGGCACTCTCTATAATCCTTTCGATCCTGCAAGTACGTACTATGCAGAATCTGTAGGTAGCTTCTGGAATCTAGGCACCCGCAGAATTAGGGTTCCATTAGCAGCCGGCTGTGTAACCTCTCCGCCTATTTCTCCTGGGGCCACGTTGAGCACTTTCTTCTCGGGCCCGCAAGTGACTACATGGTCTAGGGAACAGCAAACAAAAACGATTTTTTATAGTCTATTAGCATATCAACAAACAGTTGCCGCAGCAGTAGCCAGCGCCACAAGCACAGCAGCAGCAAATGATCTATGTACATGGTTTATACCATATGATTTTAAAATAATCAATTCAACCAATGATGGGCTACTAGACACAATCGTATTTGAGTCTTGGTTTGCTGGAGATGCTGGAAATGTAGATCCGTTGTTTTTGGCAACAAATTTTAATAATACATCATATCAATGGTCAAGGAGTTTCCGGGGGACGGCAAATGATGGTTCTATAAACTATAATGAGTATACAAAGTGCAGCTCGGACTGGCCAGGTCATGCTACATATTTTTCATCTACAGAAGATAATAACGGGTTTACAACATCATTTATTGGCGGCCGCGACCCATATTATGTAGAAGTACTTGATAATTTTGACCACCACTTCGCCCCAACCAAGTGTATAGATTATGTCGACATAGTTGTTAGGCCCTCTCCAGATCCAGAAGCAGTATACTACGGTGACCATAATAAGAATGAATATTGGGATGGAACATCATTAAGTGACCCTGCTTTAAATAATTTCACCTTCAGGATCTACTTTAACGATTTCACAAATAACTATATGTCCTATATAGAAGATCCAGCATTACCTCCAACAACTGGCGGTGGTGGTAGTGGTATCATAATGGCTGATACCGGGGGTACCAATGCACCAAACTATGACGGCGGTATCCATGTAACAAAGCATACATGGAATAGTGATAATGAAAGTGTCAATACATACTCAACAATGTGGGACGATACACCACTTACAGCAAACCAGCTGTCTAAATTAGTATATACTGTTTTATCAAATCCCCAAACACGAATTCGTACTGAGAACTCTGCCGACCCATATACCCCAGGAGCTACTGGCTGGAAACAGCTTGGGGATATTTTTGCATGGCATAGGCTATCATTCAAGTCAACAGGCGGCCAAATAAAAATCTTTGATGAAGCAGGTGTGCTAGGTGATCTAAGTACTGACATTGAAATAACTGCGGCATATGATTCTCAAACATTATCTGGCCATGGATTATCTGATCTGATTACATCTAAACAGCTAGATCCCGGAGATGAATATGTGCAGGGTATTACATATTTTGATAGAACTCGTAGAGTAAGATATAGAGCCTCAGGTTCAGGATTTTTGCCTGGCCTTCCTGGGGAAAATATTGATATACCATACCCAGGTACACAAGGTTCATTTTCTAGAAACGTCAAGCATATTTCAGACTCTGACAGATTTTATGATACAGTAACACCTTCTCCTTCAAATTACCATAAGCGAAACAATAAAGAACTTATGAATTTTTTTGGAACACATTTAGCTGTTGGCCAACCAAACCCTGCAGATAATGGCCCTGTGGTACCTGAACAAACAAGGATTACATGCGGCCCTGAAAGCTCTATTCTGGACGGTCATTCTACTTTAAATGATGGATACGAGACTAGCCTCGAGGGTTGCTGGTTCACGATTTATGATGGTGATAATCGAGCATATAACATATGGTATGATATTGAAGGCCGCGGATCCATTGGGATACCTCCACCAGCCCCATCACAACCAGATGGAACCCTGGTAAAAATTGAAGATATAACCCAGGGTGCAAACAAATATGAAGTTGCTGAAAAGACCGCAGCTGCAATCAACGCATTAGATGAGTTTATAGTTGAGTATGAGCCTGGCCTAGAAGGTTCTGATTCATTTTTAATTAGAAATACCTCAACCGGTGCAGCTACTGACGTAACATTCCCAGGCGTCGAGGGCCATTTAAGCTTGCCTGATGCAGCACTCCCGCCTGGTTATAGTCCTGGTCCATATATCGAATTCAGCCCACAATTTATCCAATATGGAGCGCCTGGTGGTGCCGGCGCTTCTGAAGATGGTACAGGCCCTCAAACAGACGGAGGCCAGGTTGTTAACAATACAAGCACACCTTGGAAAGCTGAGACGCTTGTGCAGGGGATTAGTTCATATCATACATCAATGAAAGATGTAGTTGATGATGGGTGGTTAGGTGCATATCCTTTTGAAAAAAGATATTCTGGTATGCTAAGAACTGTATTTTCAGAGGATGAAACAGACTGGAAGTCAACACCCCAATTATCTTTATCAAATGCCCCAACTGGTATATACGGATCATCTGATGAAAGTCTAAAGTTTACAACAATGTTTGTGACCGGCTCTCGAACTGGGCTTATGCCGAACCCCTGGGGCCCCTCTGGCCCGAATTACGGCGCCCAGGGATTTATTTCTGACACTGATGGCAACATAATGTTCGGCGATACTCAGGAGCTAGACAACAATATTTATAAGTTTTATTTTGGTTCTGGAAATGGTTGGGTCCACTCTCCAATATTATCACAGTCGGCTACATGGAGATATATACCAGAGATTAGAGGGTGGAAATATGGCCTAATTAGTGCATTACCACTAAACTCAAATGCAGTTTTTAGAAGTGATACCTTTGGCCAGTATCGAGATATGATTGAGCAACGTTTAGATGCTAGATTGTTTATAACAACAGGAAAATCAAAGAATCCAGTAACAGCTGCACCGGTTACATGCAAATTTATTAACCCTGCAGGTGACTTATTAGATCCTATATTAACCCAAGCTCAAAATATTAGTTCAGTCTTTACATCATCGTTGCCTTATTTTGATGATGGTATACCGAGAAATAGATGATAAGGGCATGTGATATAGAACTTATATAGTAACTATTTTCTGTATTATGGGTATAATAATCAAAAAGTGTGGGTAGGTGATATTATTTCTAATACAGTTTGTTTAAATATGATTGTAAAAGACGAGTCGCCAGTTATCGAGAGATGCCTGGAATCTGTCTATAATATAATTGATTCGTATGTTATTGTTGATACTGGGTCATCTGATGATACTCCTGGGATTATTGAATCATTTTTTAAGGAAAAGGGGATCCCTGGAAAGGTCTATCATTCTGACTGGGTAAGTTTTGAGCATAATAGAAATGAAGCTCTAGAATTTGTTATTAATGATACTGACGCCAAATATGCCTTATTTATTGATGCAGATGAAATATTCCACTGTACGGATCCCGTAGCATTTCGGGAATCATTTTCACATAATCTTGGTGTTTACTTAATAGAAAAACATTACGGTGGTTTAAGATACAGGTTGCCGGCAATTCCAAATATAAGAGACTATAATTGGGAATGGAAAGGTGTTGTTCATGAAGCAATTACAGCACCAGGCCAGATGGAAGAAATGAGAAAAGGCGAGCTTTCGATGGCACATATTACTGCAAAGCATGGCGAGGGAGTTAGGTCAAGAGGAAAAACTTTAGAAGAAAAGTTTTCTGCCGATGCTGAGCTTTTAGAAATGGAGCTTGAAAAAAATCCTGATGATTTAAGAAGTTTATTTTACCTTGCACAAAGTTATCGCGATGCAGGGGATAAGAAGAAAGCATTATTAAACTATAAAAAAAGGGCAGAGCTAGACGGTTGGCAAGAAGAAAAGTATTTTGCACAATTTCAAACAGGTTTGCTTATGTTGCATAGTGATGACTACACATATGAAGAAGCTGCTGATAACTTATTAAAAGCCTGTAAACTACATAGACTCCGGTCAGCCGAACCATTATATCATTTGGTTGCGTATTGTAGATCTAAGGGATTGTTTGCTGAGGGATGCTTCTGGGGGCAGGCAGCGATGTCGTTTTTAAAAGTTCCACCCCATGATATTTTATTTGTGCCACATGCAATATATGATTTTAAGCTGATAGATGAATTGTCAATTTGTCTGTGTCAGGTTAATGATGTACATGCTGGATTTAATTTGATGAATGGTTTAATGCATAAACAAGGCATACCTGGTGATGTTAGATGTAGAATATTTAGGAATATTAATATCATTTTAAATAGTATTCCTATGCTAGCAAAACCTGAAATGACTTAGTTGAAAATTTATAACGGAAATAGTTAATCAGTATGGCTGGTATATTAGATCAAAAACAACGTATTTTAGACACGATCATAACAAAAGAAGGTCGCCGCCAGATTGCTGATGGTGAATTACGTATAAGATATGTTACATTTACAGACAGACATACGTTCTATACTGAGTCAGATAGAGGAGATGGCTCTGTAGAGTCAGCTGACGGCCGTCTTTTCTTCGAGGCAACAAACCGGCCACAAGATCAAATCATTTTTGAGACTGATAATGACACAAAGATGCTTCCATTTGCAGGAAATGATATAAAGATAGGGTATAATGGAAAACTCTATAAAGACATAGTGGGATCCTCAACCCCCAATGAAGAACTAATACCAGCAGAAATTTCAGTAACTGCAGAACTAATTGATGAACTGCTAGAAGGCTCAGCCCAAAACTTTAGAGACCAAAAAATTATAGGAACTTTGGATAGGCTATCAGAGACTAGCAGTTTTACAATAACCCCAAACTATACTCAATTTGCAATAACTAACAGTACACCCTTTACCCCAGGTGAAATAACTGAGGCATCAATTACCAAGGTTGAATCATTACATGAAGATAAAAGGCTGCAACATCTTCCATTTTATAAATATTTACCCCCTATTAACCAAGAAAAGCCTGGTCAGGATGAGGGTGAACCTTTAGGTGTTTATGCTAAATTAAATCAACCTGAGGTCATGACCATTAATGAATTAGAAATGCAGTTAGTAAATAGAGAAGTTATAGAACTAGAATTTTCAGAAACTTCACAACATAATAATATTATAATGCAGTTCTTAGAAACAGGGATAGGCGAAATAGAGAAGCTTTCTATGATAGATTTTGGAGAGTTTCCTAGTGATGACCCATATTCTCCTGGAAAAAGAGTTTTTTTTGTTGGGAAAATCTTTACTGATGATGATGGCATGTCAACGTATGTTAATATCTTCACGGTTATACTGGAGTAGGAATGAAAATATCAACAAAAAATTTCTTTAAAAAGAAGAAAATTATTGAAGTTCCAAAAGCCTTTGCAGCCATTGTCGGAATTGATGAATACGGCAGGTTTTTATATAATATAAATTATATCGCATCGATTCCAGACAGCATAAGAAATAAGGTCACAACAGTTAAATTGTCCGCTTATACTCATGATCCCCTAGTTCGTTCAAGTATGTTTGGGAATTCTGTTGCCGCTGAAGATGTTATTAAGAATATTCGAAACTATGCAACACGTGTCAAGGATAGGATTACTGCAGCAAGAAAAGATCCTATAGTTGTTAAGAACTCTGATATTACCACAGGTATTAATAATGATGTAGCAAAAAGAATCGCTGCAAATCCAGAGCATGCAACAAGACTTTTAGGCACTAGAAGAATTTCAGTGACAGTACCTACATCTAGTATTATTGACGATACTGAAAAAGAGTACCCGGTACTGTGTGCACCAAAGACTTCTTCTTTCTCTAATATTAAGCTTGATAAATTACAAAATAAATCAATTCGTTTAGCTGCAATTAGATCAATTTTCCGAAATTCAATAGATCCCGCATCTGTTGCAGAGGCAACGTTTCCTATTAATACTCATACAATGGCTATGCAGGGGCTGACAAGATACGGTACAAAAACTAGAAACTATTTCCCACATAGGTACCCTAGAAATACGAGGAATACAACAAATCCTAATTCAAGAGAATTATTACATAGTCATGCAAATAGGAAGATTAAATCATCACAGTCTGGATTGATAATTAGAAATAAACTAAGATCGATTGCAAATGTATATGCAACTTCAGGTGCTGCTGGCGATTTATCTAGCCGCTTTCATGTAGTTAATAAGATTGTAAAAAATACGACGACTAATATAACTGAAGAATTATTAGTACA
>CEUI01016743.1_pt1 | contig 20431 bp, 25 predicted proteins | sample 531411 | NCBI WGS metagenome assembly CEUI01 (sample SAMEA2622841, study PRJEB7988) | marine metagenome | isolation source: saline water (ENVO:00002010), including
TTAGATAGCGAGGAAATCGCAAACTACGAAAACAAACATGACATCACGCCGAATCGGCAGCCCCGTACAAATTACGACGAACTGTGGAACGTGTCGGGCTACTATAACGACGATGAAGGCAACGACATTAGAGACAGAGACTAGATATGAATAACGACTTTAGAGAAATTGACTTTTGCATATGGATTGTTATCGGATGGATCGTGATAACACTAGCGACAGGCATTTACATCGAAACGCTATAAAGGAAAAAATGATTGAACCATTATTTGGATTTAGTTTGCTGTTACTCTGGCTTTGCTGGCTGACAAGCGAATTAAAGAAAGGAAAAAATGATTAAAGAGATACTAATTATTGCCGCGCCTTGCATTATAATTGGCTTGGGCCTATGCTGGGCGATTGGCTTGGCCGATGACTAAAAAAATTAAAAAAAGCAGTTGACAAACAGACGAAACAGTGTTATATTTAAAGACTATATGAAAAACGAGAACAAAGTAAACGAACTAATCGAAGCCCACATCAGTCGCCTTGAAGCAGACATAGCAGATAGAGATCAATCCACATTCAGTGATGGATCGCGAAGGAATTCGCTACACGCAGCGTTTGATGCGGTCGATCTTAAAAACATCGCTTCTCTCAGGGAGGGTCGTGTACCACTCTACAATGACCACATGGATTCCATGACCAGTGGTAACGAATACACCATGATGGAATTCGATGATATTGTTGAGGCGAAGCGAACTGCTGCGCGTCAGCGATGCCGAATCGCAGAGCTTGAACTAGGGAGAGATTGGAGGGATCAATAACATGAGAGTTTATCCCTTAACATTCGAGACATTCAAGCAACAGGTGAACCATGCTGTGCAACGTAGGCTAGGGTGTAGCATATACGATTTACCTGATACGATTACATTTGCTGATTACTGGCATGACGATTGTGAGTCTAGCACAGACGACTATTGGAATGCAGTAGAGGCAGCAACAGAGGATCTGTTGAATGAGAATGGATTTGAATTAAACCCTTATTGATATGAGAATGAAACAATACATTGCGAGGTTTGTTGGTAAGAACCAATACACGCGCTCAGAAACAACCATCCATGTGGATGGCATGAATGACACACACGCAAACGCACGTGCATGGATTAAGTTTATGCATACGCAGCTATACAAGAATGACCCTGACATATGGGAGCTTGTTGTACTACGTGACGCAGATTGGAAGGGAGAGAACGCATGATAAGTAATTTCGAGATTCATGATTGTGGCACTAATCAGCCAGAGTTTTCGTCTATGACCTCTTGGTATGAGTTGAGGGCAGATGACGAGAAGGTAGCAGCATTCGGGCCTATCGGTAGAGATTCATCAACATCAGTCTTTAAGCTATTAGAGGATACTCGCCTTGACCTATATAGAGATAAGGTTTTACAGGTTGTTGCTGTACGTAAGGTGCAGAGCAGAAACGAAAAGGGTGAGCTATCGTTTCTTCTTGACGGATTAAAAGAAGAAGTGATACACGAGGAGCATCCTACTGTATTAGACATAGACGAAAAAGCAAGTTACGCTAGGCCGCCTCAATGCTATGACCTTTATATACTATAATATGAAAGCAGACCACGGAATACAAAAGTACCAGATGATGCATTGCAGTAAAATGTTTGATAGTCTTAAAAAGGATTTTAAGCTAGGGCATCAAATGCCAAAGCATTTGCAAAGCAAGCTTACCAACATCACGCGTGATCTAACTGATTTAACTCACGAATATTATTGTTTTGTTTCTGATTGCGAAGAAGAATTAGAAAGCAAACACGAATAGAAGCAAATACAAATACCACTAAATACGCGCAGTTTATTCTTGACACGCCAGCGCGGGCGGCACCTACCGCGGTCGGCCCCCGCCGCGCCTCGAATGTCAAGCCTTTTTTGTCAATCACGAATGAGTGGCAAATTATTTTGCCAATCAATTATGCTAATTAATGAGCGACAAAGGGGTAATTGTTTTGAGAGATAACCTTGTTTTTGCGGGGTATTTGGTAAAAAGATTTCGTAAAAAGGGGTGATTTCTCAGGTGTGAAATTCGTCGATTTTACGAAACTGTGAATAACTTATCCCTTGACAACTGCCATATATCGTGTTATATTATACCCATGATAACAAACGACCCGAACACCCACCCCAACGCCGACCTTGACAAGAGCCACCCCCTGCGTGACATGGTGGAAATCCAGATAGAGGAGGTCTATGATATAGATCAACACTGGGAGGGGCTGGATGAGTGGGTTGGTGAATAACTTTTCCCTTGACAAACAGGTGTTTATGTGGTATATTATAACAATGAAACAAAGGATTAGAGCTGGCCCCCATTAAGGGTCGTATATAGGGACTGACCCACCCAGTGACGCCGTAACAGTTGGCTAGGCCTAATACATTGGAGTGCCAACACCGTGCCCCTAGTTAAAGCGGGGATGGGCAACCGAACAATTTTAAGACCTACGAACCTACGCTTGAGACTCGAAGTGCCAAAGGCCTCGTCGACACAGCGTGATAAGTAGGCGCACATTAAGGGTGAAATTGGTGTGCTTGGTGAGTAACAAGTCATTGCGACCCCTGTAACTCTTAGCACAGCCTGACGCAGGAAAGCTGCCTGTCTGAAAGCGCGTAAGTAAGCTGGCAGTGACACGATACTGGTCGGGTCGGGTTCAAATCCCGACACCCTGAATTTCTCCTTGACATGGGCGCTCGGGCGGGGCCGCCCGCAGCAGGAAGTCAAGAGAATTTTTTTTATTTATTTTCGTTTTAGCCCTTGACAAAAGGGCGTTTTCGTGTTATATTATAGCAGATGAATGAGAAAAGCAAATTCCCAGTAGGCACGAAGGTGCGGCACAAACTCAACCACAAGATCGAAGGCGTGGTTGTAGGCAAGTCTTTTGGCGAGCCAAAGACCAAAACCAATGTACGGTTACAACTCACCTGTGGCCTGACGTTTGACGTTAGCCCATACGCCCTAAAGAAAGTCGATTTCTTTTGGAGTGAGATGACGCTACAACCCAATGACGAATTACAAATTCTTGCTGGCTAGGACAGCGGATGTCCCACCCTGTATGCTATAATACTATTATGAAAATCAAAAAAGGTTACTACCCCGCCACCACACGCAAACAAAACCTTGCTGCTGCCAAGGCTTGCAATGGTCATTACACAGCTTGCCAATTGTTTCGGGCATTGCAACACGCCAACGACATGGGAACCACCGAAGCTGATTTCGACGAATTGGCAGAGCATTTTATTAACAAGCAGGGGCTTACGGATTACTGCGAAAACGGATTCAAGGAAGTTAATCGGTAGGACTACGGATGTCCCACCCCTTATGGTATACTAATCACATGATGAAAATGAACGAAGAACAACTGAACGAGACGCCACATTATACTGTATATGATGACGGCAACGATCAAAGCCATTATTTCCCCAAGTCTGACGAAGGACTTAAAGCTGCCATTAAATTAGCCGACAAACTGGAAACGTGGGTTGGCGATTATGAAGGAATGTTTATCAACCGACGTTCTTACAACGGCGTTTGGGAACACGAAAGCATTACCAAGTTGCGTGAGCAAGAGCTTGTTGACTACTACAAAAGCAATCGCTACCACGGAGATTAAAGATTATGATAATGAAAATGGAAAACGCAAAACTAGATGACGATGGCAAATTCCTTATTTTGGATGATGTGCTGTGGTCAGTGATTAAGCATCATTCATTTGATGATCTTGGTTACACTCTCGACACCTTCACCATAATGAACTATGCGGGTGATGAAAAAGAGATTTACTCTTTTGATGAGGGCGAGACATTCACATTTGATATTGAATAAGAATATGGAATTATTCCCTTTATTTATTGTCATGATGTGCATGCTTGGCGTGTGCATCGGGATGGATTGGTAGTAGATTATCCTTGACAAGGCAGGGCGGGCGGCCCCGCCCGCACCCCTAGCGTCAAGGAAATTTTTTTTATTTATTTTTACATTACCCCTTGACAAACGCATGGAATCGTGTTATATTATACCTAATGATAGCAACACAAAGCAGAAACATCATCCACAACGAAGGCGGCGAGCCTTTCACCGTACATCAACACATCATACTAAAGAACTTTTGGGAATATTACCTTGGGGAGACGGATAAGGATGGCGTAGCCTTTGGTTATGTGATGGGTATTGAAAATGAATGGGGCAGCGTTTACCTACCAGAGATTGAGCCTTACATTATAGGTCAGGCAAGGGCAAACGATTTGTGGCACATCATGCCACCAGAGGGCTATTACTGGGAAGATGAAAAAGAAGAGGTGGGATTAAGTTCTCACACTGCATATGAAAAAAATTAAAAAACCCCTTGACAAACACAACTAATCGTGTTATATTATACCTAATGATTAACGAAGCTAACTTACTACTAAACCAAGAGGTCGTTGTTACCTCTCATATGAGCCGTTTCACTGGGCGGCATGGTATCGTCAACAAGGTGATGGCAGACGGTCGCACTCTAGACATTGACCTTGAAGGCGTGGGTGATGTGTTCCTAGATGTCTCGCTAGTGAGTGAGGTGCGTGAACGCACTCACTTCAACAAGACGGAGCAGAGCCTTGGCCCTGATGCCAATAGCGTGTTACCTCACAACAGGCTTTAATATGAAACGAGAGAACTGGCTAAACATTTTAAGGATAAGAGATAAGATGAGAGACAAAAAACTAGACCCCAAGAACGAATCGCATTGGATGACACACGCAGAGCATGAGGAGCGGCGTGGTAAACTTACACAGCACGGTGCGCCCAAGCCAGACCCCATGTCACCACTGTGGAATGATTGGTGCGCCAACAACCCACAACCCGAAGCAAAGGCATTAGCTGTGTTTGATCCTAGCGAAAAACTCATGCAAGCCCTTAAAGGAATCGCAAGAGGTGCAAGACCAATCGAAAAAGACTAAAAAAAATCGGAAAAGCCAATTTTCAACTTGACTTATTCAAGAAATTGTGTTACCTTATACTTATATGAACGAAAAACCAAAAAACGAAGAACCAATCGAAGCCATTTTCGTGCGCGTTGTGAAAAACAAAGACAAAATGGAGCAAATGGCGAAGGACATCAAAAAAGTAACTCGAATTCAAGCCCCAAGCGGCCCTGCCCTCATCAATGGGCAATGGTGGTAGCGTTTTGAAAGTCACTTTTGCCAAAAAAGTCACAAGATAGAGATTAGAATATGAAATTGTATGAAATTAAGTGGGAACCGACCTTTGATGGCATCGTGGGTGATGTTTTCTTTGAGAATGGACTCGGTGCGAGCGTTGTGTGTCGATCAGCGTCATACGGAGGCGAAAAGGGTCTGTTCGAGGTCGCGTTGTTGAGAGGAACACGTGAAAACTCTGATCTCATCAACCTAACCGATGAAGATAACCTCAAGATATGCCCAGAGTTCCGACGTGATGAAGTAGATGGATGGCTACCGTTGAAAAAAGTTGAAGATTTGCTCAACCGAATCGAACGACTCGATACCAAACACCCACCCGTCTAAATGGAGAATGCAAATGCCAGAGAATGCAAATTTCTAAAAACTCCAAATAAGGAGGCCCACCCCTTTTTGAAAAAATGTTAATAAGTTTTTCTTGAAATAGGGGGGGCGGGGGTAAATTTCAATTTCCACAGACCTTTTTAGTCATTCTAATATAACTCAATTAAAAAAATCGGGTCGGGGTTATTTCTTTTATGATCTTTGTAATATATAAGCTTATGATATAGAAGAAAATGTAATTCGGCATTAAATAAAAACTAATTTAAATACCGCGTCGCGTGCGCGGCGCAATAAAAACTAATTTATATTCAGCGGCGCTAATAAAAGATTTAAATGTTCGAAATAAATTCCAATTTGGACACAGATAAACTCAAAAAAGTTTTTAAAGAAAATAGATCTGTTCAGATTTTTGATTTTTTAACACCAGCCTCCGCTAATTTGTTTTATGATTTCTTAAATACTGCTATGCCAGAGGATTGGTGGAGCACAAGCGTGCTTGTAAATGACTCTGGAGCTAAAGGATATAGTGTTAAACCTCAACATTTAAGGAGAAAACCCGAAAATTTGCAATTAATTGAAGATTTGCATCGGGGCGCTAATAATTCTTTTGTATCTGGTCGTTTTTGTTACTCTTTCGATAGAACAACAGGGGATCATAGTAAGAATTGTCCTTGTGTAGAGTGTCATTTTCGTAAATTTTTAAATTCAGACACAACAATTAATTTCTTATCTAACATAACAGATTTAAATATAAAAGAAACAGGAGAAGTTTTTGCTAGCAGATATAGGACTGGTCAATTTTTATCTCCACATCACGATCAGAATAAAGGTCAGATAGGATTTGTCTATAATATTACTAAGAATTGGAAACCTCAATATGGCGGCGCTTTACATTTTATGTCTGATGATTATAATGCCGTAACTAAGGTAGTTTTTCCTACATTTAATAGAGTAACTTTGTTTGATATAGTTACGCGCAATGGCGTTCCCCATTTTGTTTCCCATGTAGCGCCCGGAATAAGAGAAAAAAGGATTTCCTATACTGGGTGGTTTAAATAAAAATCTTTGTATAAAAGGGGTGTAACCCTTTATGGAGAGTTATCAGTATGGCATCAAAGAAATCCACTAGGAAAACTCGGGCTAAAGAGAAAGCCGAGACACTTCAGCAAATAGAAGAAGGTTTAATCCCAGACGAAGAAATTTTTATGACTTCAAATCCAATAAAAAACATCGTTAAAATTAACGAGTTTAATTGGACTGAAAATCAAAAAGCTTTTTTTAAATTAGCTTTAGATCCAAATACAAGAATAGTGTTTGTTAGCGGACCCGCAGGGTCTAGCAAAACACTACTAAGTGTATATTGTGGCCTTAAATTATTGAATATGAGAGTCATCTCAGATATTATGTATATAAGGTCTGCCGTGGAAAGTAGCGATGCAAAACTGGGTTTTTTACCCGGAAGCGCAGAAGATAAACTACGCTTCTATAATCTTCCGTTCTTGGATAAGCTAGACGAACTCCTCAAAAGTACAAGACCTGAAAAACTTGAAGAACAAAATCGCATCAGCATGTTTCCAGTTAACTTTGCAAGAGGTATGAACTGGAATGGGAAATGCATTATTTTAGATGAGGCTCAAAATTGTACAGAAAAAGAAATAGTTACGGTTTTAACTAGGATGGGTAAAGGATGCAAATGTTTTATTCTCGCTGATCCAATGCAAACAGATTTGAGAGGAGAATATAACCAAGGAGCATTTGAAGAGTTGTGTAATATATTTGGAGATGAAGAAAGTGCTGAGCACGGAATAAGTAGTTTTAAGTTCACAGAAGAAGATATTATGAGATCTAAACTTGTAAAATACTTAATCAAAAAGCTTAACAACAGCAAAAAGGAGAAGAAAAAATGAGTGAAAAAAGATCAAAAGCATTAGAAGAAGCAGAACTAAAAAAAATCGATGCCGAAATCAAACAGATCGAAGCAGAGATTAAAGCATCTGAGGCCGAAGCAAGAAAAACCAACGCAGAAGCTTGGTCAAGTGAAATTCAAACTCATAAAGCATTCAGGGAAGCGGAAAAACTGACGCTAACCGACGAGGAGAATCATCTCTATAGATTTTCAAAAGATGTTGGCTCAAACTCTGTTCAGGCATGTATGTCGAAACTAACTCAATGGCATCGAAAAGATCCTAAATGCAAAATGGAAATTGTTTTTTCGTCTCCGGGAGGAAGCATTATCGATGGATTTGAATTATTTGACTTTATTCAAGAGCTAAGAAATAAGGGCCACCATATCACCACTGGGTCACTAGGAATGGCTGCGTCTATGGCCGGTATTCTCTTACAGGCCGGAAGCACAAGATGGATTGGCCACCAAGCATGGATGATGATTCATAGAGCTGCTTTCGGAGCTATTGGAAAAACTTACGAAGTGGAAGACGAAGTTAAACTTGTAAAAAGAATTGAAGAAAGATGTTTAGATATTTTTGTCTCTCGTTCTAATTTGAGTAAGACTAAAATTAAAAGAAACTGGGATAGAAAAGACTGGTGGATCGATGCAGACGAGTGCTTAGAGATGGGGTTAGTTGATGAAGTAAGAGCTATGATGCCCGAGCACTTGTCGTTATCTAAAAAGAGAAAGAAATAATATGGAATTTCACGAATCAAAACAATTTGAAGCAGATGGTCAAAAAGTGGTTCTAGTGGACATTGACGAGACTATCTGTTTCTATAATGGTAAACGGAGTTATGATAGGGCAATCGGTCATATGGCTAATATTGAAAAAATAAATAACCTATATGACGAAGGTTGGTATGTAATCTATTGGACTGCTAGAGGCGGTTCAGAAAAATCAAAAAAAGAAGGTAAATGCTATTATGACTTTACTTGGAAACAATTGGAATCGTGGGGATGTAAATTTCACGAACTATCCACCGGCTCTAAAGGAAAATATGTTAAACCTGCTTGCGACATGGTGATTGACGATAAAGCTAAAAGGATAGAAGAGATCTAATTATGAAACAAAAATCTCCATTTAAGTATGAGAGAATAAGGTTTTATAACGAAAGAGAAGGAAAATATCAATTTTTGATGATTGCTTCAATAGGAAAACGCGTAGTTAAGTATAGATTTGAAAAATAAATAGTGTAACTATTATTATAATATTATGAAAAAGTTTATCGCGATCTTTGTAGGCCTTTTTGCAATCGGTTGCAACTGGGGAAATTCCGGATGTCCGGACTGTTCATGCGACTCAAACTGTTGTTCATCCGACAGTTGTCCAGTTGCTGATTGCAAATGTGCTTGCAAGGAATAAAAATGGGTACTTGGAGTTCAAGACACGGCAAGTTCTTAAAAAAAGACCCAAATCATGGCTCTTGGGGAAGAAAAATCAAACACTGGTTTTGTAAAGTCGGTTTATGTAATTTAAATAAATGTAAATGCGATTGCCACAAGTGCTGCGGTAAAGATTGCGGGTGTCATTCGTGAGGGAAATTTTCCTGATTCCTGCACCAAGCTAAATAACCCTCCCAATCTTGTTCGTTAACGCTGTTTTCGTAGATTTTCTTTGCTTCCGCGTTAATATTTACTGCTGATTCCCATACGTCATTTTTCCCACAGGAGTTTTGACATTTATTAATAATCGAAAGCGAAAGCTTGCCTATTTTTTCAGCCCTTTCTCTTATTTTTTTTAGGTTTTCCATTTTTTAATATTTCCTTTTCTAAAAGTTCAGATTCATGAGCCTTGCCTTTTCTGTATTTTCTTCTCTCTAGTTTTCTCCATTTGCAATAATTATATAAAAATCTGCTCAATGCTCCAGAGAACGCATATACGTCATGCTCACTTTTATCCCAAAAGAACGCATGGCAAAATTCATGAATCGCGGTATTTAATTCTGATTGTTTACTAAGATATGGACTTATGTAGATTTTAGGGTTTTCATCTTCGGGGGAAGAGCATATACCATGAGTATCGTCTCCATAATGGCCCGCGTGAGGTTTTTCAAAGATGACTTCATATTCTGCCCCCTCTAAATTTTTAAAAAAGAATGGCTTTCTTCTCCTTGGCATCTAATCTTCTCCTCTAATTATATTACAACTAAAAATTCAAAACGATAAATCTTAAAAATCTAAAAAACTTATTTTTTTGACGTCTTTATGATTATAATTATGAAAATGAAGACTTATTGCTACAATTGTGGAAAGCAAGTTGTCTATGGTTCTCATGGCAAACCTAAGTTTTGTATGCATTGCGGATCTGATCTTAACTCCACGAAAGAAAGCACCGCTTCAGAGCAAGAGACTGAGGGAGCGTTTGCTGAAGAGGAGCTAATCACAGAAATTCCTTCTATCGATGGATTAGATTTCACTTATGATCAACCACCTCAAAGAAAGGTTACTCTATCTGAAATAGCTGGAACTAAAGATCCGGGGCATGGTCAGGTTGAGATGGAAAGGCCACGATACGAAAGCACTAAGGAAGCTATGGAAGAATACAGAAGAGAGGCAGGGCAGCTAAGAAATAAAGACGCTTAAAGCGGTAGGAGGCTAGCCCTTAATGGCTAAAAATAAGAGACCCAAATTTGAAGAATGTATAAGCTTAATAGATGCCGAAATAATTAAAAGGAGAGGAAAGTGGAATCTTACTGCTCTTGGATGGATGGACTTTGATGACGTTTCTCAAATTTTAAGAATTCACATTTATAAAAAGTGGGATCTGTACGACCCTGCAAAACCCCTAGCTCCTTGGCTGAATAGAATTATATCGAATCAACTTAAAAACCTCATTAGAAATAACTACGGTAATTACGCAAGACCATGTTTAAAATGCGCTGCAGCAGAAGGGGATAATCTATGTAACATTTACGAAAAGCAAGACAACAGTTGTCCTTTATTCGCTCAATGGGAGAAAACAAAAAAAATAGCGCATGATATAAAGATTCCTGTTTCTTTAGAAAACCATACGCAAGAAATTTCTAACTTACCCGAAGATAAGGTTGATATAGAAAAATCTATTAAGAAGCTAAACAAAAATGTAAAACATTTTTTAAAACCAGTAGAATATAAAGTTTATAATTTACTATATATAAAACATATGACAGAAGAAGAAGTTGCTAAAAAAATGGGATACAAAACTTCAGAAAAAGGAAGATCCCCCGGATACAAGCAGATAAAAAATATAAAAAAAGCTATCATTATAAAAATTAAGAAAAAGCTTGAAGATGATGAACTAGACCTTTTTTAAAATGAACGAAATCACTTTAACAGAAGAGCAACAACTTAGAATTCTAGAAGAATGGAATAGTCGGCCAAATAACCCTCCGTCTCTTTTAGAATTAATTCAAGTTGCATTTCCAGACGAAAAAGTTGATGGCAGAAGCAAAGAAGGTAAAGCCGTTAAGCAATTTTTGGCCACTAGAAAAATAGATGCCCGTAGATCACACGAATATAAAGCCAAAGACAAAATAGAACTAAATGAAGAGCAACAAGAGTTTGTAGTTAATAACGCCGCCACTATGAGCGCAAACGAAATGGCTAGGGTGCTTTTTAAAAACCCAGAACTAATGCCTTTGAGTCAAGAAACAAGAACTATTAATGATTTTATAAAAACGTTAGATACTAAAGTTGTATTTCAAGACGTAGAAGATGTTCCCGAAGAAGATTATAAACCCCCTAAGACTTTTTTCGCAATGGTTAACAAGGTGAACAAATATGTTCATGAGGGTTTAAATAAAGACAAAATGAGCCCCAAGCAAAAAAAGGATGTCGAATCCTTAATTGGCTATTTACATACTTATAGATTTTTGCACCATATAAATAATTATACTTCCCAAACAGATAGAGAGTTATTTGAAAGCAGTTTTGTAAGATATACTTTCGACAAATACGATCTCACTCAAGAAGAAGTCGATCAATATATAGTTTTGTCAGTTGAGGTAGTTATTGCCGCGAACATTCAGCGCAGAGTGGAAAGATTGCAAGAGCTAATGGATGGTGCGGCAGATGATACAGATGGTAGAAGAATTGCTATGAGTTTAGTTGAGGCGATCAGCACTAACCAGACAGAATACAATCAGTGCGTCAATCGACAACATAAGCTTTTGGGAGATCTTAAGGAAAAAAGAAGCGATAAACTTAAAAGTCAGATAAAAGAAAATGCTAGTATTTTAAATTTAGTTCAGGCATGGAAAGAAGAAGACACGAGAAAGCAACTTATAGAATTAGCAGAAAAGAGAAAAGAAATCGTTCAAGAAGAAATCAACAAGCTATCGAACATGGACGAAATCAAATGTCGTATTTTGGGACTAGGGGAAGACGAGGCTTTAAATGGGTAATTTTATATGCGAGATAGACCAAGAGTGTTTCGACACTGAGAAGGAACTGCATAAACATCTTAGAAAACATAAGATGCGAATGGTTGAGTATTATCAAACGTATCATCCCCGCTATGATCTTTACGACGGTAATATAATCAAATTCAAAAACAAGAAACAATACTTTAGCTCAGACTTCAACTCGAAGACTAATTTGCGCATGTGGTTAAAGAAGCAACCAGAGAAAGACGCGAAAGAGTACTGCTCTAATCTCCTATCCAAAAGAAAGGAAGAGAAGGAATTAATTTTCGCTCCAACTCAAGTTGAGCTTCGTTCGTTAATGAGTCCACCTATTCAATATTATAACGATCTTTTCGGGTGGAATGGGTACTATTCGCTTTGTTCTGAACTAGGTTTTAAAAACAAGCACCAAATTTTTAACGATATTATTTCTGGAGCGGAATACGAAAAACCCGAATATAAAATTTACGTTGACACTAGAGAGCAAAGGCCCCTTAGATTCACTCGAGGAATAGAGCTTAAAACGCTCAAATTTGGCGACTACGCGTTTTCTAGCAAGATAGCTACATGCAACTGCTATATAGAAAGAAAATCGCTCTCAGACCTAATTGGGACGCTTAGCGGGGGTTATGAGAGATTCATTAAAGAGATAGAGAGAGCTAAAGAAAGTGAAGCTTATTTAGTGGTGTTGGTGGAGGCTAAGTTTAATACGGCTTTATACTTTAATCATCAAATAAAGTCTCACAATAAGGAGAAAGTTTTTAAGAAGGTTAAAGCTACCCCAGAATTCATATTTCATAGAGTGAGAAGAATATCTCAAAAATATCCTAATGTTCAATTTTTATTTGTTGATGGGAGAAAGGAAGCTTCCAGAGTCATTGATCGAATATTCACTTCGGGATGCATACATAAAAAAATAGATCTTCAACTAGCATACGATTTAAAGAAACTATAATGTGGTACGCAAAAGAAAACGATAAAACCGTCATTGACGTTAATCAAGAACTTCTAGCGCTAAGAGGAGACTTAAGCGAGAAAGAAGCAAAGATAACTCTGGCTAAATTTTTAAGAGCAAACCTCGGGTTCACCACGGAATTAATATCTGGTATTAAACTAGCTCCATTTCAAGAGATTACCCTTCGCGGACTAATGAATAACAATTTTAGTATGTGCGTGTGGGGCCGTGGTTGTGGTAAAACTTTTATAGCTTCTATATTTTGTTTTTTGCAATGCATTTTTAACCCGGGAACCAAAGTGCTTATTGCTGGTCCTACGTTTCGTACTGCTAGATTTATTTTTAACAATTTAGAAAAGATAGTCGCGTCCCCCGGGGCAGAACTTTTGGCTCAGGCGTTTTCAGCAAGACCTTCCAAGCGTAATGATCAATACGAGTGGCTTATTAACGGTGGTTCTATTACCGCTGTCCCTCTCTCTGGCGAAAAGATTCGTGGTTTTAGAGCGAATGTTCTTGTTCTTGACGAGTATCTTCTCTTACCCGAGGAAACGATCAAAACGGTTCTCATGCCATTCTTGGTTGCGCCAATGGATATGAAAGAACGTATTCGGATAAGAGAAGAAGAGGACAGCCTTATTAAAGCGGGCGTAATGAAGGAAGAAGATAGAATCCAATTCGAAAATACTTCAAAAATGATAGCGCTGAGCTCAGCGTCATATACTTTCGAAAATTTATACAAGACCTATAAAGAATGGACTCAAAAAATTTATCATCCCGAGCCAGATCAAGACTCCGAGTATTTCGTTTGTCAAATGGGCTACGAAGCTCTCCCTAAAGAAATGATAGATAAAACGATCATTAATGAAGCTCAGACAGAAGCCTCTTCTCATTCTTCTTTTCAGCGAGAGTATTGCGCTCAATTTACAGACGGTTCTGATTCGTATTTTAGCGCGAAAAAAATGCATGAATGCACAATACCTGATGGTCAAGAACCCACAACTTTAATTAAGGGCAGGAAAGGCGGTAAGTATATTTTAGCTATTGACCCGAGTTTTAGTAATAGCCCTACTTCCGATTTCTTTGCAATGTCTATATTAGAACTAGATGATGAGAATGAGCAGGGGATGCTGGTTCATTCTTATGCTGTCGCCGGTGGAGATTTAAAAGATCATATTAATTATTTATTCTACGTTATGACTAATTTTAATATTGAGATGATATGTATTGATAACGCAGGATTTCAGTTTATTGATAGCGCAAACGAAAATGGCTTATTTAGAAAAAATAAAATTAATTTATCTTTCTTCGACTTCAATTCAGAAACTGAAGGAGTAGATTACGAAAAGGCCGTTAGGGATGCAAAAAGAAAATATAACAAGACGTCTGGAGCAATTTGTTTTAAGCAGGTATTTACTTCGGAATTTATTAGAAAAGCTAACGAACACCTACAAGCATGCATAGATCATAAGAAAATATGGTTTGCGGCAAAAACGACAGCTAATGAAAACGCATTTAACAAAACGACCAGTCAGGGTGTAAGAACGGATAAATTAAACGCGGAGAACCTTTTAGACTTTATTGAAATTCAAGATGATATGATTTACCAAACTAAAAGACAGTGCGCTTTAGTTGAAGTTAAGAGCACTCCAAGAGGCACGCAGACTTTCGATCTCCCTCTTCACTTAAAAAAGAGTACTTCTCCAAATAGAGCGAGAAAAGATAATTATACAACACTAATGCTGGCAAACTGGGCCACAAAAAGCTATTACGACATTATTAATCATAAAGATGATACAAATTCTACTTTTGTACCAAGAATGATTCATTAAAATGTGTAATAACCTACGAGTGTCATGGCAGACAATAGGATAAGAGGCAAGCAGATATACCTACCGGATATCTCAGGATACGTTTCCCAAATCCCGTCTTTAATTGGAGCGCAAGGACTGACAGGGCCCGCTGGCCCTACAGGTTCCCCCGGATTGCGCTGGAGCGGGCAATGGGTTAATACATATACGTATGAAATTAGCGATGTCGTTAGCTGGGAAAAAACTGCATATGTAAGTACTCAGGCCGGTCAGGTTGGACACGAACCTTCTGGTACGGTTGGGGATCTGTATTGGGATACCCTTATTTCTGGCGCACTTGGACCTACTGGACCTCAGGGGCTTATTGGTCCTCAGGGCGTTGCAGGACCAACAAGCATGGTGACTGGTCCTCCCGGACCAACAGGCACTGGAGTTAGTGTGACCGGGGTTACTCAAGCTACTCCGGGTGGACAAATTGAATTTCTTCTTGATCATTCCAAACCTAATATCGGGCCTGTTTCTTTACCTACTGGGCCTCAGGGAATTCAAGGGCCTACGGGACCCACCAACGCATTTGGATGGATGGGTAGACAGGTAAATAGCCGACAGTTCCGAATGATGGAGTATGATTGTTGGCAAAACGAAAACGTCAATGTTGATGGACCTTATAATGGATCTAATGTTCCTATTGTTGTTCCTGATGGTATCAAGTCGATGCTTGGTAATTCTCAAATGTCTTTCGGTTCGGTTGCTCCACTTCAGCAAGCGTGGAAATTAGAATTTTATGATCCTGCCTACATTGTAGCGTCAGGTGATTCGTGGGACGTGATTGTTAATGCAACAACCGTTACGGTTACCGAGGGCACAGAAATTAATGTGGGAGACGACGCAGAAGACGTTGTTGATGCGTTGGTACAAAAGTGGAATTATCAGATGGCCACAGGAACTGATGAAGGAGTTACCGCTTCTAAATTAGAAGAAGCTAGCTGGACGGGCGCTGCCACTACTCATAAATTTCTTTTAACTGCGAATCTCGCTGAAACAGCATTCAGCATAGACTCTTCTACCCCATACTTCGTTACGTCGGGTGGATGGTTTTGGGACGCGGTATCGCAGTTTTCGGAGCATTATAGTCATGACGGCTGCACCGGCGTTGGTAATGAACCGCTTCAGAGGCGTGAGCCAGTTGTGGGATATAATACAAATATTTATTTGTCTTCTAAAGACTTTGAGAATACTGAAGATATAGAAGATTGGGTTAATCATAATTTTGTTGGATCTGATTATTTAAACTTTAACACCTTCGTAACCGTAAGAAATACAGACAACTCTTCTCAAACGGGTTTGGCAGCCGACAGAGGAGAAAATAATAATTGGATTAATTGCAGGCTTAGGAAAAGCGCTAAAAAGATAACAGTAAATCAACAAGGAGATTCTAGCTCTGGGAGTTGGCCGGATTATAATTATGGCACCACCATTGCGACAACAATTTATTGGGAAATTCCAGTAACTATTTTGTCTTTCGGAGACGGCTTTAAAACTCTCGATTTAAATACTGATATTTTTGAAGTGTCTGTTTCTCATGGGGGTATATTCGGTGGAGATAGTCATCGTTGGGGTTGGTCAAGCCAAGCGGGTTCGAGCACATTAATTCCTCCGTCGGGACAATTCGTTTTACAGAGTCCGGGAACAATTTCTCAAACAAGCGGTCTGGCTGTTTCTGCGTATAACTCTGATAGTCAATTTGTTTCGGGCTGGTTGAATTCTATAGATAACGGTGGAAGAATTAAGGCGTTTAAAGAATCTAATCCCATAGAATTTGCGTCATTTAAAATAACTGGTGATGCAACTTTTTATAATCCTGATTCAACTGCTCAAAATGGAGATGAGTATTTTTATTATCCTGTAGAAGTTTTAGACGCGAATGAATATTCAAGTGATACTTGGGCTAATACATTCTGCAAATCTTCCTTTTCTTCTATTTCTACCGACTCATTAAATTGCAGTGGGGAACCCATGGTTCTGAGTGTTGCTGGTAGAGGGGCCTTGGGGCCCACTGGGCCACAGGGTCCTATAGGACCTGCGGGTGGACCTCCGGGGCCTACGGGACCAATGCCTTCAGGAGCGAATTCATGTTTTTTATGGAATTCTTTAACGAGCGCGCAAGACTTCACGCAGGACAACAAGTGGAAACAAATACACTTTGACTCTAATCATTGGAACGAACACGATCAGTGGGACGCGACTAACTATAGATGGACAGCACCATTTAGCGGAAAATATTATTTAGATGCATTTGTAACGATCACTGGTAATTTTACCGAAGATAATGAAACAGGAGCTTCATCAGGAAACGATCCATACGCTTGGGTATCCCTACATTATAACGCAACAGGAACAGATACGAACGGTGACATTTTATACGACACCAACGGAGAAGAAAAGGCTAGGTGGGCTCTAAACAAGGACAAGCTCTATTATTATCAGGACGCGGGCATAGATACAGTTTCTGCAAATCCCACCATTTTAATAGACACTCATGAAAATGGACACGATGGAGCTGGGCATTACTCGCTATGGGCAATTGTCTCTGGAGAGCGACAAAACTCCGGCTGGCCGGACTACACGCTGTTGCCGGCGCCGCCGTGGGGGATTCCTGCGGGCGATGACGCCTCAGAATCTCACAGCAATCGTTTTCAAGCTTTCTCCATAGGCAAGGGTGATGGCGGACCAACTGGACCTGCGGGGGCTATGGGGCCATCGGGAGGGCCGCCGGGACCATTAGGCCCAACAGGACCAACGGGATCGGGAGTTCCCGGTGGAGATAGTATTCTTTGGAAATTTAATGCTACAAATAATGATGGGACCGTTGATCCGGGAGATCATTATTTGGCTTTAGAAAATCAAACTCCTTCAGCAAATACCAAAATAGTTTGTAGCAGGTACGACCACGAATCAAGTCCTCTTAACGACATAGCTCAATGGTTAAGCTCTCTAGACAATAATGGAACATCTACACAAAGAGGTCGTATAAAAATATTTTCAAGTATTGATAACTCTAATTGGGCAATTTATACAGTAACGGATTCAGTTGATTACGTCTCTGGGGGAATGTCAACCGCAAGAATAATTAACGTTTCTCTTGTAAACGCTAGTGATGACAATATTCAAAATGGTTTTACTCAAGACGAAACAGTAGTTTTGTCATTTACTCCTGCCAGTGATATGTCTGGTCCAGAAGGCCCCACGGGAAATACGGGGCCCAGAGGGTATAGTGGGCCGGAAGGGCCGCAAGGCGATGCAGGAATGGATTCGTATGTGCCGGGACCTACGGGGCCTACAGGGGCAGGTGTACCGGGTGGAGACTCTGATACTTTCGCGTGGGACACATCTACTAACACCGGGGGGAACCCGGGATTAGGAAATATGAGATTAAATAACGCTACGGTTGGTTCGGTTACAGAAATGTCTTTGAGTCATTCGAGCTATAGCGGATATCTTTCAGGAAGTTATGGATCGGTAGAAGACTGGATGGCAACGTGGGACGATGTAGTAAGTTCTATTAGAGGCAGAATAAAAATTCATTCAGTAACTAATCCTAGAGACGATTGGGCAACATTCGATATCATTAGCGCAGTAACGAATGCCTCTACGGACATGTATGGTTATTCTAGAGTTTCTGTTTCTTATGTCTCTGGAACTTTTAGTCCTTCAAGTGGGGATGAGATTGCGGTTTCGTTTGCTATGCGAGGCGAAATAGGACCCACTGGTCCTTCTGGTGGACCACCGGGACCTCCGGGGCCTGCCGGACCTTCTGGTGGACCAGCGGGACCAACAGGTCCCATAGGTACTGCTGGCGGTAATTCGGTTCTCTATAAGTATAATACCGTGTTAGGCACGGGTGATCCCAATAGTGGATATTTCCAATTTAATGATTCTGATTATACTAACGTAGATTTAATTTACATAAGTAAAGACTCTTTGGATGGCACAGATGTTGAAACTTGGCTGAATCAAATGGATCAAGGCACTGGGCTGAAAAAGGCTTGGGTAAGGTTCTTTAAGCCAGATTCCTCGAAATGGGTATCGTTTTTAGTAGAAGGATACCATGAGCCCATGATGAGCAATTATGTTCGGTTAAGTGTTGATCATATAAGTGGCGGTGGATCGAATTTCTCCAACGAAGACGAAGTTTGGATTACTTTTACAACCATAGGACAGCGAGGCCTCACTGGACCTACGGGACCCCGAGGATATAGCGGTCCTCAAGGACCGATAGGGCCTTCTGGTGGACCCATTGGGTTACCCGGCGGCGACAGCGTGCAAATGAAGTTCTTTAGTAACTTTGCAACAGATTCCGACCATCCGGGCAATGGTTATGTCGCTTTTGATAATGACATAAATCTTAATTATCTAGTTGGTTCTATTCAGAAAATTAAAATTCCTCATATAGATAGAAATGGTAATTACATTACTAAGTGGGTTCAATCTCTAGATAATGTTATCGGAAACCGAAAAGGAAGAATAAAACTGCATTCCGAAGATGACCCAACGGAGAGTTGGGTTATTTGGGATATTGTAGGAGCTAACACCGATTACGACTTAAACACAATGTTCGCGACGGGCCATTCAATACTTGATGTAAGTTTTGTTGAAAGTAACGGCGATAATACCGGAGCAGGAACCTACGTTAATAGTTTTAGTGGTGGAGATAATGTCGTATTATCTTTTACTGAGGCAGGAAGAATAGGGGCTGCTGGGGGAGATAGCCTTGAATGGAAGTTTAGCAACGCTTTGACTTGGGGAGAAGTTCCGGTCAACAGCGTATACCTAAACAATACAACATATTCAGCGGTAACTGAAATATATTTTAATAGTAATGATTATAACGGAACTAATAATATAGAATGGTTAAATCGTTTAGATGATCATGGAGACACGTCGGTGAACGGCGTACGAGGGCGTTTAAAAATTCATCAATTATCAGATCCATCAAGATTTGCCATTTATGACATTAAAGGAAATAATGATCAAACTAGCGGTGGTTATCCGATAGTTAATGTAGATCATATTACTTCTGGAGGTTCACCGTTTACGAATGAAGAAAGACTTGTTGTTTCTTTCGCTATGCCCGGAGAGCTTGGACCCACGGGGCCTCAGGGGATTCAAGGAGATATAGGACCCATCGGCCCTCTAGGACCTGCAGGACCTACTGGAGATGCGGGGGGAATTACTATTCCTTATAAATATGATTCCGCTGTTGTTTCTTTTCCTTGGACGGGCCCAATGACTAATCGAACATTATTGTTTGATAATTCCAATTTAACAAGCGCAACCTATCTAGCATTAAACGATCAAGATTTAAACGGTATAACTGGATGGAAAGATTTCGTTGCGACTTGGGATGATACAAATGATGGATCAGATAGAGGAACAATAAGAATTTGGAAGAAAGATAATGTTTCTCATTTCTTTATTTTAAAAATAAGAGGTGATATCACAACGGGGTCTGACGACGTCATACAAATTCCAATAACACCACTCAGTTTAACCGCTTCTAATTATGCTGATTTTACACATGATGATGAACTTTGGGTTAGTTGGACGCCAGCGGGTTCGCGCGGAAACGCTGGTCCTGCGGGAGCACCGGGGCAAGATGGCCAAGATGGCCAAGATGGCGCGGATGGCATGGATGGCGTAGATGGCGTGGATGGAACTCCGGGCGGACCTCCCGGACCCGATGGGCCTCCGGGCCCCCCGGGGCCCGATG
>CEUI01064475.1_pt1 | contig 20422 bp, 30 predicted proteins | sample 531411 | NCBI WGS metagenome assembly CEUI01 (sample SAMEA2622841, study PRJEB7988) | marine metagenome | isolation source: saline water (ENVO:00002010), including
AACCTTTGGATATATTATGTTCTTGTGACTTAAGGGCTTCGCTGGAAATGTCCTTACCAGCACGATACTTAACCTTTCCCTTCTCACTACTTACCTATACCACTACCCCCGGAGTTTCCATGTCTATTCAAACTGTTTCAAACTATTACATCCTTACTACCCCTTCCGGTGCTGTGATTAAATGTCACAACCGCGCTACGGTTAACTATTACGTGCGCCTGATCAAATCAGGTAAGTCAGTTAAGTAACAAGCTTTGTTTCGCTTTGTTACGTTAAAATCAGCAAGGCGAAAATTGGGGGGGGTCCTCCCCCCTCCCCCCTACTCCCTCTGGCTCTATAGACTTTCAAATAAGTGCCTTAGAACCTGGGTTTTCGGCCTCGCCGTATATGGTACACTCAAACTATCGACAAAAAATCCGAGATTCGAAAATTTTTGGAGAAATTTTTCCAGATTTTAAAACTATTTAATTCCAAAGAGGTACTATAATGAAATTATCAGCGCAAAAACTTAAGCAAATTATTAAAGAAGAACTCAAAAGAGTGCTCAATGAAAATTACACTTTTGAGTGGAACCCCGAAATGGAAGCAGTAATAGCCACGGGTAGTTCATATGCGGATCGAGAATATAGCTTTTCACCAGAAGAATTTATCAAAGCAACACCCAGTGAGTATGTTGATGGCCATAGGGAAATTGAAGTTGATGGCGGGCCCGGAACAATTGAAATCTCAAATGATGAATTTAAGACCATTGTCAACCAACTTAAAATGAAAACTAGTTAAAGTGTGAAACCAATAATAATTCAAAACTCGAAAATTTCTCCAAAAATTTTTCCAGATTTTAAAACTATATAATGGAAAGGAGAATTAAAATGAAAATCACAATTGAACAACTTAAGCAAATCATCCAAGAAGAGATGAATAGGATGAAAAGCCAGCAAATTAATACAGGCATCCAGAAAGTAGCCAAAGAAATAGTGGGCCTAGAAAGCTTTCAAAATGTAGTTAAAAGCGCAAAAGAGGGCGAGTATCCGCTTGAGAGCTTAATAGAAGATATAATGGTTTTCGTAAACGACAAAATGAAAACTAGTTAAAGTGTGAAACCGATTATAATTGAAAACTCAGAGATCCCCAAGTACTTAAGCATATTTATAAGCATTTGGGCAATCACCATTTATCCTTTTGTTATTTGTAAAGGCGAAATGAATGAGCGCACTTTAAATCATGAAAAAATTCACTTAGCCCAGCAAAGGGAGTTATATGTTATTGGCTTCTACCCTTTGTATGCCTATTGGTGGCTAAAATACCGTCTATTTCATCGTATGAGTTCCATCGAGGCCTACCATGCCATTCCATTCGAAAGAGAGGCATATGGGCACGAAATGGACGGGGAATACCTTAACAAACGTGAACGCTTCGCGTGGAGAAAATACAAATGATTCTATTCCTTTTATCGCTTATGGCCTGTCATAAGCCTTTAACCCACATTGGGGCAAAAAATTACTTTTCCAATCAAAATTGCGGAGAATCGCTCAAGTATCATTTAGGCTTGGCCGGATGTGTTGAGATGGCCGTTGTTCAAACGGATGATGCCGAGTGGCTTATTCGATGCCATAAACCTAAAAGCGACAGAGGAGACTTTTGGGATAATTATGTTTTTCGCATAACCCCTTCAATGGCCGGCCTTGATCATCAATACGCTAATCTGATTGAGGAACACACAATCTGTATTGACGAAAGGGTTCGAATTGAGGCTTATCCCCCTGAGGGAGTATCATTCGAGATTTTCGAAAAATTCTTTTCGGGAGATTGATTTGTAGTGGGTGCCGATTTCCATTTGTGCCCCGACCGTTACGCGCTCTCCGTTGTCATCAATGCGGATATTGAAAGTGGCCTTGTCTCCTATTGCGTCGTGGCTTTCGATCTCGCGCATTTCGCAAGCATATGCCATCAAGTATGTGGAGCCCTCAAAAGGTTCGCCCATAAAGTCTGTGCGTAACCCATAGCATATAACATTTGCGCCATTGTTATCCACCAGCCTTGACAAGTTTACGACTTGCTCTTTTGTCAAAAACTGAGCTTCATCAATAAACAACCAGGAGCCTTTCTGCCAATCTTGGCCAAACTCTGTTGTTTCGTCATAAACGCTTGCCTTTGCTTGTATTCCGATTCTTGATACAATTAGCCCTTCTCCCCAACGACGATCAAGAACGTGGGTAAATCTTGCCACCTTGGCGCCCTTACATTCTAGATTGTGTGACTTTTGTAACAAGTGGGCAGATTTTCCGGCATCCATTCCCGAATAATAAAATATTAGCTTTGCCATTCTACAATAGCTGCAAAGCTGGGAATTGTAGCATCATACCGGCAAATGTGATCGCTGCCGCGATGCACCATAGGCCTGCGGCCCAAGCAACAATGTACATTGCCACTTCCAAACATGTGTCAAATGGCTTTGACATCATCTTGTTTGCCCACTCTTTTACCTTTAATTTCATGTTTTCCATGTTCATATTAACCTCCTATGGTTGATCTATATTATAACATATTAAAAAATTTTGTCAAGGAAAATTATGAAATAATCCAAACCAACAAGATGCTAAGTGCTAAGCCGACCATCATTTTTATGAAGTCGGCAATCAACATGGGGAATATCATCTTAATTCCATTCTTCGAGTTGAAGTGCCGATAAACCGCCAATTCCCTGCCGCATAACAAACCAACGAATACCCATGTGGTGGACATCGGAATATTATTGTATTGCTTAAAATACCAAAGTATCAATGCGTAAGAGAAGTCGATGATCGTTGCTGATCGTATAAAACGGGTGCCCGACTTTGACAGTACAATTTCTTGTATTTTGCCGCCCTTGTTGTAAAAAAGGTGCGCTAATCCTGCGGCTAGGATGGCCATAAAACTCACAAACATCCATAAGGGCAACGCTTCCCCTCTTGGCAAGAAAACTGCCACATTTGCCACATCATGTGCCAACCATTGGTGCCATAAGAAACATGTGGCTATCCATTGGGCTATCCGCCACTTGCGCTTGTTCCCTTCGGCGACCGGATGCTTTTCGTTAAGAAACTTTGATAACACATTCCATAACACATAAGCGGCCACAGCCGCGAGGGCATATCCCATGGCCGATTTTATAAGAATCTTCTCCAAAACAAAACTGCTAGAAAATACACTAAGGGTTAGTATTGTTGTGCTAACTGGTACTCCAAACCTTGTTAAGGCCAATAGTAACGCTGGGGCTGCTAAGTGATACCATTTAAAGATATCTGGTTGCGGTATTGTGTCCAGCCTCCCGTGGGCAATATCGCCTGACATATAACCATATGTCAAGGTTGCGATCATTACGGTGGCCATGGTTAACCATTGCCAATACCATTTTGTTTCTTTGTTTGACGAGATAAACGTGCCTAAAGTCTGGGCGCTGTCATTCGCAATAACGGCATAAGCCGCCATGATGAAACCCAAGGTTCCAAAAAATATTGATAAAGTCATCCTCTTTCCTTTTGGCTTATTTAGTATTCAATTATCTGAGTGGATTGTTTGTCGCACAAAAGTCGCATTGGGGATAAAAATTGGTATTTTATTTCTAATTACCGCATGGATCTTATAACAACATATTTTTGTAAAGCAAGTCAAGTGGGCTATCATGGCAATCTGTTTGGTGGCCGAATGCTAGCATGGCTGGATGAGGCTGGTGCTGCTTTTGCGTGTCAGGCTTGTGACACACCTCGAATGGTAACTAAGCATATATCGTCCGTAACGTTCGAAAAACCGGTCCGGCCGGGGCAGATCATCAAGATATACGGAGATGTGGTAAAAGTCGGAAAAACAAGCATTACCATCCGCCTAGAGGCCCGTAGGCATAGTGTCTATAATGGCACTCAAAGACTGGTGTGCTCAACTGAGATGGTTTTTGTTCGTATTGATGGAGACGGTGAAGCCATCCCATTAACTGAAAAAGTAAAGGCCAAATACAATAAAAAAGACTAATTATTGCGAAAGGAAAATATAATAATGAGTTTTGATATTAATAAGTGGAAAAAATTTTTACTTGCCGAGGCACAACAACCTGGAATACTTGAAGAGGCTCTCGAAGATCGTGTGCCTATATCTGTTGCTGAGGAGATCCGAGAAGACATCTCTACACTCCCTTGGGTAATAGCTGGAGATGTCACTGGAAAGAAGCAACCACAAGATGTCAAAGGGGTTGAGAATCTTCTTGCTGATTGGTTTGTTCAAGTCCACGACCCCAAGGACCATATGAACCCAAGGAGAGCGTCCGAATTTGATGTAGGTTGGGCGAAATATTTCGTGATGTCAATTATTAGGGATTTTCGGGAGAAAGCAAAGGGTGAAACAAACTACCATCGGCATCCGATTCCTTCGGGTCATTATAAAAGCAGAACATTTGAAATTATTAGTTTGCTAGAATATGATAAAAACCTTAACATTTCATTGGCACAAGCATATTGGGAAATGATAGTGTTTCAAGCAGCAAATTCTCTTGAAAGCCGAAAGGCAGCTTGGGATTCAGTAAAAACCCGATTCATGACAGATCCCAATACCCCAAAAGAAGCATGGGTTGATAGACCAATGCCAGACGCATGGATGACTACCATTCATCCTGCCAATCTGACCAAGCCGGCAGTATTCAGAATTGCGAAGGGCTTTAAACAATATAAAATAGCCGAATTCCCAGAGGGGTTTGGGTGGAGGGAGTCTTGGGCTTTTCCATTTGATATTGATTTTACAACTAATGCGCCCACTTTCCAAACCATTATAGATTATCTAGGGCCCTTTGATGAACAGTTTAACAAAATCACTGGTGGTGAAGAATTACAAGACTATTATGATGAAGCAAATAGGTTAATTATGAGATCGTTTGGAAGAGTGTCTGCTCGGGAAATGAAATTAACATACAATTATTTGGTAGGAAAACCAAAAAAAGGACTCCCAGAATCTTCACTTGAAAAAATCAAGGCCGTTGCGGACGACACAGAAAAGTATTTTGGTGAACAAGACCCACTTTCTTATAAAATAATAAATGGTGTTCACAAAAGATTAAAAAAGATCTTAAGTAGAGATCAAGATTTAGACAACGAAATGAAAGATGAAGCACTTGTAAAACTACAACGACACTTTCTAATTGCTTTTAGAAGGTTGTATAAGACTGTTGTAAGAAGCAATGACTCCCTCGATATAATGGAATTTCTTGGCCAGAAAGAATCAAACTGGAAGCAACTTAAAGGTAAAAGCCTTATGGATGCCCGAAAGTACGCAGCGGCCGCTGTTAACAACTTTCAGTCTGAGGATCAAATTCGAATAAAATATCCTGATGGGTCTTATTGGTATGAGATTGGGGCTGCTGGCTGTGAGGGAGACGAGGATAATGAATGGAGAGATAAAGAGTTAAAAAAAGCCGCCCAAAGGCATGCCAACTGCGCATCTGACAGGCACGGGTCGCTTTGGACTTTAAGATACAAAGATAAGGATGGCCTGATAGAATCTGAGGTTATGATTTCGTATTTTAGAGAATATAATAGAATTGGCCAAATCAAAGGAAGTTTACCAAAAGCAACACAGGGCCAAGGAAATCTCGCTCCAGCAAAAAAATGGTGGCGGCACATTTTGGACCTTGTTAACCAACTTAAAGTAACCGAAATTGCCGAATACGGTGCGTATACCAGCCCAGACGAACAAGGAAAGTTTGAACCGTTTCTCCTCTGGATTAAAAAGAACGCTAAGCATGATGTTAGTATTGAATTTAGAGAGGAGCCGCCCCAATGGGGGCCAGCAGAATTTCCAGCACAAAATCCTTGGGAGCCAGGAGGGGAACAACCTTTCCAAGAAAGATTAAGAAGAAACCTCAACCTTAAACCAAAGAAAAAACTAAGTAATAACGCACAAGCAAAACTAGAATGGTACAAACGGAGAAAACGAAAATGATTAAAATTCGTGTTAAACGAAACATAAGTGAAGACATGCTTCAAGAAGCAATGCGCGTGGAAGAGATGGGTCTCCCACCATTGATTGTAACTTTTATAAAAGAAGATGTCCCTAAAAGCCGAGAAGCACAAGTAAGACTGGCAACAATTCTTAAAGACAGCCTTCGATTTCCAAAGAGTATTCTATTAAAGTTTGCTAAAACTTTTGACCGTTGGCAAGAAAAACTGTTTCCTATATGGAAAGCAACGGACTCATCTGATACTGATGGAGTGGACTTTGATAGCCTTAATGACCGCACTACCAAATTATTTAAATTCTTGTATGAAGACGTCACGAAAGCCTTAAATCACGATCAGAACGAAACCAGCGGAAGAAAAATACACGATGATAAAGATTCAGTTCCACTAACTTTAAAAAGTATAAAAGGAATGAGAAAGGCTTTAACTAAAAATTTGACAAAATTTGGTTGGCCCCCAGAAGCAGGGAAAAAGATGAGCCTCTTTGTAGATGAGATGCTTATTGAATATTACAACAATTACATCCGTGACTATTACTTGGGGAATCACCTTATTGCCTTCTTAAACGAGCACTCGGACAACCATAAAGACCTTGCTGATATGAAGTGGGAGAAAGCAGTAAAGTTTGCTGAGAATTACTTTTTAGAAAAAGAAGATGAAGATATGATTGTGAAAACATATCCAAAAAAGAATCTGTTTTGGTATAATCTTGGCACGACATCTTGCTCCATAGAGGCAGGAAGAATGGGGCACTGCGGAGCCGATGACAGGGGAGCCCTTTTCTCCCTTCGTTCAAAAAGCTCAGGCCAAAAAGCATCAGACTCCCATGTCACCATTTCTTATAACGCAGGGCAAAATGCCATTTACCAAATTAAAGGAAAGCAGAACTGTGTGCCTGACGAAAAGTACGGGCCCTATATTGTTGACTTTTTGGAAATGTATGAAGTTGAATATGTCCACGAATCTGGTGAGCATTCAAATTGTGACTTCACAGAATTTATAGAATATTTAGGAGAACAATACCCGGAAGCAGATTATGTACAAACTGAACTCAGAGCGCTTGAAGAAATAGACTCCGAAATACACAATGGAGATCACAACACGGAAAATGTTCAAATTTATTCTCATCTTGAAGATTACGGCGAAGAGCCCTATGTTATAATATCAGGCCATGTTTCGTTTCGCATATCTTTGGACTTTTTGCAAACTGACGAACAAAAGCATAAGATCGCAGAATTGTTTAATGAAGACCATGACGAAAATCTCGAAGAAATAATAGACATTTGTGAATTTGATTTTTATGATGAAGAGGGTGAAAGCTTTTTTTTCGGCTTTTATCCTGAGGCAGGCTATATGCAATGCTCGTTTGACATAGGCGATCGAGATGATGGAGGCTATTGTACCACCAGAAATCAAGTAGAGAACGCAGTCGGCAATTTACAGTATTCTTATGAGCGAAGCGATTGCGATAATTATGGTGAAAAAATTATTGAATACTTGACGCAAAAGTTTGGTACCCTGACCAATCCAGAGACAGCAGCCAAGATGAAAGAAATCAAAGAAAGAATAGATGAATTAGATGAAGGTTACAACCATTTCTTTGTCTGGGATGACGAGGACGAGCTTTATTTCCAAACTAACAGAATACATTTACCGATCAAAGTACCTTACTATCCCTTACCGCATGGCATTAGTGCTAGTAGCAATATGGAAAAATATAGAAGTTATCGTAACAGCGCTAGTGATTATGTTGATATACTGACAGGCCACAGTATGCGAGAGGACATCCAAGGTGCCTTTGTTGATGCGATCAAAATGAGGTCTATGAAAGCTTATAATGCTGCTACTAAACAAGTCTCCCTGACAGCGGCCGGAATGGAGCTTCCACCAAAGCCCAAGGATGATCCCACGGAGCTTGTTTTTATGTCTGACTGGGATATTCCCAAATTCGTAGAAATTGAAATTGAACCGCCAAGCATGAAAGCAATATCAGGGGATCAGAAAGTAGCTGGTAGAAACCCAGAAGTCGTCCCTCCGGTATTCGGGATAAGATTCACTTTGAAGGTAGATATTTCTGATGACATTACTGATGTTCTTTGGGGAATGGAGTATGTTGATTATCTTGACAAGAACATGAATGATATAATGAAAATTTATGAAGAATCCAAATCGGGCCAAAGTATCCAGAGAACCATACACAAGATCCACAGAGAATACATGGAAATTCTTTCTGATATTTTGAAAGAGGGCAAGCGCAGATTGAAGATAAGAGTCAATCAGAGATCAAAATAAAGCTCAACCATTCTAACACCAAAAATAGCTCCCAAGACAGCAGCCACGAATAACACTTTTATAAATGTAAAAGTCGCCATAGATTCCATATAATAACTAGTCTTCATCAAAGAACTGATAGCTTTTATGAATATCAATACCGAGAGGCTCTTCATTCTCTCCTATAGGGCGCAACTGTTCAGAGTGAAATGTGTATAGCCTGTCTTTACACATAACATAAACAATCATCCAGTCTTTATTATAATCGCTTCTTCTTACAACAATCCCATAGGCTCCTCGCTCTATGTGTGTGTTGGCTATTGTGTATACCCTTACAAGATCGCCTGGTTTCATATAATAATTATGATCTAATTATTTTATGGGTAATATTTTATTTATCGGAGATTTAGTCGTTGTCAAAAAGCAGCTACAAAGTATAACAGGAATTTACGAAATAGGAATTATAATCGGCGAAACAAAAATTATACCCTCTGACCTGTCTGATATCGAAATGGATGAAATAGACTCATTTAATGTTTATTTCCCTGGTCTGGAATCATTGTATACAATTCCAAAAACTTGTGTGGAAAAACTTATCATATTACAAGAATAGCATTTTTTGCTCATAGTTACTTATGAGGGTCTTTTTATGATGTTATTTTTTCTTTTGTTTTTTTCTTGTGGTAGCGAGAATGTGATGGCTCACAAAGTGAGCGAAATTGAGTATGTTGAAGTCGAGGTAGAAAAGGAAGTCGAAGTAGTCGTCAAAGAAACCGTCCCATTTGCCGTAATAGTAGAGAAAGAAGTTGTTGTTTACGATACAGCAGATAATGCTGCTGATGTTTGGGTAGAAAACTTCACACAACCAACATCCGTAAATGGTGTTGATATTTTGTGGGTAATTGATCCATCTGGCTCAATGCATGATGACGTGCCTAGGATTCTAGATGGCATAGATGCTATGATGAACGCTCTGCCTTCCACAGGGTGGAGGCTTGCGATTATCCCGTCAGATTATCGATTCTCAGAAGGGGTTCAAGAATTTCCACTTATTCCGGGAGACACTGTTGCTATGGCGGAAAGCATGTACAATGCTGTTGTGTATGGCGCTCATGAGGCAGGCTTTGATGCGGTGTACGGCTATATTATAAACAACACATATGCTCAGACTTGGATGAGAGACGATGCTGCTTTATTGATTGTATTTGTTTCAGATGAAGACGAACAAAGCAATAAATACTTTAATTCTACGTCACAGTTTATGTCTTGGGCATCGGCATATAGAGAAAATGTATTTCTTGCCTCTATTGTACATCTTGACCCAAGCTTGTCTTTATGTAATATGGTGGCCGGCTTTACCGGAGATGAGTATATGGCTGCTACTAATCATTTTGCTGGTCAAGTGATTGATATTTGCTCTGAAGATTGGTCTGCCGGGGTTGCGGATGCTTCTAATCAGGTTGCGCCCTATGAACACTGGGATCTTGCCAAGACACCACTTTACGACGACAGAATTTATATCTTTATTGATGGAGTATCTGTTCCTGAAACCGATGGAGTAGATACCTTTTGGCACTATAATTCCACTGAAAATCGTATTTATTTTGATAAAATCCCACCAGCTAATGCCTTAGTTGAGATCGCGTATTATTATGAATAACTTAACTATTTATTATCTGCTGAGGAATGGGCATGAAAATAAAAATAATTGAAAAAATAAAAAAAGTTAAAGGTGGATGGAAAGTTTATCCTAAATCTGGTGGTGAGGCGCTGTCTAAAAAGCCGCACAAAACCAAAAAAGCTGCTCAAAAACAGCTTGCGGCTGTTGAAATATCTAAACAAAAAAAAGATGTAAATGAAGACGCGACCATCCCATCCAATTTGTCTTCGCAAGACAGGGCAGCTTCTGTCAAAGGCGCTGAGGAGTCAGAGGTCCGCAAAGAAAGGAAACTGAATTACAAAGTGAACGGCAAGGATGTGATAAAAGTTGTTGATGAATGGTTTAAGAAAAACATTTTAAGTGGATATTACACGATAGATAAGGTTCTAACAAGAATAATGAAAGATAAATCTGCGAACAAACGGGTGAAAGAGTCTCTTAGCGATGGATTTATTGAATTTGGTACGGCAGAATTAATCCACAGATTAACTAAGGAGAGCGAAGACTCTATGGTAGTCGCCTCAATAATTAAAACGCAATTACAAAATTACAAATCTGAAGATTCTGAGGAAGAAGAGCCGGCTGAACAAAGCGTATCAGCAGGGTCATTCGAAGAAAAGCTACAAAAAGAAAAAGAAAAGCAAAATCTTAAGCTTAAAGCAGGTGAAAAAACTCATTTATTAAATTTAGTGGAATACTTCTACCTTTTTGGTAAAGAAAGCTGGTTTGCCCTCAGTCTTGTCTCACCAGCAGTGGTAAACCCTAGGGCTTGGCTAAAGAATTGGGATAATCCAGACGTCAAACTGTACCCCTGGAAAGCCAAAACCAAACTTGAAGTGAAAAGACAATTGGTTGGAGGGGCACTTGACAGGTATATTTTACAAGGCAGGACTCCTGTTGGCATGTCCAAGGGCAGAGAGGCCGAAAGAGATACCTACGAATTAGAAAAAGATATGCCAAAAAGAGTCTATCACTTGCGAGAAGATGGGCAAAAAATAAAAATTAAAATTACTTGACAAAACACCCAAAACGTGTTATAGACTAAAGGAGACCCCTATTTTGAATTTATTTATTATTTTAACAATGTTTGTTTTGGCATGTTCGCCACCGCCAAAAGAAAAGCATGAAACAGCAACACCAGAAGAAACCACTGATTGCGGATGGCAAGTGGGCCAGGTTGCTTGTGATTTTACGTTCTTTAATCATAAAGATAAGAAAGTTAGCCTCTCAGATTATAAAGGCAAGACAATATTGCTTGACTTGTCGACGATGTGGTGCTATTGGTGTAACATAGCAGCCTATGATGAACCAAAAATACAAAAATTGTATTCAAGACAAGGTTTCACTTGGTTTACTGTACTTACTCAAAATAGAAATGGAGACCGGCCATCATGTGCTGATCTCGTATCGTGGGTAAAGAAATTTGATATTACCTCTCCGGTCTTGTCTGGGGATGGAAGTATTCTTGATCTTGAGGACGATGGGGTCGATATAGGCTATCGGGTTGGTGGGTGGCCAACTTTCATTATAATTGATAAAAATATGGTAATCAAAAAATATATTTATGGATGGAGTTACGAAAATATCACATTGGCCATTGAAGAGGCCCTATAAATGAGTAAAAAAGTCGTAACTTTTGATTTCGATAACACAATTGCCATGTCTCACATGGATTTAAGCTCCGAAGACGTTAAATATGTGTTTGATAGCTATAATAAGCCCATTATTAACCTTATTAGGCAGTATATTAACGATAATTACGATGTTCATATTGTAACATCGCGTTTTGAGGACAAAGAGGGGCATTTTCCCGATGATACCGTGAAAAAACACCTCGATAAACTCTCGTTAAGCGCTTATTTTTGGCCCGACAAGGTTCACTATACCAATGGTAGCCTAAAAGGCCAAAAACTCAAGGAATTGGGCTCTACGCTCCACTATGACGATGATATGGAAGAGCATGTAGCCAATTTTGGAACCATTACGACTAAAAACCCTTATGAATCTTACAAAGATACTGAATATGTAGCCAAATGCGTCATATATGATTCGGATAATCGCATTTTAATCTTAAAAAGGACTGATGAGGGCACCAAATGGGATATTCCTGGTGGGCACCTGAAGGATATTGAGGTAAAAAGGGGTAAAATTGGCTTTGAAGATGGCTTGGAGCGTGAAGTTGCTGAAGAAACAGGGTTAATCTTGCCATTTTCAAAGAAAATCGGCCAAACAAGCCTCACTTTTAAGAAAAAAGAGAGCAAAATTGAGGTTTTTATGTCTAAATATGCCGCTCCAAGGCCTAATGTAAACTTAAACATGCAAGATTTTCAAGAAAATAGCGAATATAAGTGGGTTTCAATCGAAGAAATTGATAAATATGTTGAAAATGGCACCGAAGTTATGCGAAAATCGATAGAATTTGCCAAAAAACACGGAATTTTATCTGAAATTGGCCAATACCAAGCACAAATGAAGCAAAAACACCGGAAAATGAAGCGAAAACTCATTGGATTAGGTGGAAATAAGCACTCTGGAGGCGGAAAAGGGCATTCTAGGCCTAAAATGAGCCGCTCTAAGAGTGCTCCGGCCGGCTTTGGGGTACTGGAAGAGGAAAATGAGGACAAAAAACGAACAATTAAGGTCAAAATAACCCGAAATATGGACGAAAAACACCGAAAAAAGCGTAAAAAACGGTCTAAAAAGCGTTCAAAAAAGGGCAATTTCTTCCCTTACGACGGTAGTTTTGCTCAAAGTAGAGCACCGGACGGCGATAGTGGTGGTGGAGAATAGGCTCTTTTCGGTACTACATATTATAAAGAGGTGCTTATGGTGGAAGATGATCTATTCTCAGAGGAGTATAAAACAAATTTCATCAAACTGGCCTCAAAACTAGGTGGGTGGATTAAAGCAAAAGATGGAAGTTTGCTATCCCCTGTTAAAATTAAGGGCGGTGGAAAGGGGTTTTACTGGTCAATTTCAGATAAAAGGTTTGTCTGGGTTGATAAATCTCTGGAGTGGTATTATGTTGGTGGTGTAGCACCTGATGATAGAGGGAGATTATGCTTATATTCGCCCTTTATATTCGCCAGTGGTATTTTATGTAGGGTCCCTAAGGAAGAAGTAGAGTTTGTGGGGTTTAATTAATGGAAAACGCAATATTTAATATATTAGGGTTTATATTTTTAATATTAGGTTACGTAATATTTGGGTTTGAGCCCATATGCTTGGTAATGTTGTACCTTCTATATATTAGACTTAAATATGATTAAGAGAAACTACCCATTTGGAGAGCAAATGGTAAAAGATTTCAAATCTGGTGATCTAGTATATTGGAATGAGTGGAAGATAGTAAATAAAAAGCTACAAAAATTAAAAAAGTTTGGAGTCTTTATAGAGAAGAAAGTAAAATTTGTAAGCCACAGAGAGGTAGTTTATGGAATAGTGCTATGTTCTGAAACAGGCAACACCATCCAGGTTCTGGGTGTGAGATTAAAAAAGAAATAAACTATTTAATACCAAAAGGATACTATATCAATGAAGTACAAAATTGTTAACAACTCCGAGTCTCCATTGGACTTTGAAGACGAGATCCATGGTCTTTGCGCTTTTGCTCAAGAGAGGCTTGGATTCGAGAAGCCCCCAACCCTTGTTTTCGACCATGACCCAGAAAATGCCTCTAACGTATTGGCCAAAACAGGCTACTATGACCCAGCATCTATGGAGATTCACGTTTTTGTAACAGGGCGGCATCCAAAAGATATCCTTCGGTCTCTTGCTCACGAGCTTGTCCATCACGATCAAAACGATAAAGGTGTTTTGGACCAAGGCGGATATACAGGGCCAGGATATGCTCAAAAAAATCCACACCTAAGAGATATGGAAACGCAGGCTAACGACCCAATGTTATTTAGAGACTATGAAGACCACAGAAAGCAGATTCAAGAGAATCAAACTATTTACAATGAAAGGAGAAATCGTAAAATGTCATTAAAAAATTGGAAAAATAATGAATTAGGTGATTTGCTTACCAATAAGTGGGGATTCAGTATGAATCTTGAAAAGCTAACTCAGAAGCCCCCAACCAAAAAGACTGAAAAAAAAGGATAAGCAATGAGTAATTCAAAAAACATTATCGAAGTGACTTCAGTCAAAGAGCTTGTCGAGATGTCCTCCATGAGCAATGGAGCAATGGAAGCAGGTGCTGTTAATAACGAGAGGGAAAAGACTATGATCTCAAGAGAGTCTATGATACAGGAACAAATTTTAAGAAAAATCATTAGAAAGAAAATTAAAGAAAATCTCAAGAAAAAGGCGAATGAGGAAAAGCAACTAAGAGCAGCAATCAGAAAAATAATTTCTGAAGGTGACTTATCAGATGTACACCCCAATCGATCCACTGGTATTAACGCTCTTGAAGATGTTCTTAAGAAATCGATACCTACACTTCGCACTGATTACAAGCGGCTTACCACCGATAAAGCCCAGAGAGACTCTTTTAGAGCCCACATTGTAAAGGCTGTTAAGGATTCTCTGATGCCTCAGATGGTAAATTCAGCATATGGCATCGGCGATGAAGCAGGTGACGCTAGTGCGCTGCTCTCAGAACCTACCCCAGGAGGTATTGTTGATGAGCCGGAGGCCCCCGAAGTAACGGAGGAGCCTTTTGATGAACTGGAAGAAGCAGAAATTCAAATTGTTGACGACGCAGAGAAGAAAATCCCTGTTGAAGATGATGATACCCCTTCCCCAGAAGAAGAATTCGGCACTGGTCTTGAGGGTATGGATGAAACTGGTCGTAATATGGCTTATACATCGTTCCGAAAGATTTCTCAGTATATCCTTGATGCGTATGACTCGCTAGCGAACCCGAAAGACAAGGAAATATTTCTTGATTATGCTGTGACAAACCTGAAGCTATATTTTGATAAGTTTGAAGATGAGTTATCGAGCACAGTAGAAGAACCCACAACCAGCGAATATGACAGACTAAAAAGCGCATAACATAATATAACCTGTTTTAGATCTGGTGTCAAGATATGTGGAAGAAAAAATTAAGAGAATATAAAGGAAGAAATTATAAGTACTCTTTAAGGAAGAAATTACATCGAGAAAAAAAGACTACCGATGATTTTGAAGCAATGTTACATAACCTAACTTTAGAAGAAGTCATCGGTCTGAAGTTAGAATTAGCCGCATCTCACATCAACAACAAACTGTACAATTTTCCTGTTTATCGTTCGATCAGGTATATTGTAAAGGAAGCCTGTCTCCATTTCGCCTTGTCTTCAACAAGGACATTTGGGGATGCGGCTGCCTTTCTTGGTATGAGGGAGGGCGAGTTAAAGAAAGAGGTCGACAAATTCAGAATTGATTTGACCGAAATGACGTATGATAATACATTTGAAGAACCTATTTAGATCAAGAGGTATTTTATTATGAAAAAAATCAAAGTAAGAATTTTAAATGAGGTCTGCGGAGATGCTCATGCTTACGAAGCACCTGAGCTTGGGATTGCTGTAGATGATGAGCCCTGTGGTTGTCCTGACATGACGCATTATCATAATAATGACGAAGGCAGCATGTCTCGGTCTCAACTTATGCATATGAAAGGTTATGCTGAGGAATTGATGCATATGATCTCAGATCAAGATGATCTCCCCGAATGGGTTGAGAGCAAAATCACTCTCGCAAATGATTATATTTCCAAAGTTAAGCACTATTTAGAGGGAGAAATGGCTCGAAAACAAGGCATGCTTGAAAATAAGAGGAATAAAAAATGAAATTAACTCAAAAACAACTAAAGAGAATTATTAAAGAAGAATTAGAAGAGGTTTTGCGTGGATCTTATCATGAATATTACAGAATACCGGGAATGATTGATTCATATAAAGCTGCCAAAACCAAAGAAGACGAAGGATATGACGAACTTCTTGATTCTGAACGGGGACTCAGATTTATGGATGGTTTTCTAGAAGATTATTTAGAAAAAAATCCAAGTGCGACGAAGTCTCCTGAAGCATTAGCAATGGCAATTGAGGCCGGCATAGCTGAATATTATAGTGAAGATGATCCTGGTGAAGATGATCCTGGTGAATATGAAATCATAGATCCTGCTGATAACATACAAGGAATGATCAGTGGAGACCCAATGAGTGGAGTTGGTGGTTATGGTGGATTATAATAATTAATAAATAATACTTGACAAATTTCTATTATTATGTTATAATATAATTTAATTAATTAAATATTAATATTTTAATAGGATTATAAATGAAAAATAATAATATAGTATTATTTGATATGGATGGCACTTTAACTGAACCTAGAGGCAAATTTGACACAGAGTTGTTGGTTTTATTTAGAAAATTAGTAAAATATGCGGACATAGGAATCTTAACAGGAAGCGATTACAACTATATTGAAGATCAATTAATGAAAGTAATAAAATTTTCTGAGATTAGATTTAGCCTTCATGTGCTTCCTTGTAATGGAACAAAATATTATAAGCCCCCCAAATACCCTCAAGACAATCTAGAATTGGTTGTGGAGAATGACATGGCAAAAGAATTAGGAGAATCTTGTCTGAGGGAGGTGTTTCAGATTATCACAAGACTACAGGCTGATGCCTGTTACAGTGAAATACCATTAACTGGTCATTTTATTTCATATAGGGGTTCAATGATAAATTGGTGCCCGATAGGAAGAAACGCTAATCAGGAACAAAGAAATAAATTTGTTGAATTTGATAAACAAACTGGATTTAGAAACAGAATGGCTACCGCGCTGAGGGCTCACCTCTCAAGAAGATGTCCAGGTAGAATAGACGTTAAAAAAGGCGGAGAAACTTCATTTGATATCTATCCTTCTGGTTGGGATAAGACATATGCCCTTAAGCATTTTAAAGATAGGGTGTGTTGGTTCGTAGGAGATAAGTGCGATCCTGGTGGTAATGATTATGAGATTTATGAATTTTTAAATAATAATGGAAGGGCATTCAAAACAAGAACCACACTGGAGACTGGCTGGATTATAAAAGATGAAATTATTCCAAGATTAGAAGGGGCGACATAATGAATGAAATGCTGAGAAATAAGAATATTAGTTTGGGGTGTGCGTTGTTGAATTGCTTATTTGCTGTTCACTCGTTTACAGCAGGAAGCTGGCTTTTCGGCTTATTGTGTGTAGGGTGTGCGGCATTTTGTTTAAGAAATTATCTTAAGCGCCCATAGCTCAACTGGATAGATCATCGACCTTCTAAGCCGAGGGTTTCAGGTTCGAGCCCTGATGGGTGTATACTTGTATGAGACACAAAGGAGTTTATTGTGATATATGAAGGAAAATCTAAATCCGTTTTTAAGACAGAAGAAGACGGTATTGTAAATATTTTTTTTAAAAATGATATAACAGCATTTAATGGCGAAAAGCATGATGTTGTAAAAGATAAAGGTTTGATGAATTGTTATATGAGCGCCTTCTTCATGAGAATGTTCACAGAAAATAATATTCCAAATCATTTTTTAGAAATGGTAGACGACCAAACCCAGCGATGTGTTAGTGTTGATATTATTCCAGTAGAAGTTGTTGTCAGAAACATTGCTGCCGGCTCTTTCTGTAAGAGATTTGGAATAGAAAAGGGCACTAGAATAAAGACACAAAGGAGGAGTTCGGTTTACAGAGAACCAGGGATAAATGGAGATACCCCTCTTGTTGAGTTTTTCTTTAAGTCTGATGAGCATGGTGATCCGCCGATGTCAAAAGAACATGCTATAATGTTTGGGATGGCAACAAGCGAAGAATTAGAGCATATGAGGTATGTGGCCTTACAGGTTAATAATGTTTTGATAAATTACTGGTCAAAGTTGGATATTGATCTTGTGGATTTTAAGATAGAGTTTGGGCGCACAAAAACCGGCACTGTTATTCTGGCAGACGAGATGACACCTGATGCGTGTCGTCTTTGGAAAACAGGCACACAAGAGTCAATGGATAAGGACGTTTATAGGTTCGGACCAGGTGTTGATGCTCTTGCTGAATCCTATAAAGCACTATACGATCAGATTAAAAGTGTAGAAAAAGCATGATAAAGCGAATATTTTTAATATTATGTTTGCTGGTCGCCCTATCAACACCAGCAAACGCAGAGCCAGAAAAGAAAGAAAAAGACCACAGAATTGCTGTTCTATTAGAGTTATTTATCCCAATGGCCGGCAACATATATGTTGACAATACAGCAAGGGGAATAATCCCTAATTTGTTAGCTTTTACTGGGGTTTCTTTTTTGGTGGTTCGTGGGTTCGACAGCTTTACCTATGCCTTTACAGACGGTATTCAGGGCGCCCCTATGAGCCAAAGAGAAGTCAACATCTATCTTACTATGGGGGTTATAGGTAAAGTATGGTCAGTGACTGAGTGCTTCCTGGGCGCAACACGATACAATAAAAAACTCCATGCGCTTAAGCCTGTGGTCTTGCCCACTAATGATGGCCTTGCGTATGGTATACAAATTAAGTTTTAAAGATCTTGACATTTGTAATATTGTGATTATTATATAAAATATGCCTAATGGCATTCCATAAACTTTAATAATTTATAGGAGATATTTGTATGTCTGGATTTACATGATTATTTTGATTTTGGCCCCGTTGGGGCCTTTTTTATTTTTTACTTGACAACCTCTATTTAGTGTGTTATAGTAGAAGAGGAGTATTAAGTTAAAATGAAACCAACGATTTGGCTAATAGACATTGACGGAACCGTATGCGAAGACATACCGAACGAACAAGCTTTCCGCTTCAGTACAGCAGAGCCACTACCAGGGGCGCTAGAGAGAATTAAATATCTGGTATCTCGCGGAGATAGAATAACTTTCTTTACAGCGAGGACCTCGGAGCACTCTGAAGCAACAGAGGCTTGGCTTGATGAACATGGTTTCCCATATGAAAGTGTTGTTTATAATAAACCAAGAATAAAAGATGGAGAAGTATATCATTGGGTAGATAACCGATCGGTGCTAGCCTCCTATCTCCCAGAGGGTTTAAAATGAAGATATTTTATCTTAAAAGAGAGGAGGACGAATCGGGTATTAGTGGAACCGGACGAGTAGCTCAGGGATTTGTTTTTGATAATGGCAAGGTTGCCGTTACTTGGCTATCGGAGCACCCTTCGGTGACAATCTATGATAATATTGGAGAGGTTCACGCGATCCATAGCCATGGCGGCAAGACAGCAATTGAATTCGAACCAGATTATAAAAGAGCCACAGGCGAAATGAAGTCATTTATTGATAACTTCTCCCTTAGTGATATCGCCTTGGAAAAGCTTTCACCAGAAAGTCCAGCGTCGAAAATAATTTCTAAAAACTAATTTATTATGTGCGTACAAAAAATAAACAAAACTTCACTCTCAAATTGGACGCTGCTTGGCAACCCCTGGAGATTATCGACTCCTTCAGGGCATTTAACATGTGCCTCACAGGCCGAGCAAAACAGATCGTCCAATACGACGATGGTAGACCAGCGGTGATTGTATTGAAAAGTTACGTCAGAAGATTTCAATTTTCCCTATCTTGTAATCGTCGCAATGTATTTTGGAGAGACGATAATAAATGTCAATATTGCCTTGATACGTTTGCGTATTCTAATTTGACTATGGACCATGTAAACCCTAGATCAAAGGGCGGCATAAGAGAGTGGAGCAACATTGTTACAAGCTGCAAGGAATGTAATACTACTAAGCGTAACCGAACCCCCAAGGAAGCCAACATGATGCTGCTTAGAAAGCCTTTTACACCAAGAGTAAAAATGATGGATTTATATCGAAACATTCCCATTCAAGAAGAATGGAAAGATTTTTTAAGGAGTTAAGATGAAAATACCGACTGTCGCTGTAAGTGGCGGCTTTGACCCGATTCATAAGGGCCATGTACAAATGATAAGAGAGGCATCCAAGTATGGAAGGGTACTTGTCATTGTAAATTCCGACGATTGGCTCATTAGAAAGAAAGGGTACAACTTTATGTCCTTCGAGGAAAGAGCTTATATTGTTGGAAACATCAAGGGAGTTTCGATCGTGACACACGTTGATGATACCGATGGCTCTGTTTGTAAGGCCCTAGAGAGATTTAGACCAGAATACTTCGCCAATGGCGGAGATCGATATGAGACCAATACACCTGAGATGGAATTGTGTGGAGAATTGGGAATTAGCATGCTGTGGAATATTGGTGGCGGAAAAGTACAATCTTCATCCGATTTAGTTACAGAAGCCCGTTACGGGAAAAGGAGATATAATGGACAAGAATTTTGATTTTACAACAATGGATGCCTTGCTGGAAAGACTACAGCAAGAGAACAATCCTCAAAACGCAGCGCTGGTTAACGACCTCATAATGTTGTCAAAAAAAGCAGGCGATTTGGGGTTTAGCATGAAAGAAATCGCAAGCCTAACAACACTTGGATACTTTGTATCGCAGGAACCAGAGTTACAGAGTTTGTTGAATTTTCTTTTGTCGAAA
>CEUI01056165.1_pt1 | contig 20420 bp, 27 predicted proteins | sample 531411 | NCBI WGS metagenome assembly CEUI01 (sample SAMEA2622841, study PRJEB7988) | marine metagenome | isolation source: saline water (ENVO:00002010), including
CGAGGACATCATCTCGAGTTGAAATACCGGCTGAGACACCGAGAACACCACCTCGAGTTGAAATACCGGCAGAGACACCGAGGACACCACCTCGAGTTGAAATACCGGCTGAGACACCGAGAACACAGCGGTCTGAGAGGTCCAGATTAGAGAGGAGTCGCCCGGTTATTAGAAGCCGGCCAAAAGTACCGGAAAAAAGTTCCGCTGCCAAAATTAGGTTACCCAAAGGGGGACAGGAAAAAAAGATTTCAGTCCGAAAGGGTTTATATCCAAAAACAGTAGGGTGGAGACAGGGTAAATACTTTGCCTATCAAGACTTAACTAATGGCAATACATATTTTAGTTCCCAACCCATGTTTAACAAATTGCCCCGGGGGAGAAATTTGAAACCCATAGATACGTTACAGGTTGTCCAGACTAGCAAAAAACAACCTCGCAAAAGGACATTTGATTTAGGGAATGTTCGGGTTCGGGTTGGTAAAAAGACCATTACATTCCGAAACAAAAAAACAGGCCGGAGAGCTGTATGACGGTAGCCGGGGATTTAATAACAACTATCTCTGTCCGGGGCGTATTTTTATCCGGGATGATGGGAGCTGCAACAGCGGTGGCATACATATGTTATATACATGCCTTCAGAACTGTTGGATCCCCGGCATTTAATGTTGACTATGCAATGAAACTCGGGTTGAACGGCTGGTTCATAATCGCAGTTTTATTCTCCGCCACATCCATACTGGCCCGGCCTTTTTTATTTGAATTACTGGGGGGGCAGAAAGGGTATTTCGTAATGACAGGAATTGGAGCGGTGGTTGCCACTGCTGTAATCGTGAGTTTTTTTAGAGAGCGTTTTGAAACTTATCAAATCATAGGAGCGTTGATGGCCATATGTGGCTCGATTCTAGTAGCTCGAGGTTAGCCCTATACATACTGGGCATTGGGATTATCCTGACATTTTTGTTCAGGCTTATCTTGACGAGTCAGTATTTATTGATCGGCGATGATGCCGGGAACTATCTCTCTACGTTAAATTATTTACAGGGAAATGATCTGTCCGGAAACGGCCATTTCCGACCGCCCTTGGTTGGATATTTCATCTGGCCCTTTACAGCTCTATTCGGGGCTGTGTCCGGGGTTAAAATTGCAGCCTTAGTTTCATCTGTTATCGGAGCCGGGGCTTTTTATCTGGTGTCCAAAAGACTGGTGGATCCAGTGCTGGCAGCCTTCAGTTCAATTGGATTTATCTGGTTGCCAATATATGCCGAAACACTGGCATGGGGATTTCTGACAATACTGGTGATCTCTACCGCACTTTTAACTCTCTGGAGCTGGCTGCGATATACCGAGAACCCGGGGCTGGATCGAGCCTTGGCTGCTGCCGGGATCACTTCTATTATGGCTTACCTTAATCAGACTGCTGTCCCGGTTACGGCCGTCATATTTGGGCTGATGTTAACGGCGGTATTTTTGTCTGATGTTCGCAAGCATAGCCGGCTGTTAATCCCGGCCGGATTATTGATTCTCGTACTTACAGTAAGCAGTATTCCATTTTCTCAGGCCCATTTAGTAAACATGCAAGATGACCCGGTTGGAATGGCAATGCGATTGAAAGATCCAGTGACATCAATAGTGGCCATTATTGGGATTGTGACCTTTGCTTACGCCGGGCGGAAAATAGGATCTTGGCCGGGGATGTTTATTGCCATTGGGGGAATAGTCACATCCATAAGTCAGGCGGTTACCGTACCGAGTTCCCTCGAGCTGATAACGGTGTTTGGCCGAACCATCTTATGGTTCTGGGCTTTTGCAGCATTACTGGCCGTCTGGGGAATTCCCCAAGTAATCGGGAAATTAGTTTCCGGGATCAGCCCGGCACAAAAGAAATTTATAACAGGGTTCGCAGCAGTGGCCGGAGGACTTTTTCTGGTCATGAGCTGGACCCTGCGATTTGAAAGTGTAATGCCTTATTACACAACTCTAGGCCCGGACACACTGACAGCTCTTGAATGGGTTTCAGAAAATACCCGGGATACAGAACCGGTGGCGGTGTATCCGCTGCCCCTTGCCTTTCATGTGAATGGCATTGCTAACCGAAAGGTAATAACAACGGCTCCTGATGGTGGGAATACATCGGAGGTTTCCTACGAGGATGCCGTGAGAGGTGAGCTTGCCCGGGATGACCGGGCGGTGCGTTGTTCTCTCGGATTCATTACCCCCTGTGACCTTTACGCAAGTCATTTAGGGGCCAGATATCTATTGACCAAGGAAGTGGTGGAGCTGCCAGTTGCGTACAGCTCCGGAGAAACGAAGGTGTACAGGCTTTTGCAGTAATGGCTTGGCTTGTGATGGTTGGAGCTGGACTGGGTATTTCGTTTTTATCCAGCCGGTTACCAGAGTGGTGGTGGTTGTTCCCGGTGAGGCTGGGTTTAGTTGGTCTTGGTTTGTTGTTGTTGGTAGGTGGAGTTCTCAAGTGTGCAACTGGGGATCCAATTACCGACTAATACATGCCATTGGTATGGATATTGGAGTAATGTATGAGAGTAGCAATTATTCACGATTGTATTTTTCCTTTTAGGAAGGGGGGTGGCGAGGTTAGAAACTACCATTTGGCCCGGGAGTTGGCAGCTCAAGGGCATGAGGTTTTTTTAGTAGGTATGAAAGATTGGGATGGAGATGAATATTACGAATTATCTGAAGGCGTTACGGCCGTTGGGATTTCATATGGTCTGGCTCTTTATGACCGGACCGGAAAACGATCCCTCAGTGATGCAATGATGTTCGGAGCTGCGTGTTCTCCGGCGAATCTGGATAAATATATTCCGGATGTTGATCTGGTGGAAGTGAACAATATTCCATACATGCATTTACCTAACGTCCATAAATGGACTGGGCAGAAAAATATTCCCATGTTTGTGACATGGCATGAGGTTTATGGATATTCGCACTGGCGAAAAGAGAGGAACCCGATTATCGGAGCTTTCGCTGCATATTATGAAAGAAGGTCCACAAAAATGGGCGATTTTATCATTGCAGTGTCAAATCACACAAAAAAGCGTTTACTCAATTTAGGGGTCGATCAGGCACGAATTAAGGTGGTTGTAGGTGGAATTGATGTCGCTAAAATAGAGGAAACCGTCCCAGAAGGCCCGGAGAGCGATTTAATCTACTCAACCCGACTTGTACCTCATAAGCGTGTAGATTTGCTTCTCTCTGGAAGCCGTTTTGCAAGCAAAAAACTGGAAAGGCCAATTTCCGGGGTAATTACCGGGGATGGCCCTCTAAAAAAGGATCTTGAAAGCCTTTCATACAAGATGGGACTTAATTTTGAGTTCACCGGGTGGCTCGAGGATCCGGAGTCGGTCTGGGGCCACATGAAAAACTCGAAAGTAATGGTCCATACATCCCAGAGGGAAGGTTTTGGTTTCGCAGCCCTCGAGGCAATGGCATGTGGGATCCCGGTGGTGGCCACCAATGACGATACAACGGCAGTTGGTGAATTTATAAGTGAAGGACGAAACGGCTATCTGGTGGATCCAGACCCGGAAGCCGTTGGAGAGGGCATTGTGAAAGCCCTGAATAATTACCAGTACATGGAAAAGAACTGTCAGATGAAAGCAAATGCTTTTAGCTGGGAAAAATCTGGAAAAAATTTAGTTGAGGCATATGCAGTCTAATGGATAACAGAGGATATATAGCACTAGCGATAATATTTGTTGTGGTGGCATTAACAATGCTCCGGTCCACCAATGTGGGACTGGTGGATTTTTATGATGATGGGACCCAGATAGGGCAGCGGTCCGGATTAAACTTGATATCAGGAGCTGGCATTGTTGTTACTGGAACAGATGACCCTACCAATTCCCGGGTCAATGTAACCCTTGCAACTGATGCTGCGTCAGGATCCGCCACCGTAACCGCCGGGGACACAACGGTAAATGTAACTCATGGACTTGGGACAACTCCGGCCCGGGTTCAGCTCACACCAACTGCGAGCTGGGCTGGGACTACTTGGTATGTTTCGGCCAAGGGTGCGACAACTTTCACCATAACTTTAAGTGCCAGCATAGGGACCAACATCACCTTTGATTGGCGAGCATCGGCGGAGGAATAGTGTATATACCCGGTTACCATAACAATGTTGCTAAAAATGCCTTTACGGCCGGGCTGGACGCATCGGTCTATGGCATGGTGAGACAAACCTCGAGCGTTAAGTCTTGGCAGTTTTTTAAACGCCAGCTTGGCCACATTGTGAAATCAATTGCTGCCCATAAATCCCCCGGGGATTTCGTGGAAAGTCTTTTTCCGGAATGTGATCCATTGGCAATCCAGAAGTTACTTCATGAAGGTTACGAGCTGGCCCAAAATCTGGAACGTCCGGACCGGGGCGGAGCTGCTGGCAACTGGGACTGTGCAATCGTATTTACCATCACCAGACTGATGATACCCAACGAAGTTATCGAAACCGGCACTGGAATCGGTGCAACTACTTTTATGGCCTTAAAGGGATCCCCGAGGGTTACTGAATCTTGGCCCCGGGGGAACATGACTTACTCGGTTGGAGTTACCACTTTTGACCGTGAGGAATCGATTACCGATGATGATGCGATTCCCTATTACCGATGGGAAGAACTTCCATTAGGTGGAGTTGGTCAGCTCGTACCCGAGGAAGATTCTGACCGGGTTACCTTTGTCCTTGGGGACATCAGGGAAACGCTCCCGGAATGGATCCGAGATCAAAGATTGAGTCCCCGGACTCCAACTAAGGCGTTGGTGATTCTGGACTCTATGCACACGCCAGAACACCAGCAATTTGAGCTGGGCCAGCTCTGGCCGGTACTGGAAACAGGTTCAGTGATTTTATGTGATGACACGACCTATGGATGGACTGATTGGATTGGCTCTTATAACAACTGTGGATTTCTGGGTGGAATCAGAAAATAACTAAGGGGAAGAAAATGGCAGCACCGAAAACGACCAAAAAAGACCGCCGTCCTAAATTTGATGGGTCCGATTTTGATCGCCCGGCTCGTGGCAAATATGATTTGGACAGCATTGAGGTTGACAGGGTAGCGTTCACAGACGCTGTAAAAAGCGTTTATGAAGCTGCTGCCAAAGAAGATTCCCGGCCAATATTAACCGGCATAAAACTCGAGTATGACGGCAAGGAAGGTACTCTAACTCTGGCAGCATCCGATGGCTTCAAGCTCAAGACGGCCACAATCGGGGCAATTGGTCCATCTGAGAGCCAAGATACCGTTTTGGACGCTAAAGAATTGCTTAAAGCGGTTAAGGAAACCGAGAAGATTCCCATGATGTATTCCATTGATCCCGAGTCCGAGAAAAAAGCCAAATCCCGATATCCTGAGCTTTTACTGGATTTTGGTTTTTCTTTTAATCCCGATAAGACATCCATTCGAGGATTTGACCCTGCCGTGGATCCCAAGGCTCCGGCAAGCACCAAAAGGGACGATGTTCAAGTTCTGGTGCAGAGAACTCCCGGAACTTACCCCAACTTCAAACAATTAATTCCGGATCATGATTCTGTTGATGCTTGGAAAGTGGAAACTGACGGTGCGACTTTTGACACATTTGCCAACGCTCAAGAAATCCTCACCAAAGGATTAATCAACCGAGTTCGATCAGACATTAAAAAGAATGAGGGAAAATACCGCCTTTACGGTGCTGCTCAATCAGTCAAAGAAAAAAATCATCCGGGTATTTCAAGAATGTTGATTACTGGTGATGGAATAATAAGACACGCTCAGGATGCGGTCTTAGTTTCCGAGGAAAAAGTAACCAAAGCAAACTCTCACCTTCTAACGGCTAGGGACAAGGAATACGATGAGAATTTGATTCGGGGCCACCTAGTAGATACAGGTGCAAATGTCTTTTTGAAGGGAAGACATGTTATTCCATTGAGTGACCAAGAGAAAAACAAAATCGCTGTAAATGAGAAAATATTGAGTCAGGTGGCAGAGAACCCTAACACTGAGGATTCAGTGGTCACGATCAGCGGTGAAGGTACGTCCAATGCAATAAAATTTTCCTATTCTCCCAGCTCATCAGGGGTTAGCTATACTCATGTCGCTATGCCTATGTTTGTTCAGTGGACCGAGGGAGAGCATGACCAGATAGATGACGGCCTTATCACCCACACCGCAGCGAAACATAAGTTGGTCCCATCCCATGCGATCCAGAAGGATCCCATGTACAGGATTAAATACAACGAGGCAAAGGGACCATTTGCTAACAATATTGGATGGACTGGGTACGGTAATCCCAGCCGAGAGCAATACAAGGCCGGGGATATGAACTATCTGGACTGGGACAAAAAGGCTGAGTGGGCCAAGGAAGTCGAGGGAGCTGCCAAAGGCCCTGACAAGCCACCGGTTGTTGATGATTTGGACCAAATTTATATCAAGGAAATTGAGGACCTTGCCAGAAAAGCTGACAAGCTCGGCATCGAAAAGCCCGATAACATGGAAACAGTCGATGATGATCTTAAATATATTGCCTTTAATGCTCAAATGCTAAGGCACTATATGAAGGAAAAAAACACAAATGCTGCCGGGAGTCACTGGAACGCTTTAATCGAGACTTATGCTTTCGTAGAAAGCAAGTTAAAAGACGGTGACGGCGAGGAAACATTAAGAGAACTCGGTTATAAAAATGCGACTGATTTTAATGACAAAATGAACAATCTCATGCAGTTGGTCGAGGATCCCAAGATTAAAGCCTATGAGTTTTTTGGTTCGGATCCCAAAACTGTTAATAAGCCATACAGGGATACCAGAGAGCTAATCGATATTGCTTTCAAACTGGATGCAGAGAAGAAAGAAAAAGAGGCCGGGAAAAAAGGGAAAGATAAACCGGTTATGCTGGGAACCCAGAAACTCTTAACAGATTCCCAGTTGAAGGCAATTCCAAAGCTGTATGAAACAGATGGGGTCCCACTCGATGAAAAAATAATTCATGCCAAATATTTCAGTCCCACCACAGACATGACTTGGTTTGCAGCCGAATACGATCCAGAACAAAAACTGTTCTTTGGGTACGCCGGATCCCCTTTACGGCCAATGGATGCTGAATGGGGTTATTTCAGTGTGGCGGACTTGCAAGGTATCAAGGCTGAAAGGGATGCCCAGTGGAAAGAAAACACTACATTTAAAGAGGCATGGGCAGCACAGCAAAAACTACATGGCGTAGACGAAAAACCACCCGAAAAAGATGAGCCGAAAGTAGAGGACAAATCGACAACACAATCGGTGGGCCTTACCAAGCTAAATCTACCGTGGGAAAAACATGGAATCAATGTTAAAGGGGCCGGAAGAATTATTGGGGCTGATGGAAGGCAGAATATAGCCATGCCGGATTTGGTTAAAGCCCCGGGTGGGAAAGATTACATTGAGGCTATAAGCACCGGAGATGTGGGGGCCTTGGACCGAGCAATTAAAAAGCTCGAGAAACATGCTAAATCCAAGAATATGATTTTCATTAGGAACGCAGCTCTAAACCCGGAAGGATTCGGCTCAGATTTTGCAGATATGGCTTTGGGCCAAAAAACTAAGGGTGATGGCGGTAAAGAAACCGTCTTGGTTCATGATCTTGTTCCCTCGTATGGAGCTGCCCGGGAGACACGGCAGAACTTAATAAATGATGCTGCGTTCAATAACCATCGTGCAGCAACTTGGGGAGTTTTAAGGTGGATGGCAGATAACCCAGAAACCGAAACCCGGAAATATAAAGTCGGTAAAAAAGAACGTGAGCTGGAGCTGGTTGGATGGGACTGGGACACAGACCAAAAAGCCCGGAGAAAAACTGATAAATGGCCGGCTCGAAAAGCAAAATATAACCTCTGGCTTAAACAAGCCGGCATAGACCTTTATGGCCTCACAATAGATACCAGTGAGGCAAATAAAAAATTCATAAAACTGGCAGACTCCCACTTTGGAAAACAGAATTCCAAAAACCGGTATAGGAATCCACTTAACGGTTGGGGGCCGATGAGCCTTCTAATGTTTGGGTATAACAAGAATCTCTTACAGGATGAGGCCAACACACATAATAGAAAAGATAATTATGATTTTATGCCCGGCGGAGATCAGGATGATAAGAGTGTCCGGATAACTCGTACAGATTACATAGAAAAAGCCACTGGAACCCCTTGGGGGGGATTGATAGCTGATCTACATAGCCAGAAAACGACAGGTTGGAATGGGAAAAGTACCGGCATATCTACTGGTGTGCATTTGGCCACACCCTCCGAGAAAAAGGGCCGTCAGATACTCGGATATGCCAATAATAGCCCCAGACACTTGAGACTGAATCAGTCTGGATTGATACCTTTTGAAACCTCGATATACAGATTAAAGAATGTTGAGGACGCTAAGTTTCCCCAGACCGTCAAGGATCTGAAAGCCGGCCGGGAGAAGTGGGAACAAAACGCCCCGAGGGTAAGCCGTTTTGAAAGAATGTTTGATCCTGATGTGACTTCCGGAATGAAAGAAGTGTCACCTTATTACCCGAGAATGGTTTCAGTAGACGTATCCAGACAGGCAAATCTTGTTGGCCGGGAGGAAAGCACTGGTAAGGTAAAGCCAGATCTAAACGCCCTCAACAGGGTACTTTCCTATGCGTGGTATTTGCTGCCAAACCAAGTTGATGTTCATGCAATGGACTATAAACCCACCGATACCCCATTAGTGTTCCTAAACAAACAAGGCAAGACTTCTGGAAACCGACTGACAGTGATGGGTACAGAACAAGAAAAAGAGGCAGTTAAAAAAATCCTTCAGGATAATTTTACTGAGAAGGAACAAAAGCTGCTTAAAAACGCCACTATCTCACTCACGCCCCCAAGTGGAATAAATGTAGCCGGAGTGTACTTTGAACGTGGCTCCAGTGACCTAATAGAAGTCGGACCAAGGCACATGAGAACCAGTGGAGCGGAAACCCATAAACGAGGCCCATACAAGGGTGAAGGTATTGACGATAACACCCTGACCCATGAAGTTATTCACCTCTTGAGAAACAGGGACCCGGAGAGAACAGCATCGGCTAAAGAGCAAGGTTATCACTCGGGCCAAGATCAGGATTTTGAAGAGGCTTTGACCGATGCGGAAACACTGATCCGGATGAGGCGAAACCCGGGTATTAGTAAAGGGGCCGGGTATCATTATCTTGTACAAGGTGCTATCGATCCGGTGACATGGGCCGACGAATCGAAAAAGCTCCGGGTTCGGTTCCAGCAAATGCCAGAAGCAGACCAGAAAAAATACATCAACAGGATTGCAAATAACCTACCGGAGAAAGACCGGAAAAAGTTTGTGGCCAAGATGTTGAAAGACAAAAAAAGTGCCGTTAGAAAACTCGGGTCGGGGTTACGCACCTCTGATGAAAAAGCGTTTTATGACCGCATGGTTTTATTGGGCAGAACTATGGATCCAGAACATAAAGCCCACTTGTATTCCACTTCTGCTGATCCTGATCGGCCAAACGAAAAATACAAGGAAGTTTCATTAAAGGCGTTGAATTCTAAGGTTCCCGAGGAGGAGCTGAAACTGGCCCGGACAATGATCGATGTGTATCTCAGTACAGACAAACCGCTAAAAGACAATGAGAAATTCAAAAAACTGATTGCCCAGCGAGGATATACATTAAAAGAGGCCGAGGAATTTGCGGAAGAATCGTTGAAAGGGAAAAAGGGAAAGGCTGCGATCAATGCGTTAAAAAATAACTTTGCCCACACCACCATATCCACGTTGAAAAACAAGGGTCGGGCCGAGCTTGTGGACCGTTATTTTAGACTCGAGGTCGAGGATGAAAAGGGCAAGACAATAGATGAGATTGTGGCCCACATATATGACCCGGAAGCCGATGCTAAAAATGCCGAGGTTATTGATGCCATAGTACCGGATGTTATCGAGGAAGGTCACAAAGTAAACCTCATCGAGTACAAGGATGGGAAAGCCCATAAAGTTAAGATCCCGGCATCTGCCCGGCCATCTCGTATAAGCAACGCTGGCCCAATGCGAAAGACCAAAGCCCCCAAGGCCAAGGCTGCCAGAAGGCCCGGAAAAGTTAAAAGCTATAAAGTCAATGGAAAGACCTACTCACGCCGGGGCCGGGGATCGATGCCAAAGACAGCATCGGCAGTCAAAAAATAAGGCGTAAAAAAAGGTGGGAGGGTATTTCTACCTTCCCACCTGTTTACGGCTCTATTTCGGCCTCGAGGTTTTGCTAACCGTACTTAGCTTGAAGCTCCTCGTAGTGGCGGATTATCAGGATCACATCAGCTCTGGTGAGTACATTCCCACTGAGCATAGTGACCATTTTGCTATCCCACATATTTGTGGCCCCACTGTTCTGAACGGCCACATAAGCTCTGAACTTTTCCTCTGAAATATCATCGGACGTTCCTTGAACCTTGTTAGCTGTTATGGCATCTCTCAGGATTCTTTCATTGGACTGCATTTTTACTCACCCTTTTTGTATTTCTCTCATTCCTCATCCATATATGAAAATCTATAACACTGATCCGGTACGGCACACTGCCATTCCCCCCGGTGTGACCGGGACGTTCCGCCACGAGCTGGCCACTATGTATGTGCCTTCTAACGGTCACTTCACTAAGCCGGGACAGTTTCACAACATCTTGCAATGAAAGATACTGATCCGGGTTTCTTAAATCATTTTCGGTAAGTTCCAATTCGCTCACTGTTTCCTTTAATTTACTCGAGCTAATCATACCTTACCAATCCTGGCCGATCTAGCCTTATTTGCTGAGGGATTTGATCCCGATTTATTGTGAAAAGTATGTTCATGGCCTAAGAACCCGGTTCCTTCTCAACGGCCTCTGTGATTTTGAGGCCATTGTCAAACCCTATCGGGCAAGTCTTCCAATGCTCACCATAACCAAATTCCGGGTTCCTATCAGGGTCGGGTTTCCCACCTTGAGTTTTCTCCGGGTATCGGTGAAGGGCAGACACCATGTAAAGCCCATCTGGTAATTGGTAATCACCGGTCAACCGATCAAACAACTTTGTCTTGGCCGTTGAAGCATCTTCTGCGTCCACTTCAAAATCTAACAGGTAAGTTAATTCGGCCGTGACGTTAAAAGTCTTCATCTCGCTATCCATACAATTCTCCCTTACTCGTTTGCTATCCCTGACCTTAAAACGGTTTCGGCCCGGGGGCAACCCGGGCCATCATCAGAGGGAAATTAGATCAGTGCTTTGTAGGAATGTTCACTGATATTTCCCCTTGATGTCCTGACCAACTGAGTCCCACAATCCAGACAATTGGCTGGCTTGCCTGTCATTTTATTGATCCAAACTGTGTCTCCGACCATCTTGCCGTTTTCGTTGATTGTTCGAGTGGTTTTTAATGGGTGGATCCGAGTATCCCAAATCCAAATCACAGAACAGTTTTTGCAACGGCCCATCGGGTTTGTCCGCCACGTTTTGTTTGACCAAGCACATTTGTTGCAGTCGCTATGGGCAAATCGCAGAGCTACATAGGCATGGTACTCAGTTCCCACTTCAGCCTCATCAGTCTGGGTTCCTTCCGGTATCTCATGGATCGTCCACCTCTCCCATCGTGATGTACGGCTCTTATGTCTGTGGGCTTGGGTCACCTCGTATGTGAATGTTTCTATCATTTTGTTCCTCCCCGGCTGGTTTAAATTTAAACAACCCTATCACACCTATTCAGTAAAGTAAAACACCTTCAGAAGTCTATAAAGACGGATTTAGGTATGACATACCTAAGATTCCCCGAAATTACCCCGGTTTTGGTTGAATATAGTGTTGACAAGGTATGATCAGGTGATATAGATTTACATCAGTAATTATTTAGATCCACTAAACACAAGGATCACAAAACCCAAAGGGCCTTCCCACTTAAGAGAGGTGGCCCGGCCGAGATGAAACAGAAACGCTCTACCCGAGACAGAACGGACAAGTCTCCAGACATTCGGGCAATTCGGGGGTACTCGGTAAAGATAGTCTGGGACTAATAAAGCGTCCCACTGATGATTGAGGGCAGAACCCTCGAAACTATCTTTGGAGGTAAATAGTATGGATTACGAAGCAATGGATTACGAAGCACATAAGGCTGTCATGTTGATTAATGAGCAAGGAATTATGTTGGGCCTAGCAGAACGCTTACTTGAGTTAATCAATCGGGCCAAATCCGACAGGGACACCATAGAACATGAATTGAACGATGAGACACTAAGTTCAAGGACAAAGCGGTATCGCTCACTTCAGAACAAAAAATTTTATTTCATTGGACATCTTCAAGCCTTAGAGCAAGCATTCAAAATGCTAACAGGGCATCGGAGTTCGGATTATCTAGCTTTCTACGAACTTACCAATTAGGTTCCCTCTGATGATGGCCCGGGTTGCCCCCGGGCCGAAACACCTCGAGTGTCAGGGATAGCAAAAACAAATAGAAGGAAGGAAAGAAAATGGCAACGATAAAAGAATTAAACAATGTTTTTGACCAAGTAGAAGAATTGGTTGGCACTTCCCCATCAGCAGATGGACTAAGGAACGCCATCCATGCAATTCTCACTCCAAGTTTTAAAATCCCCCGAACTGGTGGGTTCCATATTTGGAGAAAAGTTGCTTCCCCTGCAATCCTCAATAATGTTGAATATCTCGCAAGAAATTACGAGACTCTCCGACAAATTCACGTTCACTTGGGAGCAAGTTGCCAAGTGACTTGCGACACACCAACCAAATAATTTCCCTCTGATGATGGCCCGGGTTGCCCCCGGGCCGAAACACCTCGAGTGTCAGGGATAGCAAAATAGTTACTGGAGAAATAGAAATGAAAGGTTCATTGAACAGAAAAGAACTAACCCATATTGAAGTTGCAGTGGCAATCAGGCAGATTAGATTAATAGATGACTATCTAGTTAAGGACTTTATCAGGCCACTTACAGACAACGATATTAAAACCATTATTACCCAGAAAAGTTGGAGCAGAATCAAGACGGTTGAGGGGGCTGTCAGAAAATTTAGGAAACAAGCTATCGAAAGTAAAACGTGAATCAAAAGTTGGAGATAAAAATGGAAAAAAAGATTGATATCAAGCCCTCGGTCCAAGGTTATACCAAGATGCTCACGGCCATCATAACCGGGGCCAACAACCAGTATGCAAAAGACTGGGCCAAGACTGAGCTGGATAGAATTAAACCAGCCATCGATAGAGGCCACTGGATCCAGAAGGATTTAGGTGAGCACCACCCACAAAACGCTTATATAATTATCAAGGCCGATGGGGGTATCCAGAAGTCGGTTCCAATCGCTGACGATTTCCAATGGGAACGGTTCGAGGATATCTCCGAGATTGTTGGTGGCTGGGTCGAATATGTATATGACTTAGCCATTAATCATTCTCCAATGACTCGAGGCCAGAAGGCCGTCATGTGCGTTAATGAGCAAGGAATGATGCTAGGCCTACCGGTGAATGTGGAAGCCTCTAAAATCGCCGGGCAAGAAATCCTCGGTGATGTGCTTTTGACACCAGAGTGGACTGTCGACTAGCCCCAGCTCCGCCGGGCAAAACTAAACCGCCCCTCCGGGGGTGGTTTTTTTATTGCCCAAAATTTTGCTCTTTGAATAATCCCCAGCAACCACAATCCCCATTTCCCCCAAATAGATATCCTTCTGGTGCGAACTGCTGAAGGTAATCACTGGCCTCTTGTACGGCCTCCCAGTAGAACTCTTCATCCGTTCTCAATTCCATTCCCTTCCAGCCCCGATAAATAGCCTCTTGTTGAACTGCTACTCCAATATAAATACCCCGGCAACAATCAAACCACGGCCCCTCTAAATCCTCAGTTATTTTTTGTATATCTTTCATTACTTTTCGGTGACCCGGCCGTATTTATCTTCATATCTTGTAATGTCATTTTCATCGAAACTTGTGCCGGTCTGTATTTCTAGAATCACCATGATCGAGTTTAGATTACCGTTGTGAATTCGATGTTTAGTCCCGGCCGGGAACCAAACGGTATCCTTGGGAAACATTATTCTTTTTTCCTTGCCAACGGTTAACTCTCCAGTGCCTTGAAGTATTACCCATTGTTCCGCCCGAAACTTATGGGACTGAAGCGAGATCATCTCATCAGGATTAATCTCCAGTATTTTTATCTGCTGGGATAGTTCCTTAGAAGTGGTAAGAATTCTGTGTCGCCCCCACGGTGCTTTTTTCCAGCCCCGAAAGTCTGGTTCCTTTTCGGCATTGAGTAAAAGTTCAGTTCTCACATATTCCTCAGTTATTTTTTGTATATCTTTCATTACTTTGGTGATTCCATATTCAGGTTTCTTTATATCAGACATACTTTTATTCCTTTTAATGTTTTGAGGTAATATCGGGGTAAATATGTATCCCCGATCACACGCCCCCTCGATTAATATGACCTCATCAATAAGATGTTCACTCACAACTTTCGGTAATAATTTCATGGCAGCTAATCGGTGGTTTTCATCTGCCCTCATACCATAGTCATATGGAATGGTTACAGAAGGTTTGGGTTTGTTGTCCCACGATGACATTGCGGTAGCCTTTACCCTATCGCCTCGGTAATTTGTAGGCCCCAACATTTTGGTTTGAATACTTGTAAAAGCCATGTTCCACCTCTATGGATCCCACCTCCTGTAACATCATTCACCAAGTTCAGAGGATTATCGGGTTACAAATATGGAGACACCCTTCTTTTGTCTCTTTTACATCCTGAGTTTTCGCCAGATATGGTTAGGATGGATGAATTAAAACCCTCGGGATCCGGTTCTATTTACTTTTTATTTTTCCTTGTATTTTTCCTTGGTAGACGGCCACAACATTAATTTTTCGGGGTTATTCAAAACATGGTTATTGAAAATATATTTCCTTGTGGCCTTATGTTTGAAAGCGTCCCCTCTCAGGAAATCTGTATACATATACATGTAGGAATTTTTGGTTTTCTCGGTTAAGACACCGGAGTCCAGAGCATCGGCAAATGCCAGTTTAAAATCTCTTATCGCCAGAGTAACGCATTCAGTCTCAGTATTTTTCAGTTCCTTCATCGTTTTCCTTATTCCATTCTTTAAATTTCTTAATATATGTTGACCGGGGGATTCCAAGTTCTATTGCAGCTTTGACTTGGCTAATGGAACCTTGCAGCACTTTCATGTGCATGGCTGGCAATGCCTCCAGCAGCTCCGGCCGGGCCACCTCGATCCTAGCCGGGCCGATGGGCTTACCTTCCGATTTACGCCTCTCGATTGAAGCCTCGGTCCTTTCCCTGATCAGGTCCCTTTCATACCCGGCAAACATTGCTAAAATCTCAGCAAATATCTTTCCCAGTTTTGTAGAGGTGTCGATCCCGAGATCCACAATCACCAGATTCACGTTTCTCGATTCCCATCTCATCAGGGCCAGCTCGAGGTCCATTAGGCTCCGGGCGATCCGATCCAGCTTATATGTAAAAACCTGTTTGATTCTCCCGGTTTGAATATCCCGGTTCATTCGCCTGTATTCGGTCCGCCTCTTCATGTCTTTTGCTGAGGCAAAATCGATATATTCCTCGACATTCTCGATCCCTTTATTCTTAACAAATTCCCTTAAATGGAATAACTGGTTAAGAGGATCCTGCCCTTTATTAATTGTGCTAACCCGGGCGTATAAAGCTGCTGTCATTTCTTTGCCTTATCATCGAACACTTTGGTCCATGTTTGTTTTTTTCTCATATGGGGAAAATGATGGGTCGAGTCATAGGCCCTCTGTTTTCTTTCCTTAGTAACAGGGGGGTGTTTTACCTCGGGGTTTTTCAGGTAAGCGATTTCATTTTCCAAATATTCTCTAAGATATGTCAGACGATATTTCCCTTCACCAATTTGTGCAGTAAAGGAGTTATCAATCCAGTATTCGAGGTCATCAACCTTGTGATCGGTCCAGAGGAAATCAAAGCTATGCGGTTCCAGCATTATGAGTATGTACTGGGGTGTCCATATATTTGTAAGACCCTTTTTCGGACGATCTGGATCCATTGGAGCAACACGCACTTTGGACTGTTTTTTGGTCGATATATATTCAAGGGAAAACAATTCAGTTTTAACCGGGTCCAACTGGGATTTTTTTCGCCTCTTGGTTTTCCCACCGATTTCCACCGCCAATTTAACCGACCACCTTTTCAATTGAGTGAATTCCACACTTCCACCGATTTCCCGGTAAAACCCGGAGTCTTTTGGCCCGACCTCCCCGGTGTTTGCCACTTTAGGGCGACTACAAACAACACATGCCAGATCCCCATCATAATTAACGGCGTAAATACCTTTGAGACAGTGTTTACATTTTTCGCCTGAATTACGGTTTAATGTCACAGACATATACTCCAGTGGTATAAATACTTAAAAACATCTATTTGGGCCTCTGGTAGATCTTTGATCGCCAGATTTGCCGGGGTGTTGAGTGGTGCTGCCTGATAGAGCTTTTTTTATATCGTCCGGTTGGTTCAATAATTCCCTCTTTTTTGCCCCGGGTAATGACAGCACCAATGGCCCGGTTCTCATGGGTAGTGAAATCATTAGGGATGTTCTTCCACACTTCCTCGACAATAAATTCCTGTTTCTCGAGAGCTGTTCTAACCAAAGCGTCCAGTGCGATTTTCGCCCATTCGGATCCGGCATTTTGTTCAGCTTGTTTAATCCCGGTATCCCGGGCTTCATCGGATTGAGCTTGATCGAATATAAATTCCCTCTGGGTCATGAATATAATTCCTCACTTTTTTCAATGAACCACTCGTGCTTCTCATTCTTATTTAAGAAAATAGTTTTCTTGATGCCAAATCGGTCTTTGGGCATTAATATCCCTTTGCTTTTTCCCCGGGATAATGCCGGTTCGATTTGCTTTTGGGATAAACCGGTTTTTTCGCTAATTCCCGGCGTGGTTAATCCATGTAATTCAAATCGAAGAGCTACCACTATTCTCTGGGGGATACTCAACTTTTCCACCAAAACGGTATCCTCGACTGATATGCCGGAAATGTTTATTTTGCCAAACTCGGTCCCGGTATCTTTCCGGGATAAAAACTGGATCTTGTATCCCAGTGGATCTTGTTTGGGGCCGTTGTTTACCTTTCTATGAAACAGACCCAGTTCCAGTTCTTTTGTGCCGGGTTCGCTATCTGATTCAATTTGCCAGATAGACCGGCCTTCATTCCACCAGTAAATAGATCCAAAAGGTTTTGTTTGTTCCCGGCCCTCTTGGGGTTTTGCTTGGTGAGCTATTATCAGGGAACTCTTTTTCAATGACCGGAGAGCATTAAAAAAATTCTCAGTGGCCTGAGATTTTTCAGCCTCACCTCCGGCTGCTGGCAACGCACTGTCCACGACTATCATATCTATGTTATTGGCGAATACCCTTTCCCGGATCATAGTCAGGTTTTTTGTAAAAGAGTTGTACATCCTCTGGTATTTCATTCCCGGCGGTTTGACGCTAAGTCCATCACAGATTGAATACCAACGGTCCTTCACTTCCTCAAAATTCGCTTCCCAGTCAAGGTATAAGACCCGGAATTTTTTTCGGACCTTCAGGCCGTCATTGAACAAATCGTTATAGTTAATTCTGGGATCGATTTCATCATACGGCCCCAATGCTGCCCGGACCCCTAGATAACATGCCAGCAGAGACTTTCCAAGCCCACCCATTCCGAAAACTATGGTCGGATTGAATTCCTCGATCATAGGCCAGACAGTGTATGAAATGTCCTGACGGCGTGACCCTTCATGGATATCCTGTAATGGCTCTCCGGCCCGGAAGGCATCAATCGCAGCATCACATGCCGTATCGATTATGTCGCCCCAACCTGTAAAACTCGGAGCTTTTTCTCTTATGTAATTTCCGGCATCTTTTTTTACTCTGGGACCTCTTAAATCCAGCTCTCCAGAATAAACCGGCCGGTTCCAGCCGTTGATCCGATAATGGACTTTTAGGTCCGATTTATTGGTTTTATCATCGTAGTCTTGAAAGTTAAGTTCAATAACATCACTGAAAGGTTTAGGTAGATTGGGAAATGTGATTCTCAAATAACCAGCCGTATTTTCGACCAACGGCTCAAAGGCTTTCATTTGCTGTTGGACGAGCTTCTCTTTCTTGATCTGTTCTTCAGACTTGGTATCGAGACTCATAATTTTGTGTAGTGACCCCGGGACATTAAATTGGTGGTTTGCGTTTCGGGTTTTGGCTCGGGAGCTGAGGCCCCGGCTACTTTTATATCTTCATTCCGGGGAAGTTTGCTTTTTAGTTCTTTATGCAAAAGCAAATATTCTGCGATTTTCTCCATACCCTTTTCCATATCCCCGGCCTTGATGGAAACCTGTATTTCTTTAAATCGCCGAAATAAGGTGTAAAGATCTTCATTCAGCCGGCCGTTGCTTTCGTTAAGGGCCATATTCATCTTTTTGTTTTCTGCGTTCTGTGACATCAACCCATCGATGATTGAATAGAGTTCCCTAATAAGGTCATCTTTATCCTCTGGGGTCAGATTTTTTATAACCAGATCTTTCTCAAATATTTTTGACGTATCTACCATCACATGTTCCCTTTTCCTTGGAGAGCCAGCAGTTAAACGAAGGTTTAAGCACTGCTGGCTCTGGTATAGGCCGGGGCGATATATTGAGACAAAAGGACCCCAAGGATTTAGTCCTAATGCGGAGGATTTGATTTTCTAACTAACTTCAAAACACTCCCGGCCGTAAACCCAATCTTTTCTGGGGACGCTTAATTTGTCCCCTAAATACTCACTTTCGCTTTTACTTTTGAACCAGTCATAGTAAAGCGGTCCGCCATCTGTATCTGTGTCTAATTGTGTAAAACAGAACTCATACCGCTCCCGGATTAATCGGGCATCGGATTCAGAATAAATTTTGTCTACATTGTCGAACACGATTTGAATGTCCAGCTCATCGATATAATCCGCAAGTGTCATCTTTTGCTTTTCCTCTTTTTGCAGTCCTCACATGGACTGGCAATTTCATCCTTATATGCCTCTTTAAATTGCATTGGCATCTTGGCCCGGAGTTCGAGAGCATCCAAATCAATCATCATTTTCGAGGCGTTGTGATGGTGAATAATCTCGTTATTGGCAAGCAACTTATAAATAGTTCCCCGGCTGATCTGCTCAAGCTCGCTGGCCTGAGTTACAGTGATCTGGTTCAAGGGGGCATTATTCCTGTATCGCTCATAATCGATGTCAACAACATCGGTGTCATTACGAAAAGCGGACAACGGTAAAGGGGGCTTAGTATTCATTATTGAGGCCCTCGTTGTGATGTGGGTCGGCAAGTAATAAATAAGAGGGGACCCCAAGGAAAACGGCGGTTTGTTTTACATACCAATAACTTGGGTTGTATTTGGACGTTCCATTTAACAGATGTCCCATTTTGGCCCTGTCCTGACCTAAACAGTCCGCAAGCCAACTAACGCTGCGTCCCTGTATCTTTAAGATATTCCGGGTATTAATTCCCCATGCGGTTACATCAAACCTTTTCTCTGTTTCTGATGTATTTACCATTTGATTAGATATCCTTGCCATTAGTTCGGTATCTGTAAAACTATTGCATCTTTTTTTAATGTCAACATACAATGGTGTTCCTGTGTGCCACAGTTTTGTGGCAACTTTTATTAATGGGAGCTAAAAATGACCTCTGAAGATAAAGCAGAATTTGTCCAATGGTTGAAAAAAACTATGGATCGTACCGGCTGGACCCAAGAGGAATTTGCCGAAAGGGCGGACATGAGATATTCCACCCTCAATACATATTGCACCGGGAAGTCGAAGCCCAGTATTGAGAATCTCCGGGGCCTAGCTGATGCGTCTGGGACGAGCTTACGATCTCTTTTAGTTATGAACAAATACATGCGTCAATCCGATTTTCGAGAGCCTAACAAGTTGGATGTTCAAGAGGAAGAGCTGCTGCACTGGTTTCGTCAGATTCCTCGATCCCGGCGTGAGATGGTTGTAGCAATGCTCCGATCAGGAGTCCACTCGATAACCGGTCCAGATAGTAATGAGGTCGACAACAACAAACGCAATCCGCCTCAGCACTGATTAAGTTGGATTGAAGTTCATCAAGTTCTAGTCTAACCAAAATGTCCCTGAACATTGCCTTTCCCTTTACAAAGCTAAATAAACTAAATTTATAACCGGAGCAGTAATATAAGGAGCTTTTTACAGAATTTCAAGAAAAATAGTTAGATCACCAGTCACAAACGGAGATGGATATTATGGATAATTCAGGAATTTCCCCAGAAATCATGCAAAATGCTCTTCTGAAGAAAAAAGTAGAAGAGGGTTTGTCTAACCGAAAAATCGCAGAAGAGGCCAATGTTGCACAAAACTTTGTCCAGCGGTTACTTGCCGGACAATC
>CEUI01013478.1_pt1 | contig 20375 bp, 6 predicted proteins | sample 531411 | NCBI WGS metagenome assembly CEUI01 (sample SAMEA2622841, study PRJEB7988) | marine metagenome | isolation source: saline water (ENVO:00002010), including
CGCCACCGTTTCAAAAAAAGCACAGGCCGGCTTCCATCTTCGCAGCATGGTTCGAAGGAGATTACAGAGCGATGTTGGACAGGAATATGGATGGATAGAGGTAGAGGTCTCCGGAATACATATGGCCGCGACAATAACCACTCATACAACTTCAGGGGCAACGGGAAAAAGAATTGCTCCCACTCCAGGTTTAGAATTATATTGGAAGAAAAGCAATGAAATAACATATAATAAAACTTCTTCTCCAAATGCATCGAGCGTGAAGGCTTAGGAACATATCATGAGCATTGAAAATTTAGACTCAATTATCAACCCCACTAAGGCTAGTAAGTTTGGTCACAGAAAGAACAATAACACTAATTTTGTTAATACTTCTAAAAAGATAGCCGAGGACCAACACAATCATGATATTACCAGCAAAAGAGAAGATTTTGTTGGTGTGGTATTGCGTGTAGAACAATCGCTAGGCAGTTCAAATAATTCTAAGTTTCCTTATGAGCCCGGTTCCTTTCCAATGAAAAAATATAGAGGTAAGTCTTCTACTCCGCCAACACTAGTCGCCGTTAAAGTTAGAATCCCAGAATTACATTATATGTTGCCGGTACCAGTATTTACCGGCAGTGAAGATTGTTTATCAAAACTTACCGGTAAGAAGATTTCGAAATGTTGGCATCCAATAATTGATATGTATCCAACTTTTTATGCGCAATCTGATTCTGTGGAAATACCAAACCCCGGTCAAATAGTTCGTGTTAGATTCGGGAATCTCGCTACCAGAGAAGACCCATTATATCTAGGTGCCGAAGCCGCGGCAGGACTGAAAAGAACAAATGTTATAGGTACTGCGGGGGGTTCCTCAACTTCTGGAAGACAATCCGGCCCAATTACTGCAACAATTCCTCCTCCATCAATCCCCGCCGCCGATCTGCAGGAAGCCCGACGTTTAGGGTTCGATGGGAAATGGGGGAGAATAATTACTTCTGATAGAAAAATCAATTATCAGCTTACAGATGCAGATATATTTTGGGCCGCCAAGATGCTTGTTGGAGAAGGTGGTCATCTAGATTTGACTCTATGGTCTATGGCCTTAAAATTTGTTATTTTTAAACTTCGTGGTAACAGCTATGGTAGTTCTTATTATAAGACAATTCGAGCGTATTCGCAACCAATTAACCCTCTTTGGTTGGCGTCTGGTAAATTCTGCGCTAAAGGTGCAAAGAGCCATGGAACAGATAAGTGCTCTACACATCGCACATCATGGCGAGCAAAACTTCAATCTTGGACCCTGTCAGAAACAATTAATAAAAAATCTAAAATGATGAACTTAACGATGTCGTGGGCAAAGGGTCAAGTAAGAAATCCCAAGCCCAAAGTCACAGATTTTGCTTTGGGCTCAGTAACTAGGAAAAATGTACCGGTTAGACTGGGAGGAACATGTCAAGATGGAGATAGGTGCGTATTTCAGCACGTATCGGTCCAGCCAGATCCGGGAAATCCTAGTAGTCAAAAGTCTCTTAAACAGCCATGGTATGTTGGAACACGTGAAGTTTTGACATGGCCGGATAACTATGTTCAGATAATCCGGCCGTAATATTTAAATATATTCTAATTATGATGAGGAGAAAAGATGACAAATCCAGTTTTTGGAACTTATCAAAAAATTAATGATCCGGATCGATTGGATCCAGTGCAGAGATCAGTAGCAGAAATAGAAGGCAGGGTTCAGGGAGTGGCATGCACTTTTATGACTGAGCCAGTGCCTTATTATAATAGGGCGGATGCAGAAAAAGTCCTTGAAAGCGACAGAAGGACGGCTAGAATAACTTTAGGTGTTGACAGGCCCGGATCTAGATTGACTGGGTATGGCGGCATGGGCCACTCTCTATGCGGCATGATTGATTTAGTCGCTGGTCCATGTGGCCCAGCAGTTCGTGCAGTAACAGTTGATTCTAAGATACGCACTAATCAAGTTACTGTTGCTAGAACAGTTTCTGATCCAAAATCTCGCGATAAAGCACTGGATCAATTTGAGATTGAACCACTATATGCAGATCCCCATGTTTCTTTGGACGCTGCACGTGTTAAAATTGTGCAGAAATCTAGGATGGATTTGGATTATTCGCTGGCCGGAGGGACAATAGGGAATGATTATTGGCCGAGGTCTTTTGTATTAGCAAAAGCTGACGGTATAAGACTGGTTTCACGAGATGCGGGAATTAAAATTATAACTGGGGCCGATGAGAGAAACTCTTTGGGTCAAGGCTGGGAAGCGGCACATCCTGAGGGAATTGACTTAATAGCCGGCAACAAGGATACTCCCGGTACTAAATGGGAGCTACAGCCCTTAGTTAAGGGCAATAATCTTTATGAATTTTGTAATACGGTGTTAGATACTTTGAATGATATATATAATGTTATCGATAATATCATACAAACACAAGCATTATATAATAATGCACTAATGTTCCACAGCCACGCGACGACGACACCGGCCACCCCCACCTCTCTTTCCTTTTCTGCTTTGCCGGCCGGAATAAAAGTTAATATTGATATGTTAATGCAATGTACGTTCCCTTGTTTGTTGGGTAGGATTAATTTAGTTGCCGATTCATTTAAATATTTGCAACCTCTGGCACCACAATATATTTTAAGCCACCATAATTCAACAAATTAGTGCACGAAAGGTAAAAAATGTCTGATTCAATTTTTGAAAGAAAACAACAACTAGCTCGAATACAGTATCTATCATCCCGGAATTCTTACATAGAAGAAATAGAGTCCATTAATGAAGAGGAAGATTTTCAGCGATATATGACAATATTGGGCTCCGCGGACACCGCTGCAATAAGATATCCCGAGGCTTCCCATTTTGTTTTCACTGGGAGAGATAAAGTGGAGGGATCTTGGTGCCCACCGGTGTTCACCAGTCCCGCAGTTTTGATTGACGGAAGCAACTTATTGGCCAGAGTTAACTCTTATTATTTATCGCAGGCCACCGGTCAAAACGCTCATGTTGGTACAATTGTCAAATTAACCAATACTCATGTTGGTAGGAACTCCGAATTTCACAAAATTCGCATACTGAATGGGGAATTAGCAGACACAGAAGCTTTTATTCAGGCAAAATATATTCGAAGACTTTCCCAGACCAAGCGATTGTTGCCGGTTACCAACAATACATGTAGGATAACCTCTACTTTAGAAGGCACTGTTTGTGACGCAACAACCTCTCAGTGGGTTAATTTAATTAAGCCTTATTTGTACGCGCCTAGATGTGAATATTGGATTACCGTGAGGACAAGAGATTCTGGCGCCGGAGGCTCGGAGCAGGAACTGGAGGCTAGAAAAAATCATGCGATATCTCTGGGTATTGATGCACTTTTTGAATATTATGACAAAGTAAGAGATGAAGATTTTAAAAACATCTTTAAGCATGATGCATATGAATTTGCTAGAGCGACAGCTTGGCATATTGATCCGCCTCCTGGCGGCGGGCTTAAGGTTTTAGTTACTGTGCCTGCAAAATATTTCGATGCAATCCCAAAGCGAACTAGAAATTTACACACCTTCTTGGAAGAGAAGATACCAAATCACTTTACTACTGTTAGATTCAATACATCTGAGATGCAAGAGAATATAAATTTAATTAATTTTTATCTTTTGGAGTTTCATCAAGATGCTAAATGGAGAGATGTTGAAGGGATGTACAAGGGCCCACTGGGTTATGGTGATTTTTCATTTGCATATGAAGCAGAGCGGTTAAGTGAATTTATACCTTTTTTGGCTAATTTTTTGAGGACAAACGGTTTTAATTTTCGTCGACAAAATAACGATTTTATCGAAATTGGATTCGACATGGACCACAAGATAAGTTATGTCATGATCGATCAGGGATTAGGGAATATCCCATTGACGGTTGGTTTTAATTTCTTCCGGGAAAATGCCCCCTGCTCCATGACCAGAACCATGGTCCTTTTGGAAAATTATGATTTTTTGGTCGAGGTGATTAGATCCAAGAGAAATCAGGTATCCGCAGAGGATTTTATTCAGGACTTTATAATGCCTACTCCTGATAAAGTAGCAAATTTAGCTAGCTCAGATAAAGGACCATGCAAACCCGATCCCCTACGTCCATTAAAATGCTGCGACTTTGATTTGTGGAGTAGTGATGGGATCAAAGATCATTTTGGAAAAATAGGTAAAAATACCAAGGCTCAAATTAAAAACTTGTTAGATCCGGAGAAACTTAAAAAAGATTTCTTGAACTACCAAGAGGGCTTTGTTCTAGCTTCTTGTCCGGGTAAAAATACCCCGATTAATTTGTTTACGACTATAGACAACCCCCGCGCACCATCCGGAATCCATACCGTCACAGCATTGATAGATGCTGCTAAACAAGTGCATGATAAGGGATATATAGATTTTAAACCACCTGAAGCTTATCGAAGTAAGTATTCTCCGCTTAAAAAGGCTAGTTTTAAATTATTGGAAGATGCGGACATCAAACTTATGTCGCCCGGCCTTTCGCAGTGCCTTAAGACGGATTATGAGTTTATTAATGAACCGGTTATTTCTGATATTATTAAAAGGCTTGCAGGTAAGGGTGCCTTCGGCGCTAACGGTCAATTCTTTTCAGCGGAGGACTATCAATCACCAACATGGGAAGATATGGGTAAAATATGGAATGCCATTAATGTACGCGGAATAATGAAAAAGGCGTTAGAGTGTACATGTAGCGTTCTGGAGGCCCAAGGCGACCGCGCACAGCAACAATTGCGAGAAGTGGAAGACCTAATTGAACAAGCCAACTTGACCGGCGCTCCGCCTCCGGCACAATCACCAGAAGAATGGTGGCATTCAACTAGACCAACTATTGACTCTCTTAAAAATAACGAGAGTACAGAAAAACTTCCAGCCGGCGCGCGTGCAGGGAGATATGTTCGGGCTCACACTGCGTCTCCACCGGGACGCAATACAACTTTGGCCAATAGGGAAGTCACGATTCCGACTCCGCCGGGAATAAAGGCCGCAGCCGATGCTATGGGAGTGTCGATATCAGATAAAATGTCTTTTGAGTATACTCCCTCCGGCGTAATTTTGGATCAAGGCGATGATGCATATTTGCCACCTGCTGCAGCCGTTGCCTCAGAGTTGGCAATTGGAGGAGCAGTCGCTGGATTGGATTCGATGTTTGGTCCGGGCGCAGGCGCACAGGGCGCTGCCTTTGCTCATGAAGCAATCTGTAAAGATCTTTGCAAGGCACTTCCATTACTGTGTTCGTGTATAGATTTGTCGTTGCCAAATATTGACATTCCTAGGTTCACTATTGAGGGTATTTTTGGTTATTTAGTGGGCCTGCTAATTGATATTCTTATTGATATATTATTGAATATAATCTTAGGTCTCATACAAAAACTTTTGGATGATTTGTTACGGTGCGAATTTGACAAATCAGATCCACAGGTGCAAGAAGAATTTAATCAATTGTTGAACAATGCGACAAATTTTGATATTTTTGGAGACCCCGCAAGTGCCGAAGCTATTAGCTCCGGAATCAACTCAGATCCAATGAATATGGATCTGCTGCGGCCATATATGGATGATGTTCCTCTAGTTGTTAGCCCCAAAGAGTTTTGTCAGCTTATCCGCGGAGAAGCAGACCCTAGAACGCTAAATACGTTGGAAGATTTGCTTCAAAGTCAACACACCGCACTAACAGCTTATTTGAGAGACCAGACTCAGATACAGCAATTATTTATAATTGTTGGTCGAAGATTATCGGATACTACAATATGTGATCAACTGGTTGATCTTTCAAACTCTATTCATAATACTCCAATCGCAGATCATATATGTGAAGGCGCTCCAATCGATGAACTTAAGGAACGTTTGCGGGCAGGAGATTCTAGTTCGGATCAAATAGCTGAGCTTCTTAGGGGAGTCCGCTTGTGCCGTCAGCAACGCCTTTTGGCGGTTAGTGATGTCGCTCGTCAGTTATCTGAGAACCCGCAGGACTTCCTTAAAAAGTTAATACCACCAATAATGGGGGCTCCAGGCGAAGATAGTTTGATTCCTCGCGACCCACCAGAGCTTCGAAGTATGGTTGACAAAACCGTCGATACTATTTTCTTGCCAGTGGCCATGGCCTTCGACCGTGATGCCACTTCTTTTCCTGAATCTCTAATTGAGACTGAGTATAAGTATTCATCACCCAGTGATCTTGATGGAATCTTAGCGGGTAACACTTCTCTGGATGTCTCCTCTGCGGTAGAAGATAGAGAAAACAATATGTTTACTCCGGATTTATCTATGGCCGGATTCTCTAACATGATTAAGAATTTAGTCGACTCAGATAGCGATTCTCCACTCCAGTTGGGTAATTTAACTGCTCCCGGAGGACCTTTATCACAAATTAAGATGTCGACACCAACAGGAAAAAAGATTATTGGATCAGGCTTGCAGGATGATTTACGTACACCGGAGAATTTCAAGTTTAGCGCGGCGGATATCAAGGGTAAAACCGCCACAGCATTTACTCTAGAGATGGCACCCTTTAAATCGTTTGCATATGATACTATCGACCTGCAGTTTAACGAGGGGGATAATATATTAGATTATATTCCGGGAGCAGGAGACACACCGACAAATGAGCATGAATCGGGCCAGTCCCCCTTGGCCCGAGCAATGGGTATGGAACCTATAGTTGGGAAAATAAAGATGACCTATTCTCTTCCTCTTTCTTCTTTCTGTGTTGAATGGGATAAGCAGAGGGATTTTTACGAAGTGCAGTTAGATAGCGAAGTAGTGTCTGTAGCTGGCCCGACGGTATCTGGATATGAACAAGATTTCTTAAATGTTTTAAGCGGCCCGGTACTTAATATTGCTGGTGAGAAAAAAATAAAACCTGAAATATTAAATATGGATGTTGTGAAGAATTATGAACCTAAGGGTTTCGCATCTTTACAACAAGAAATTTTCGCCCACTTCATGATGAAAACTTGGCAACGTGAGTTCGCAGGTGTAGGTGTGGATGTCTCTAATCTCACGGCTGATACTTCCCCTCTTTATGATTACTATCTCCGTGATAATTTTAATGTATTGACACAGGAGTTTTTACAATCAATGGCTGCAGCCGTTGGTAATTCTAAATATTTTAGCTACGGGGCACTGAGAAATCTGGCGCTCAAGGGGGATAAAGCGTGTGTACCCCCCAAGGATAGCTTAGTTAATATCGATACAATTACTGCGCATGTGAGAGACAGATATTATTCCGATCAGATTATAAGTGACCACAAAGAGAGATTTGGTATGGCAGTTTTTGAGGGCGTTGTCAACACCTTCATAAGAGTGTACATGTTAGAATTTATTTTAAGTGGGATATTCCCATTTTCTAGGTTCAATTCGCAGGATGTTATGGACGAACCTATTTTAAAATTAGCTGTAAAACATCTGCGGGATGGCTTAACAAGAGAAGGGAGCTTTCCTCTTAGTGGGAGAATCCATGGATTCAAAGAAATTCGAAAGTTCTTACAAAATGCAGGAGTTCATGAAAGATTATTAATTAAAAACGTTTCTTCTTGGAAGGCAACTTTTTATGAAGAATTTTTAAGATGGTGTGAAATTTCTATTCTGCGACGAATAGAGGCCGAGGAGAATTTCTTTGATAAATTCCTAGGACAGCAAGTTATCGTTACGCTTGATCCCATTATGAATCAAGAGAGGATCAGTGTTAAATTTCAGGATGTTGATGATATGCTTCCTCACTCTAGATACTATTTTGCTCTTCGTAATTGGTATAATGTCTACTGGGCTTATAAACAAAATTTAGATATTTTGAGAGATTCTAATGGAGAACTTCCGGCAGATTTTGTTGATGATCGAGAGAGAAGAGATAATTTCGATCCTAGACTGACGGAAAATCATGAATCTTTGCATGCTCTTGAGGTGGAGTTGAATTGGTGGCCGGACAAAGACTATACTCAAGGCCCGGCACTTGAGATTGAGAGATATCCAGAGAGACTCCAAACTCTAGATGCTCTCCGAGAACAAATTTTCAAGGGTCTGGAAGAGATTATCGCCACTGCTGCCTCTGATCTTCGCTCTCCGGATTGGACACCACAGAGTATAAATGAGATTTCGGAAAGAATGTATCGCGACGGTCTAGACCCGGAAAGCTTAATTCCACACACTCCGCAATTTATGATTGATCCGCCAACATTCTTTACATGGTATGACGAGGTATCCCGATCTTATGATTGCGAGTGTATAGTTGTGAGCGACGAGGAGGCCTCGGGTCAATTTAGTTCATGGGAGAGAGACCCAGAAACTAATAAAATTAAAATGGGATATTTGGAGTTCATGGCACGCGAACAACTCTATACCGTGAGGCACGAAGTAGAGAGCTATATAGGATCAGAGATAGAGGATATCAATAGTTTATTTTTAGGAAATATTAATCCTAGATTTAGAAATATTAATCCCATCGCACGTGATCCGGTAAACAAGTATTTCGTTAAACAGGTTGTTGATATTCCCTCCCTCCTAAAAGAAGAACAAAATTTGAGTTCCGCTCCTCGACTCCCCGAAGAGATTTTCGATGGTACAGCACTGCCGTTTATCTTAGAGCGGTATATAAAGGTGACAGACTATGGATCCGTTTTCTGGAATGATCTTAAGTCTGCAAATATACAAGATTTCTTTGGACCCGATACAAACTATACATCGGACCAGATGTATCAATTATGGGAAAAGATGGCACCCGGAAACAGATTCCTCACTTATCCCAATCCAAGCAGATCCAATCCTCAGGATCCTGAATCAATTTATTTAGACCTAAATCCTGAGAAGAAACAAGATAATACGTATTTTAAAGAGTCGATAGTTCCGATCGAACAGTGGTTTGAGTGGTTGGCTAGCTTAGGATTTCAGGATGAAAATGGGAATAAAGTTAATCCCATGTGGCAGGTCAATAGTGAGACCGGAAAAGCAATTTTTAATTATGAACACATGTTTGAAAACATGGAATTTGGATTAAGATTGATGATGGTTGATAAGCAGTACCAAAAGAGCGTATATTCGGAAGAATCAATTGTTGAAATTCTGTCTGATGTTAGTACATATGAAGAAGCTATTGACATCATTAAAGATCGTGATACGCAGAACGAAGGAACATTTTCTCTTCTAGAAGAGTTATCGGACGAAGCCAAAGGAATTATTTCTAGAAAGAATAAAGCTTTTCTGTTGACAGAATCGACTTATTCAACCTTTAATGCTAGTGCGTCCGGCGTCCCATTCGCCCATCAGGTAGCATCAGTAAGATATCCTGAATCAGAAATAGCCTTTTTATCGGTACCGGTTGTCGAAAAACTCCAGAAGATAGATATCAATCAGCTTTCTACCTCTATACAGGGCGGTGAGGATTTAGAATATGCATGGTTCACCGCGCCTGAATTTCCAAAATTGTCAATACATACCGACTCTATGTCCGCCGGCGGCGAACTCTTGCAGTGGCGATCTTATGAGCCAACATATGTGGGCGATACTAAAGTTGGTGTTACTCACTCTGGCAACTTAGATGATTTATATGCTATAATTTTTGGTATTGATCGTGAATATGCAGCCGGCAAGCAAATTATTCCCGCTTCGAGTGTTTGTGGCGATATGACTGAGATCCTTAGAAAAATTACCGATGCGGGATACTGGGAGAATCTGTCATATTTTGTAAGTCTTCGGCGTTATAATGACATGACAAATTCGTTTTCCGAGGACAATGATTCGGCTATTCTTGCCATACAGGCCCTGGATAGGGGTATTCGAGAAATTGAAGATAAAATACAACAGTATTTTATTTCGCGGTTCCCGTGGGTAGAAAAAGATCTCTGGATTTTGCCACAGGATGGCGGAGAATATCCATTTGGAAGCTCCAGAATCTTTCGTGCAGATTTAGTACGCTCGCCTGAATTTGAAGGTGCTTTTGGGCCCGAAGGTTTCAGACATTTTAGTGATGCATCTTTTTTAAGTACAGTTCTTGCAGTTATAAATACTTCGGCCGGCCTGAAAACTTTTTGGAACACACCAATACAAGTAGTAGTGGATACCACAAGGACGAAAAAAACGAGGACTGTTCCTGGAACTTGCGATACTAACAATCCAGCTACTTTTAATCATCGACAGTTGTCGTTTCCTGTGGCTCAATGCATGGAGGATTATTGGGAATCATCCAACGTATACGAAACACAGACGACAGCACCATGCTGGGAATCGTGGACTACGCGACTAAAGACTATTTTTAAAAGATATTTACCAGAGAAATCAACCTCGTGGGTTGAATCCATTGCGGGTCCGGGATCCTTTACAAAAACAATCACAGTTCAAACTGGGAGAACGACGCCCATGCTTGTTGGTACCGAGGGCTGGCTAAATTCACTTCCCGATATAGATACAGAGATTCCTGTTGATGAAGATTTTCATAGTACATGGACGGACAATATGGCGCCTGCATGGGCACTCATTCGACGATGTCCGGTTGATCAAGCCGGCGACCCCAAAGCGATCCGCCCGGATGTGGTTAGGCGCTTTATACATCGCGGCAACCGTATAGAACATCACTCCGGTAATCGTGTTTTATTCGAACCGGGCGGGTGCTATGAAGAATATTATCATCAAGCTATATTTACTGAAACGAGGACTGTGTTCGACTCAGACGCATATGAGGAGTTTAGGCTCACTCTTAATCAAAAAATTAATGATGCAATTGAGAGAATCAATATGCGATATGAAAGGAAAATGAGAAGAGCTTTAATCTCAATTAATAACTTGCAGAAAAATTATAGATCGTCCAGCAGTTCCTTTGATTTTCCAAATCTCCCTGCCGATGCAATAGATTTATTTAACGGCAGGAACGGTGAAAGAGGATATAAACATCGCCTTATTGAGGATCTAATCTCTAGTCACAATTATTCTCTGTTAACCGATTATATTTTTCCTCTTAAGAGATTCGCATCGTTGTTTAGTATATATTCGACGTCAAAAATTTCCGGGCTAACTCTATATAGGAATGTATTCGCAGATACAAAGTTGCATGCTAAGCAGTTATTTATTGCAATGGCATCTAGTTTTGTTAGTGACGAAAATGGCCGGCCAGGTTGGTGGAGGGTTGACATACCGGAGATGATGAAGAATGGAGCTTTTGATCCACTACCATGGTGGATGAAGCTACTTCAGACTGACTTATCTTTTAATTTATTAGCATTTATCACATATGTGCCCAAGAAGCTGTTGCAAATAATTCTGTCAGTACCATGGTTCGCGGCAATTGTCGATCCTCTTTGTTCGGTGCTCAGTGGTTGGCCATGGACGGGTAAGTGGACGACTTGTAAAGATTTGTTGGGCAGATTACCTCCGAATCGAAAATCTGACGATGACGATGAGGAAAATCTTCCTAGGAGATTGGGCGATGGCTATGGTTGTGGCACACGTGAACAAATTAAAGAGAGGGAAGCCCGCGCTGCAGGTAGAAAAGCTAGGACATCGGTGCCCAATAGTTTTTCTGGTGGCGCAGATAACGATTTTCCATTTGGAGGATAAAAAATGTCCGGATTAGCAGTTAAATTACCATTATCAAGGAACTCATTAAATGGATTTCTTTTAATTAATAACTTTAAGGAACTAACAAAGCAAAATTTAAAAATGTTAATATTGACCAGTCCGGGCGAAAGAATGATGGACCCCGATTTTGGAGTTGGAATAAAAAGATATCTTTTCAGAGAAAAGACATCAGCAATTGCAATTGAAATCGAGGGAAGAATTCAAGAACAAATAGCTCGATATTTACCCGCAGTAAGCCTGCAGACGGTTTCTATTGATGGTTTCGACTCACCTGACAATAGAATTACAGTGAATGTTCGCTACTTCATACCTGCTCTAAACGAATTCGATATATTAGATTTTAAATTCTTCACGGACTAATTATTTTTCAGGAGTAAGTATAATGCCAATAGAACGTAAATATGTCCCAATCGAATACACTAGCCGAGATTACGATAGTATAAGAAGCGACCTCCTCTCTTATGCTACACGATATTATTCAGACTCTTTCAAAGATTTTAGCAAGGCATCATTTGCTTCTTTGATGATCGATACCGTAGCGTATGTTGGCGATATTTTATCTTTTTATTTAGATTATCAAGTTAATGAGTTGTATCTGGACTCTGCAACTGAATTCGTCAATGTATCGCGCATTGGTCGCCAGATGGGATATAAATACTCTGGTAGCCCAGTATCACAGGGGATTGTAGATTTTTATGTATTGGTGCCAGCATCTACTGATGGATTGACCCCCGATCCATTTTATTTACCGGTCCTCAAGAAGGGATCAAAGGTATCTTCCACCGGTGGCGTCCAATTTACTTTAATTGAAGATGTTGATTTTTCTTCACCCGTTGCTGATTATGTTGTTGCGAGAATAGACGATGCGTCTATCGGAGGAGTTAATGCTATAGCAGTTAGAGTTTCCGGTCGAATTATATCCGGACAGGAGAGTTCCACGGATATAGCAGTCGGCGGATTTAGAAGATTCCAGAAGGTAGCAATTCCGGCTGCAAATATCTCGGAGATAATCAGTGTTATAGATTCAGAGGGCAATGAATATTATGAGGTTGATTATCTTTCTCAAAATGTTATTTATCGAGCGATTCCAAATACTGGCGAAGGTAAGGTAAGCATACCCAATGTTTTGGTACCTCAAATTGTCCCACGTAGGTTCACAGTGGAACATACCAGAACTAGTACAATATTAGTTTTTGGCTATGGATCTGAAGCAGAATTGAAGACCAATATAATTGATGACCCGAAGAATGTTGCAATTGATTTTTATGGGAGAGATTATATTACTGATAAAACATTTGATCCGACTAAAATAGTGGAGACTGATAAATTTGGCATTGCCCCAGTTGATACTTCACTGCATATAGTTTATCGGCACAATAGTGCCGGATTGGTTAACGCTGAGGCGGGATCAGTAGCGAACGTAAATGAATATACTTTAGAGTTTCCCTACGAAGAGCAAGAGTTGGCTGCTTTAGATTCCTCCCTCAAGACATTCGTGGAGAGTTCAATTGAATGTAACAATGTTGAATCGATCGTTGGAGATATAAGTAAACCCACGATTGAAGAAATGAAGATAAGAATAATGGATACTTTCGCTTCACAAAACCGCGCAGTCACCAAGTCAGATTACAGTGCTATAGTATATAATATGCCTGCTGCTTTCGGCGCAGTTAAAAAATGTAATGTAATACAAAATTATGATAGTAACAGAAGAACCGTGAATATTTACATTTTATCCGAAGATGCCGATGGATTTTTAACCGTTCCAAATAATGCACTTAAGACAAATTTAAAAACTTGGATTCAGAAATACAAAATGATTAACGATGCCGTAGATATTGTTGATGGTAAAATTGTGAATCTGGGTTTAGAGTTTATAGTGGTGTCGGAGAATAATCACAATAAATATGAGGTCCTACAATCATGCACCAATGCACTGGTGAATAAATTAGGACAGAAAACTATGGAAATGGGCGAACCTTTTTACATAACGAAGGTTTATGATATACTTCGAAAGGTTAAGGGTGTATTAGATGTTGCGCATGTAAAAGTCAACCAAGTGACCAACGTTGGATATTCTCAGACAATCTTTAGTGTAGAGGATCAGACAGCACCCTCTGGGAGGTATATTACTGCTCCACTGAATGTAGTCTTTGAATTCAAAAAACTTTTTACAAATATTAAGGGAAGTGTTAGATAATGGCAATAACAAGATATACAGCTAGTGCTGACACCACAATAACAAATGCATATAAATCTGGTCTCGCCACCCGCGGCACGGGTTCAAATATGGGCGAATCAGATATTACGGAAATATTTTCTATTTATTCGCAGGTGTCAAGTAGCACTGATGGAGCTTCTGTAGAAAAATCTAGAGCTTTATATAAATTCCCGATTACGGCAATATCGGATGACCGAACAGCCAATACGATACCTGCTAGTGGTAGCGTAAGTTTTTATTTACGCTTGTTCAATGCCGTCCATAGTCAGACTTTGCCTAGGCAATTTACACTGGTGGCTTCTGCTATATCACAGTCTTGGGATGAAGGAGAAGGACTCGATATGGAAGGGTATACCGATAAAGGGTATGCCAACTGGATATCCGCTAGTAGCACAACAGCGTGGGTTTCCGAAGGCGGCAATTTTTTAACGTCCTCCGATTACGATTATACTAGCAATATTTATACTCAATATTTCGACCGCGGCACCGAGGATCTAGAAATCGATATTTCAGATTTAGTGGAAAAATGGATTGCAGGCACTGGGGCCGGCGGATATGATAATTTCGGCATTGCTGTTTATCTTACGGGCAGCCAAGAAGATGGATCAACATCCGGATCATTTTATACGAAGAAGTTTTTTGCCCGCGGAACACAATATTTCAATAAACGTCCTCTAATAGAGGCGCGCTGGGATTCTGCGAAGAAAGATAATGCTGGTAGTTTTTATTTGAGTAGCGCCCTCGCCCCTCCGGCAGATAATCTAAACAATATATATCTCTATAATAATATTAGGGGACAATATCAAGATATCCCCGGTGTTGGCACTAGTCATATGCTAGTTAGCCTTTATTCAACTCTCGGTGGTGATCACATAACACTTCCACTGGGCGGCGGCGTATTGACCAATAATGATGCAAATATTACGGCTAGCTGGGTTACAACGGGAATATACTCAGCTTCCTTTGCTTATACTTCTTCCGGAACAACAACGATATATCCAGTGTGGCATTCTGGCTCAGGCCTCGGTGCCCACGTCAACACTATTTATCATACCGGTAGTGCAATAACAGTCAAAACATTTGGTTCACAAAATTATAGCACCAATCCAGAATACGTAACAACTATAAAGAATTTGAAATCTACATACTCCGCAGAAGAGAAGCCGCGACTTCGATTGTTCATTCGACAAAAAGATTGGTCTCCAACTATTTATACAAAAGCAACTAGTGTGATGGCTTCTGAAATAATTGATGATGCTTATTATAAAGTTGAACGCGCCATCGATAACTTAGAAGTTATAAGTTATGGCACGGGGAGCACGAAGCATACACAGATGTCGTATGATATCTCTGGGAGTTATCTTGATCTAGATATGAGTTTTTTCGAGCCGGATTACTTATACAACTTAAGATTCACTTATTACATCAATGGTCAATATCATGAACAACCCGAGATATTCAAATTCAGAGTAGAATAAATTATGGCTATAAAAGATCTTTTTAGAAATGAAGAAGCTTCTAGCGCTTTAGTTGGCAAATCGCTGAGAAAATTAGGCGAAGAAGTCGAATCAGAAAATTATATTGATGCTTATGTAAAGAATAAAGATAGATCAATTCCTCATGTTGATCTGTATGTGCCTGAGAATTTTGCAAAATATGGATCGGCTGAAAAATACTATAAAGACTCAATAAGAAGAATCATACATACGTATCCGTATGATGGCTCTGGATATGAAAAGACACTGTGGGAGCTTAGTTCTTCTTATTTAGATTTACATATTTTTAAGAATGAATACCCCAAGACTAATGGATATATAAATTTAGCATGCGCAGGCTGGGGGAACAAAGTAGAGACAATAGGTGATTATGGCGCCCCCGCAACGGCATCCTATGAGTATATCCATGTGTCACAGAGTATAAATGTTGACAATGTTTTTGAAAGCGCCACCGGTCAAACTTTTAACATTGGGCTTAACGGGTCCGGATCCACTGTTGAGTTTTGGTTAAAGAAGGAAGCATATGCAGGTCTGGCACTAACCAGCAAAGAGGTAATATTTGACCTCTGGAATGGTGCACCTTCATCTAGTGTTGAATATGGTCGATTTACTATTGAAGTGAGTGCTAGTACAACAGCAGATGATTCACCCTTTAGAGTTACATATATGTCCGGAACATCCGGATACAGCAATCAGATGATAGGTAGTGGCTTTACAACGGCTAGCCTGCTAGACGGGTGGAATCATTATGCTTTTTCGATCGTATCCGGCGCCGTTAGAAATTTATTAAAATTCTATGTTAATGGCGAATTAAATCAAACGCTTAATACTTTCGGCGGCGGCGGCCTAACCGAGATAATTAGTACCGGAAGTCAAATGAACATTGGTGGGCTCCTGACTGCTCCCTCAGGCAATATATATCACACATTTGGCGATGATATGAAAGGGTGGGGCAAATTCTCAGGCTCGCTAGATGAATTCAGATTTTGGAAGGAATCCAGGACTTCTCGCGATATTGGTAGGAATTGGTTTACACAAGTTGATGGTGGCACTAACACTGATACGTCAAACACTTCTCTGGGGATTTATTTTAAATTTAATGAGGGGATTACTGGCAAATCCACTCGCGATTCTAAAGTGTTAGATTATTCTGGAAGAGTCTCTAACGCAACATGGACTGGTTATGTGGGCGATGCATCAAGAAATGTTGGCTCAGCTATTGTTTCTGCATCGGCGGCAGAATTTGAAACCAAGGATCCAATTATTTATTCAGATCACCCGGATGTATCTTCTTATTACGATGAGAAGGTTAAGGTTGGCCAAGAGTATGATTATACCAATAATGCATCCATTATTAAAAGCGTACCTGCGTGGATTATTGAAGAAGACGAGGAAGAAGGTACCAGCGAGTTAAAACACTTAACTCAGATAATAGCTAGCTATTTTGATATGCTTCATTTGCAAGTTGAGGTCCTGCCCTCTCTCTCTGCCATTGAATACACTTCTGGGTCCCACGTAGCCACTAGTAGTTTTAAACCGTATCCATTTGTTGACCGTATGTTGGAGTCTCGTGGGTTCCCCGCCCCAGAGTTATTTGCAGATGCAGAGATTTTAGAATTTTTTAAGGATAGAGATGAAGACAGGCTCTATAGAGACACCATACATGATATTAAAAATTTAATTTATAAAAATATATATAATAATTTGATTTATATTTATAAGTCGAAAGGTACGGAAAAATCTTTTAGAAATCTTTTTCATTGCTTTGGCGTTGATGAGGAACTTTTAAGAATTAACTTATATGCTGATAATGAAACTTATACTTTTGAAGATCATTATCGAGAAGTTGTCGAGAAAAAAAGATATGTTAATTTTTATAATACTGGTAGCTTTAATGCAACAGTATTTCAGCAAACATCTAGCGCGATAAGCGATTCCTTATCTTATATAAGTGGATCAGGTTTGATTTTACGTGAAAAAGATCACGCTGTAACAGTGGAAGCTGAGTGTATATTCCCGCGCGTGGCATTTCCGCAGGATAAAAATTTCTTTGAGGTACCAGTAACGTGTTCTTTATTCGGTGGCCATTCCAAAGCGTCTGGCAGCGCCGATGCAGATATGACATGGGATACCTCAGATTCTGGTAGCTTTCATGTTTATGCAGTTAGAAATAGTAGATATAGCCGAAATGCCAGATTCTATTTGTCCAGTTCTCAAAATAATTTTCCTACGTTAAGCAGCAGTGTATTTGTTAACGTATTTGACAATAAACGGTGGAATTTTGCCATTAGGGTTAAACCTTCAAGAACTCCTCAGTCACTAATAGGTGATTCCACATATAATGGGACAAGCCCCAGCACATATGATGTAGATTTCTATGGTGTACATTCTATCTTGTCAAATCAATCTAGTAGCTTTCACATACACGGTACTATTGATGAAACTCCCGGAACTAGGTTTTTATCCGATCGCAAAAGGATATTTGTTGGTGCACACAGAACTAATTTTACTGGTGCAGTATTACAGCAATCTTATGCTAAGATATCCTCTGTAAGATATTGGTTGGATTATCTAGATAATGAAACTATTAATTTTCATGCAAGAAGTCCACTGAACTACGGAACCAGAGATCCATACAGAAATGCGTATTTATATGAAGGTTTAGGTGGCTCCCCCTCCGGCGCCGGTACATATGTGTTGACGGGATCCCACCACCCTCAGGTTAAAACTCTGGCACTACATTGGGATTTCAGCAATCTTACTGGATCCGGAGATTCTTCAGTTGAAGCCTTTACAGTTACTGACATTTCGTCAGGCTCAACAACTGCGCAAGGTGATTATGGTACAATAGGAAAAATAGCGTTGACTCACCACCCCGGCGTTGGCTATGATTTCCCGACCGATCATAACGGCGCGATTGTGGTTGAACATGTACAATCCGCAAAGAAATCCTTACCTGAGATTATGAATAGCTATGATATGGTAAATATCATAACTGGATCCGCTGAGGAGACTTTTGGTAGAGACGAGAGACCAACAACTTACTTCTTGTCGATTGAAAAAAGCATGTATCAAAATATTTCGGAAGAGATGATTAATATGTTCTCTACGATTGCAGCTTTTAGTAATTTAATTGGCGACCCAGTACATCGCTATCGTGACGGGTATAAAGGTTTAGAAAAATTAAGGGAAATATTCTTTTCTAAAGTGTCTAATACTCCGGATGTCGAAAGGTTTATTGATTTTTATCGCTGGTTTGATAGTGCGCTTAATAAACTTATTAAGGAGCTTGTGCCGGTTTCTGCACGAATGCCCGATAATGTACAGAATGTTATTGAGAGTCATATTCTAGAGAGAAATAAATATAGAGCTAAATTCCCCACTATAGAAGAAAAACTTAACATTATTGAAGGTGTTGCCAAAGGCATTTCAGAACAAATGTCAGTTGACGATGATGACAATGTTAATATACCACTGTACAAGCAATCTTTTGCACGAATGTCAGATAACTGGAGTGTTAGTCACGCTCCTATTTCAAAGTCTCAGAAAGATAATGTGCTGTGGTGGAAAACTAGAACAGAGAGAAGTGATCCTGATTTGACTAGCGGTGATACTTCTGTTGATACAAGTCGACAGACAATTGCCGATGTTCTTCAGCGTACAACCGATAGAAAAAGACAAACTGCTTTGCGAACAACGTTTGGTCATGACAAATACATTAAAGGTGGCGTGAACTTTCCTACGCAAAAGAAATATGATTTATATAAAAGCGGCAGAGCAAATTCAACTTTACAGGCAAACGTTATAACAAGAGATGGTTCCTCAAAACTATTTATCGATAGAAGAATCAATACAGTCGATTATTCAGAACTCATACAAAAAGAAAAGCTAGATGTTCAAATACAAGACGGCGCAGGTGATGCAGCCCCCACCGGAGATATGGCTTTTCCCTTTAGTATTTATAGCTCATCCGTAGATGTTGGTTATGGTGTCACCGATCTGCATACTTTAAGCACTCCGGAGAGTATTAAAATTGATATAACCGGCCTTCACGAAGATGTTTACGGCCCGGAGTATGAGAGACCACTGCAGGGCCCATTCACTAGAACTCATGTTGGTGGCATGCCCCATCGTTCGAATTTTGTTAGTGATGGTACAGATACACAAGATACACGCGCAGAAGCGTTTAGAGTTTATGCTGACACAACTAAGCTGAAGATCGTTAACCCGAGAAACAATCCATTTGGTAATGCTAGATATCATCTCCCTAGGTCTGATTTTTATAAAGACGGCACGTCAAGGCGACCGATTAATATTAAAAACATTCAGCACACTACTGCATCAAATTTCCTAGGAAATTATGAAAAGGATTATCAGATTGTCCAGACTTCCAATCGAAGACTCAACAATCGATGGTTTGTTGATACGGAAGGCGGAGATTTAGAATCCAGTGATTTGGATTTCGCAAAAGATAGTTTTAATTTAAGTACGACCGCAGATTCTGGTTTAGTTGGTGGGTTAAAGGATTATACGAAGCCAATACGCGCCCGCGGGAAACATGTAATCGTTGAAAGATTTTCTGCTCCTGGTGGCCCCGAAACTATGGGTGATACTGATGGCGGTCCCGGCCTCGACGCCCTATCAGCCGAATATTCTATTTATAATTGCTTGAATTATAGAAACTTTAACGTTCGTCAGGTTTTAAATGATTTTGCTTCAATACATTGTGGGCCGGGCGGCCATTCGTCTCACGAAGATGATGTTGCCAGTTGGTATACTTCTGCACCTTCGGCATCTTTTAGAAAAATTCAAAGAAATGGTTTTCGCCGCATTAAATACAATGCGGGATTTGATACAGCCAGCGATCCAGGCGATGGCAGCGCTTTTTCCACAGCCAGTATATATGATAATGAATTTATCCAAAGGCCAATACCGGCGCAAGACTCGGGATATGCATGGATAACCGCCTCCGCGGTTGCTTCTTCTTTACCATTTGGCCATGCGCTGGAAGAAGATGAGATTAACTTCTTGAGTGCGAGTGAACTCGGTAG
>CEUI01004799.1_pt1 | contig 20267 bp, 19 predicted proteins | sample 531411 | NCBI WGS metagenome assembly CEUI01 (sample SAMEA2622841, study PRJEB7988) | marine metagenome | isolation source: saline water (ENVO:00002010), including
TTACGCGCCCCTCATGAAGTCTTTCGCCGTGATCCTGGGGCTGCTGGTAGAGAAGCACCAGGGCCAATTCAAGCCGGTGGCCTAGCGATGTTCCTGCCGCTGATTACGCCCCTTTTCCACGTCAGGCTAAAGCACGCAGGGGTAACCATTGCTGTGCTATCCGGTGCCAGCGAAGACCAGGCCAAGCAGCGGGCGCAGCAACTCGCCGCCCTGCTGATACCTGGCGAATGCTCGAGCATCGAACCGGCCTAGCGTTCCTTAATCCTGGGTTCTCCTGGGTGATCGATGTTGGCCGGCATTCATTGCGGCCTTTTTTATGCCAACTCTGCGAGCGGAGAAAGCCAATGTCCGATAAGCCAACGAGCGTCAGAGATCATCTAGCAGAGCTCCGCCGCGCGCACGTCATAAGCCTGGCCGAACGGCTCGGGCTAAGCATTACTGGAATCCGTGGCGGGTATTCCGTTGTAGGCCGGCGCATTCATCTGTGGGTAACAGATCTGCAGTACGTGACCGATAGCGATCTGAGCCCGCATTGACCTACAGATTTTGGGGCGATCGTCGCGCGAGTGATGCATGATCGGTCATCGATCAGAAGGCGGAAGGTTCGCGATGAAGCTAGTAACCCTGACACGTTGGGCAGAACTGACCTTTGAGGATCCGCCATCGGCGGCAACGCTGAGAATGTGGGCGAGGTGTGGGAGGTTTGACCCGCCCGCGCAGAAGGTGGGCCGCTCTTACTACGTGTCCAGTAGCGCCCGCTACTTTGAGCCGCCACCCCCTGAGTTCATCCCTGATGACGATTCGTTGATGAGTCGAATCATTAGAGCTAGGGCGGGGATTCATCGCCGACCAAGCAGGAAGAAGAAGCCGGCTTCGTAGGCATATGCGCGTGCCGCATGGATCGCCCGCAGAACCAGTTGCGGCGCTGCGTTCTCGTCGGTGTGCCTTAAAGGTATACCCGAGCTAAAACAGCCTAATCCGACTTTTTTTGACTTTATCGCTTGATAAGTAACACCCAAAGTGCAACGCTATATAAAACGCACCCAAAGTGATACAGGAGAGCGGTTATGTTCATTCGCGCATACCTTCGGGCCTCGACCGTCGAGCAGGACGCAAGCCGAGCACGCGAGGCGCTGGAGCAATTCGCGGCCAGCCATGACAAGCAGATTGCAGCCGAGTACATGGAGAACGCCAGCGGCGCCAAGGCTGACCGGCCTGAGCTGCTGCGACTGTTGAAGGATGCGCGAAAGGGTGACGTGCTGCTGGTGGAATCCATCGATCGCCTGTCCCGCCTCCCCGCTGAAGACTGGCAAAAGCTGAAGGGCGCCATCGATTCCAAGGGGCTGCGAATCGTTGCCCTCGATCTGCCGACGAGTCACCAGGGCATGGCCGATACCAAGGGCGACGAGTTCACCGGGCGCATGCTGGCTGCGATCAACTCAATGCTTGTGGAAATGATGGCCGCCATCGCCCGCAAGGACTATGAGCAGCGGAGAGAGCGCCAGGCACAAGGGATCAGCAAGGCGAAGGAGCAGGGCAAGTACAAGGGGCGCCCAGTTGACGCCGATCTGCATAAGCGCGTCGCAGAGCTGTTGCGGGCTGGCCTGGGTATCAGGGCCACGGCCAGGCATGCCGACTGCAGCACAACTACCGTTTTGCGCATCCGCGACAGCTTGGCAGAGTCAGCCAGCTGATCTATTTGCACCCACCATGCACCCGCCGGAAAAAACAAAGGGCCTAGGTTTTCACCTAAGCCCTTGATTTATCTGGCGCATCCGGCGGGATTCGAACCCACGACCCCTGCCTTCGGAGGGCAGTACTCTATCCAGCTGAGCTACGGATGCGTTGCGGGGCGCAATCATACGCATGTCGGCGGTTAGCGTCCATTGTGCATGAGTGTTCGTTATTTCAAACGAGCTTTACACTTTTTGCCCTGTCGAGGGCCCCTGTCACAAGTTTTTTGTCATTCTTTCGTCGATTTAGCCCCTCCGGGTATTGCCCTTTACCCGTGCCGATCCTAGGATTCGTTTGAGATTTCAAACGCAGTGTTCAGCTATTTCGAACCCTTCGCCAATCCGTCACTCTGAATCCATTACCTGGCCCACGTAGCGCTGTACGTTGCGTGGACCCTGCTCAATGACTCCACCCCCGACGCCTGGCGTCGGCATCTGAAGGAGACTGCCATGCAACTGCAAGACGCCCAACTGTTCCGCCAGCAGGCCTATATCGATGGCCAGTGGCTGGATGCCGACAGCGGCCAGACCATCGCCGTGAACAACCCGGCGACCGGCGAGATCATCGGCCACGTACCGAAGATGGGCCGCGCGGAAACCCGTCGCGCCATCGAGGCCGCCGAGAAGGCGCTGCCGGCCTGGCGCGCGCTGACCGCCAAGGAACGTGCGGGCAAGTTGCGTCGCTGGTTCGAGTTGCTGATGGAGAACCAGGACGACCTGGGTCGCCTGATGACCCTGGAGCAGGGCAAGCCGCTGGCCGAGGCCAAGGGCGAGATCGCCTACGCCGCCTCCTTCATCGAGTGGTTCGCCGAGGAAGCCAAACGCGTCTACGGTGACGTGATTCCGGGTCACCAGCCGGACAAGCGCCTGATCGTGATCAAGCAGCCGATCGGTGTCACTGCCGCCATCACCCCGTGGAACTTCCCGGCCGCGATGATCACCCGCAAGGCCGGCCCGGCGCTGGCCGCCGGTTGCACCATGGTCATCAAGCCGGCGTCGCAGACGCCGTTCTCCGCCCTGGCCCTGGTCGAGCTGGCCGAGCGCGCCGGTATTCCGAAAGGCGTGCTGAGCGTGGTCACCGGCAGCGCCGGTGAAGTGGGTGGCGAACTGACCGGCAACCCGATCGTGCGTAAGCTGTCCTTCACCGGTTCGACCGAAATCGGTCGCCAGCTGATGGCCGAGTGCGCCCAGGACATCAAGAAGGTATCGCTGGAGCTGGGCGGCAACGCGCCGTTCATCGTCTTCGACGACGCCGACCTGGATGCCGCCGTGGAAGGCGCGCTGATCTCCAAGTACCGCAACAACGGCCAGACCTGCGTGTGCGCCAACCGCATCTACGTGCAGGATGGCGTGTACGACGCCTTTGCCGACAAGCTCAAGGCGGCCGTGGCCAAGCTGAAGATCGGCAACGGCCTGGAAGATGGCACCACCACCGGCCCGCTGATCGACGAGAAAGCGGTAGCCAAGGTCCAGGAGCACATCGAGGACGCGCTGGCCAAGGGTGCCAAGCTGGCCCTCGGTGGCAAGCCGCATGCCCTCGGTGGCACCTTCTTCGAGCCGACCATCCTGGTCGACGTGCCGAAGAACGCCGCCGTGGCCAAGGAAGAGACCTTCGGCCCGCTGGCGCCGCTGTTCCGCTTCAAGGACGACGCCGAAGTGATCGCCATGGCCAACGACACCGAATTCGGCCTGGCCTCGTATTTCTACGCCCGTGACCTGGGCCGCGTGTTCCGCGTGGCCGAGGCGCTGGAGTACGGCATGGTGGGGATCAACACCGGCCTGATCTCCAACGAAGTCGCGCCGTTCGGCGGCGTGAAGGCGTCCGGCCTGGGCCGTGAGGGTTCCAAGTACGGAATCGAGGATTACCTCGAGATCAAGTACATGTGCCTGGGCGGCATCTGATTCGGAAACCTGATGGTTTCCAGATGGGGGCAAGGTGCGAAAGAGCGCGCGGCGCCCCCGGTTGTACCGAGTAGAACCTGTTGCGTCCCCGCCGGCCCGGCGCAGTCGATCATCGTATGCTGCGCCGACCACCCGCCGGGGGCATTCATCCTTTCACCGAGCCGCCCGATGACGGCCATGAGGACACCATGAGCAAGACTAACGAATCCCTGTTGCAACGCCGCCAAGCCGCCGTACCGCGTGGCGTCGGCCAGATCCACCCGATCGTCGCCGAGCGCGCCGAGAACGCCACCGTCTGGGACGTCGAGGGTCGCGAATACATCGATTTCGCCGGCGGTATCGCCGTGCTGAACACCGGCCACCTGCATCCGAAGGTGATCGCCGCCGTTCAGGAGCAGCTGGGCAAGCTGAGCCATACCTGCTTCCAGGTGCTGGCGTACGAGCCCTACATCGAGCTGTGCGAAGAGATCGCCAAGCGTGTGCCGGGCGACTTCGCCAAGAAGACCCTGCTGGTCACCTCCGGCTCCGAAGCCGTCGAGAACGCGGTGAAGATCGCCCGTGCCGCCACCGGCCGCGCCGGCGTGATCGCCTTCACCGGCGCCTACCACGGCCGCACCATGATGACCCTGTCGCTGACCGGCAAGGTGGTACCGTACTCCGCCGGCATGGGCCTGATGCCCGCCGGTGTGTACCGCGCCCAGGCGCCGTGCCCGCTGCATGGCGTGAGCGAGGACGAGTCCATCGCCAGCATCGAGCGCATCTTCAAGAACGACGCGCAGCCGCAGGACATTGCCGCGATCATCATCGAGCCGGTCCAGGGCGAGGGTGGTTTCTACGTCAACTCCAAGCCGTTCATGCAGCGCCTGCGTGCCCTGTGCGACCAGCACGGCATCCTCCTGATCGCTGACGAAGTGCAGACCGGTGCAGGCCGTACCGGCACCTTCTTCGCCACCGAACAACTGGGCGTGATCCCGGACCTGACCACCTTCGCCAAGTCCGTTGGCGGCGGTTTCCCGATCTCCGGCGTGTGCGGCAAGGCCGAGATCATGGACAAGATCGCCCCCGGCGGCCTGGGCGGCACCTACGCCGGCAGCCCCATCGCCTGCGCCGCGGCCCTGGCCGTGCTCAAGGTCTTCGACGAAGAGAACCTGCTGCAGCGTTCCAACGCCGTGGGCGAGATGCTCAAGGCTGGCCTCAATGCCATCGCCGCCAAGCACAAGGTCATCGGTGACGTGCGTGGCCTCGGTTCGATGGTCGCCATCGAGCTGTTCGAAGGCGGTGACCACGATAAGCCGGCGGCCGAGCTGGTCGGCAAGATCGTCGCCCGTGCACGCGAGAAGGGCCTGATCCTGCTGTCGTGCGGCACCTACTACAACGTCATCCGCTTCCTGATGCCCGTCACCATCCCTGACGCGCAGCTGGAAAAGGGCATCGCCATCGTCGCCGAGTGCTTCGACGAGCTGGCCTGAACCGCGTCTGTCATACCTGCGCCCGCGGCTCACCAGGCCGGGCGCCCCTGAGACCCGCCATGTGCGGGTCTTTTTTTGCCGGTGCGGTGGGCAGAAAAAGGCCCGCACATGGCGGGCCAACGGGTGACAAGCAACAGGAACCGGGGCGCTTAACTGGGCTCGAAGATCACATAGACCTTGCGGCAGTTTTCCAGGACTTCCCAGGTGCCGGAGAAGCCGGCAGGAATCACGAAGCGGTCGCCTGCGCGCACGGTCTTGGCGTTGCCATCGGCATCACGCAGTACGGAAACGCCCTGGAGGATCTCGCAGTATTCGTGCTCGGTGTAGCTCACCGTCCACTGGCCGACAGCGCCTTCCCAGATGCCGGTGCTGAACTGGCCGCAGGGGCTGCTGTAGTGGTTGCGCACGCTCTGCTCGGGGTCGCCCTTGAGCACTTTCTCCTGGGCTGGACGATAGTGTTCGGGGGCGGTGTTGGCCTGGGCGAAGTCGACGATCTGCTCGATGTTCATCTGGCGTATCCATGGTGATCGGTGGCGACGAGCGCACGGCCTGGAGGGGCCGTGACGGGAGTAGCGTGGCGGCAGTCTATGTTTAATAAAACGAACATGACAAGGCTTTTTGCACGACTTTGTCAAAAATATTGAAAAGCCCCAGCCCAGTGGTTTAGTGTGGCGAACAGGATTTGGCCAGCGAACTGGCCTTGCAGAATTATTGACAGTGCGCGCCTGAACAAGGCGCCACTTCCACCTTATGAGGATGCCGGAATGACTAGCCTGACTCGTGCCGACTGGGAACAGCGTGCCCAGAACCTGACCATCGAAACCCGCGCGTTCGTGCAGGGCGAGTACCGCGATGCGGAGTCGGGTGCCACCTTCGAGTGCATCAGCCCGGTCGATGGCCGCCTGCTCGGCCTGGTGGCCAGCTGTGACCAGGCCGACGCCGAGGTGGCGGTCAAGAACGCCCGTGCCACCTTCGACTCCGGCGTCTGGTCGCGCCTGGCGCCGGCCAAGCGCAAGAAGGTGATGATCCGCTTCGCCGAACTGATCGAGGCGCATGGCGAGGAGCTGGCGCTGCTGGAAACCCTCGACATGGGCAAGCCGATCAGCGACTCGCTGAACATCGACGTGAGCAGCGCGGCCAATGCCATCCGCTGGAGCGGCGAGGCCATCGACAAGATCTACGACGAAGTCGCCGCCACCGCGCATGACGAGCTGGGCCTGGTGACGCGCGAGCCGGTCGGTGTGGTCGCGGCCATCGTGCCGTGGAACTTCCCGCTGCTGATGACCTGCTGGAAGCTCGGCCCGGCGCTGTCGACCGGCAACTCGATCATCCTCAAACCCTCCGAGAAGTCGCCGCTGACCGGTATCCGCATCGCCCAGCTGGCCATCGAGGCCGGTATCCCGGCCGGTGTGTTCAACGTGCTGCCGGGCTTCGGCCACACCGTTGGCAAGGCGTTGGCCCTGCACATGGATGTCGACACCCTGGTATTCACCGGCTCGACCAAGATCGCCAAGCAACTGATGATCTACGCTGGTGAGTCGAACATGAAGCGCGTCTGGCTGGAAGCCGGCGGCAAGAGCCCGAACATCGTCTTCGCCGACGCGCCGGACCTGCAGGCCGCTGCCGAGTCCGCCGCCAGCGCCATCGCCTTCAACCAGGGCGAGGTGTGCACCGCTGGTTCGCGCCTGCTGGTGGAGAACGCCATCAAGGACAAGTTCGTGCCCATGGTGGTCGAGGCCATCAAGGCCTGGAAACCGGGCAACCCGCTGGACCCGGCCACCAATGTCGGCGCGCTGGTCGACACCACGCAGATGAACAACGTGCTGGCCTACATCCAGGCCGGCCACGAGGACGGCGCCAAGCTGGTGGCTGGCGGTAGCCGGGTGATGGAAGAGACCGGCGGTACCTACGTCGAGCCGACCATCTTCGACGGCGTGAGCAACGCCATGCGCATCGCCAAGGAAGAAATCTTCGGCCCGGTGCTGTCGGTGATCGGTTTCGACACCCAGGAAGAAGCGGTGGCCATCGCCAACGACACCATCTACGGCCTGGCCGCAGCGGTATGGACCAGCAACCTGTCGCGTGCCCACCTGGTCGGCAAGGCGCTGCGTGCCGGTAGCGTGTGGATCAACCAGTACGATGGCGGTGACATGACCGCACCGTTCGGTGGCTTCAAGCAGTCCGGCAACGGCCGTGACAAGTCGCTGCATGCGTTCGACAAGTACACCGAACTGAAAGCGACCTGGATCAAGCTGTAAGGGCAGCGGGGCGTCTTCTCCGGTGTTGGCCCGGAACAAGGTCGGCGGCGCTGCCTGCGTTCGGCGATGCGCTGCGATCACTGCTCACACCGTGACCCGGTGATCGGCTCCCCTCTCCCATTCATGGGCAAGGGGGAGAGGGCCGGGCGTTCAGCGAGACGGCCGGCGACCGCGCTCTGAAACCTGCGGCCGGGCTCCCTGCGGAGTCCGGCCGTTGTCTTTGCAACGGCTCGGCAACCAAGGAAGTGAGTCATGCGTTGGGGCACCTATTTCGCCGTCTGTTCGGCGGTCATCAGCATCGGTCTGGCACTGGGCGTGACCATGCCTCTGGTTTCGCTGCGCCTGGAGAGCTGGGGCTACGATTCCTTCGCCATCGGCGTGATGGCCGCGACACCGGCGGTCGGCGTTCTGCTCGGTGCTTCGCTGGCCGGGCGCCTGGCCGCGCGCTTCGGCACCACCGCACTGATGCAGGCGTGCCTGCTGCTCGGTGCGCTGTCGGTGGCCCTGCTGGCGCTGGTGCAAAGCTACGCGGTATGGGTGGCGCTGCGCCTGTTCATCGGCGTGGCGCTGACCGTGGTATTCATCCTGGGCGAGAGCTGGATCAACCAGCTTGCCGTGGAGAAGTGGCGCGGTCGCCTGGTGGCCCTGTATGGCACCGGCTACGCCCTCAGCCAGCTCAGCGGCCCGCTGCTGCTCACGGCCCTGGGCACGGACACCGATAGCGGCTTCTGGACCGGCGTCGGCCTGCTCATCGGCGGCTCGCTGATTCTGCTGGGCCGCAGCGGGGCGCCGCGAGTGGATGCACACAGCGCCTCGGGGCGCGGCCTGGCGGTGTTCTGCCGGAAGATGCCGGCGATCGCCTGGGCGGTGATGCTGTTCGCCGCGTTCGAGGCGATGATGCTGACCCTGCTGCCGGTCTACGGCCTGCGCCAGGGTTTCACCCAGGAAGTGGCCCTGTTCATGGTCAGCGTGGTGGTGGTCGGTGACGCGGTGCTGCAGTTGCCGATCGGCTGGCTGGCCGATCGCATTTCACGGCAGTCGCTGTTCCGTTGCTGCGGCCTGGTGCTGCTGGTGTCCAGCCTGGCGATTCCGGCCCTGCTGCATACCGCGCTGATCTGGCCGTTGCTGGTGGCGTTCGGCGCCAGCGCCGGCGGCCTGTTCACCCTGTCGCTGATCCTGATCGGCGAGCGCTACCGTGATGACGAACTGGTACGGGCCAACGCCCATGTCGCGCAGCTGTGGGGCATCGGCTGCCTGATCGGGCCGCTGACCACCGGCGCGGTCAGCCAGTGGATCAGTGGCCATGCCTTGCCCTTGCTGATGGCGACCGGCGCAGCCGTCTTCGTCGTCCTGGCCTGGCGTGACGAGGGCTTGTCGGCCGCGCCGGCCGAAGGGCACTCCTAGCGCGCCGCCAGCAGCAGGGCACGCAGACGCAACGGGCGCACGCCGGCCTTTGCAGGCCAAGGCTCAGTCGCTCAGTTCGCTCAGCAACTCGCTGATGGTCGCGCCGATCTGCCGCACCGCCGCCTCGATGGCCTCGCTGGGTGGTTCGGCGTAGTTCAGGCGGATGCAGTTGCGGTACTTGCCGGCCGCGGAAAAGATGCTGCCCGGCGCGATCTGGATCTTGTGTGGCAGCAGGGCGCGGTTGAGTTTCTGGCTGTCGAAGCCCTGCGGCATCTCCACCCAGAGCATGAAGCTGCCCTGGGGGCGGCTGACCCGCGTGCCGGCCGGGAAATAGCGGCTGACCCAATCCACCATCAGGTCGCGGCTGCGCAAATACTGCGCGCGCATGCGCCGCAGGTGGGGCTCGTAGTGGCCGTCACGCAGGTACTCGGCGACGGCCACCTGCGGCAGCTGGGCGGTGCTGCCGGTGCCCAGGTACTTCATGTGCACCACCTGCTCCAGGTAGCGTCCCGGGGCAATCCAGCCGACCCGCAGGCCGGGTGCCAGGGTCTTGGAGAAGGAACTGCAGAACAGCACGCGGCCATCCTCGTCGTAGGACTTGATGCTGCGCGGGCGCGGGTAACTGTAAGCGAGGTCGGCGTAGACATCGTCCTCGATGATGGCCACGTCGAAGCGTTGCGCCAGGGCGACCAGGGCGCGTTTGTTGGCCTCGGGCATGATGTAGCCGAGCGGGTTGTTGCAGTTTGGCGTGAGCTGGATGGCCTTGATCGGCCACTGCTCGAGCGCCATTTCCAGAGCTTCCAGATTGATCCCGGTCAGCGGGTCGGTGGGCAGCTCCAGCGCCTTCATGCCGAAGCCCTTGAGGGCCTGCATCACGCCGTGGAAGCTCGGCGAGTCGACGGCGACGATATCGCCGGGCTGGCAGATGGCGCGCACCGCCGCCGAGAGCGCTTCATGGCAGCCGGTGGTTATCACCAGGTCCTCCGCCGCCACCTGGCAGCCGGAGTCGAGCATCAGCCGGGCGACCTGCTCACGCAGACGGTTGTCACCGCGTATGCCGCCGTAGGTGAGGATCTCCGGGTCCTGGCGACGGGCCTGGCGGGACAGGTTGCGCAGCAGCGGTTTCAGTGTCGGGCTGCTGATGTCGGGCCGGCCGCGACCGAGCTGCAGGATGTCGTGCTGCGGGGAGCTGCTGATCAGCTCCAGCACGTGGTCCCACTGCGAAACCTCCACCGGCCGCTGCGCCGCACGGATGATCTGCGGCAGCGCCGGCACCTGGCGTTCCAGCGGCACGAAATAACCGGACTTCGGCCGTGGCGCGGCCAGGCCCATGTCTTCCAGGTGGCGGTAGGCCTGCTGCACCGTGCTGAGGCTGACGCCGTGTTCCTGGCTCAGGCTGCGCACCGAGGGCAGGCGGTCACCGGGGCGGTAGAGGCCCTGTTCGATGCGTGTGCCCAGCAGTTGGGCCAGGTTCATGTACAGCGTCATGACAGTTACCCGGAAAACTCAGACTGTGTGGTTTGACCAGTACAGATTCGCGCAGAAAATCCAATTCAGCCGGAATCGAGCAGAATCTGTATGGAGTTAATAAGAGTTTTTTGAATCTGTCATGTATTTTCTGGCAGCGGCATCCTGATCTCCCATGACAGAAGGCAACGGGAGCATGACGATGACCAGTTTCAGCAAGACAGACCTCGCAGCAGCGAGCGGGCCCGTTCGCAGTGCGGCCGAGCCGCGCGCGACCCGCTACTTCGGGCGCAACTGGCCGGCCTTCTGGCGTCGTCTGAACACCCGCGGCATGCTGCGCAAGCTCAACGACCAGCAACTGCGTGACATCGGCCTCACTCGCGCGCAGGCCGAGCGCGAGGTCTGCCTGCCGTTCTGGAAGCTGTAGCCCGACGGACATCCGCGCCGCTGCAGGCGCGGCTGCCGCTGTGCCTACAGCAGCTCTTTCAGGCGGTGCCAGGCCATGCCCAGGGCCAGCAGTGGCGAACGCAGATGCTTGCCGCCCGGGAAGGTCATGTGCGGTACCTGGGCGAACAGGTCGAAGCCCTGGCTGGCCTGGCCGGCGATGGCTTCGGCGAGCAGCTTGCCGGCCAGGTGCGTGGCGTTGACCCCGTGGCCGGCATAGGCCTGGGCATGGAACACGTTGGGCTGATCCTTGAGGCGACCGACCTGCGGCAGGCGATTGGCACCGATGCCGATCATGCCGCCCCACTGATAGTCGATGCGCACGTTGGCCAGTTGCGGGAACACCTTGAGCATCTTCGGCCGCATGTAGCCGGCGATGTCCGCCGGGTCGCGTCCGGAGTAGTGGCAGGCGCCACCGAACAGCAGGCGGCGGTCGGCCGAGAGCCGGTAGTAGTCCACGGTCACGCGCTGGTCGCACAGCGCCATGTTCTGCGGAATCAGCTCGCGGGCCTGCTCCTCGGACAGCTGCTCGGTGGCGATGATGTAACTGCCGGCCGGCAGCACCTTGCCGCTGAGGCTCGGGTTGAGCCCGTTGATGTAGGCGTTGCAGGCCAGCACCAGGAAGCGTGCGCGGACCTGGCCCTGCGCGGTGTGCACGCGCACCTCGTTGCCATAGTCGATGCGGGTGACCGGCGACTCCTCGAACAGCTGCACGCCCAGCGACTGCGCCGCGGCGGCTTCGCCGAGCGCCAGGTTGAGCGGGTGCAGGTGGCCCGAACCCATGTCGATCATGGCGCCGTGGTAGTTGCGGGAACCGACCACCTCGTGGATGCGCTCCTGCGGAACCAGGCGCAGCTCGTGGCGGTAGCCGAGGCTTTCCAGCTCGGCCTTGTCCTCGGCGAAGCCGTCGAGATGGGCCGGCTTGTTGGCCAGGTCGCAGTAGCCCCACGTCAGGTCGCAGTCGATCTGGAAGCGTTCGACACGCTCGCGCACGATCTCCACCGCCTCCAGGCCCATCAGCTTGAACTGGCGCACGCCCTCCTTGCCCACCACCGACTCGAACTGCTCGACGTCATGGCCCACGCCGCGAATCAGTTGCCCGCCGTTGCGCCCGCTGGCACCCCAGCCGATCCTGCGCGCTTCCAGCAGTGCCACCGACAGGCCTTTCTGGGCCAGCTCGATGGCGGTGTTCAGGCCGCTGAAGCCGCCGCCGACGATGCACACATCCACCTGCAGCTCACCGCCCAGGGGCGGGTAGGCCTGCTGGCGATTGACGCTGGCGGCGTAGTAGGAAGCGGCATGCTGTGGGCTGTGGACGGGCTGTTGAACGCGGGCGTTCATGTGCGAAATCCTGATTTTGGTGTGTGGAAAATTTAACGCAGGATAAGCGCGTGATCCGCCCGACGCCAAGAGGCAAGCGGAAAAAAGCAGGATTTATCGGCGGGCCGGGCGCTGTAGACTGTGCCCTTCGTTCCCCGGATGCCCAGGCATGAGCTGCACTGACCGCAAGATAGACTACCTGCGCCGACAGATTCCGCGCTTCGACTGCGTGCCGGGCTGTCACGACTGCTGCGGGCCGGTCACCGCATCGTCGCAGGAGCTGGCGCGCCTGCCGGTGAAGAGCGATGCCGAACATGAGGCGGCGCTGGCCGAGTACAACTGCGTGCACCTGGGGCCCAATGGCTGTGAAGTGTATGACCAGCGCCCGCTGATCTGCCGTCTGTTCGGCACCACGCCGAACCTGCCATGCCCGCATGGACGTGCCCCCGAGCAGCCCATCGAGCCGGCCATGGAGCAGCAGGTACACCGCCTGATCGCCAGCACGCGGCAGCGTCTGCTGTAGGGAATACTTGGGCTCGGGGCGAAAAATCGTCGAGCGCAGGTCAGGCAATCGCGATGGCGGCCCCGCGCAATCGCCCGAGGAAGCGCAGTCTGCGTGCTGTGAACGAGCATTCTGGGCGCGATTTCAACGCAGCATCATCGAGTGCAGGCACTTCTCGTACAGATCCTGGCCCGCCAGGCCAGGTCCCTGGCGTACGCTGCGCCGGCAGTTAATGCTCGGCCAGAACCTGTTCCAGGGCTGCGCGTTCCGCCTGCGCAGTGGCACATATCCACTCCCTCACCGCGGTGATGGCCGGGTTCGCGTCATGGCGCGCCGGCCAGACCAGCCAGTAGGCGTAGTCGTTGGGAATCCGTAGTTGCGGGCAGGGCATGAGCAGACGCCCGGTGCGCAAGTCGCCCGCCGCCAGAAACAGGCGCCCCAGTGCGATGCCCTGTCCGTCGGCGGCGGCCTGGAGGGCGAGGGCGGAATCGCTCAGGTTCAATCCGGCGGGTACCGCCAGGTCAGGGTGACCGGCAGCGCTGAACCAGCGGCTCCAGTTTCCTTTCGGGGTGTCGTGCAGCAGGCGATGGCCCAGCAGGTCGGCGGGGGTGCAGGGCGTTGGCAGGGCCTGCCGCTGGGCCAGGCTGCACACCGGGCTCAGGATTTCCGTGGCCAGCAAGGCACTGTTCAGGCCATGCCAACCGCCAGGGCCTGATCTCAAACCGAGGTCGAAGCGGGTGTCCTTACCATCCCACAACTCGGCGGTGGTGGTCAGTTGCAGGTCGATCTCCGGGTGGGCGGCCTGGAGCGCGGGAAGGTGTGGCATCAGCCAGCGTGAGGCCAGCGACGGCAGTACGCTCATCCGCACCGGGCCATTGGCTGGGCGCCGGGCCGTGGCGCTGGCAGCGGCGATACGGTCCAGCGCCGGCGTCAGGTCGTTCAGGTAGGCGGCCCCTGTAGGGGTCAGGGCCAGCACCCGGCCTCGCCGTTCGAACAGGGGTTGGCCCAACCATTCCTCCAGCAGGCGTACCTGATGGCTGATGGCGGCCTGGGTCACCGCCAGTTCATCGGCGGCACGGGTGAAATGCAGGTGGCGGGCGGCAGCTTCGAATGCGCGGACTGCTCCCAGCGGCGGCAGACGGCGCATGAGCCTCTTCCATTAGCTGTATTTATCCAATGCCCGAGATTAGATCATTTCCCCACCGCTGAAAACGCCGGTTAACTCTCTGAAATCGTTCGATAAATGAGAGGGTGTCATGGCACTTGAGCTGGTTGCGGTGTTTCTCGGGTTTGCGGTACCGATGGTCATCAGTCCGGGGCCGGGGAACACGGTGCTGGCCCTGTCCGGTGCTCGTTTCGGGGTGCGGGGTACCGGGCTGTTCTGGCTGGGGTTCGAGATCGGCAATGTGCTGCTGTGCCTGCTCTATGGCCTGGGTTTCGGAGCCCTGCTCCTGGAGTACCCGCAGAGCCATACGCTGATGCTGTGGGCGGGGGCGGCCTACGTGCTGTATCTGGCCTGGGGCTTCTTCCGTTCCGCAGCACCTGGCGCCAAGCCCCAGACGGTGGAGCGCATGGGGCTGGTCAGCGGCATCGTCGCCGTGCTGCTGAACGTCAAGATCCACTCGATGGTGGCGGTCATGTTCGCCCAGTTCCTGCAGCCGGATCGGGCACTGGCGCCTCAGGTGCTGCTGCTGACGGGCGCCTTTCTGCTGGTGGGCATCGTCTGCCACTTCCCGTGGATCTACGGCGGGCAACTGATTCTGGGGCGCTTCACCTCGGACCAGGCATTAAGGATACAGGGGCGGGTCTTCGGCGGCCTGATGGTCGCGGTGGCGGTGCATATGCTCTGGGTCTGAGCGACGCCCGGCCGTTCAGCGTCGCTCCCGTCGCCTCCGGCACAGGCCCTGCCCCGCAGGGCTATTCCGGTACGGGCAGCTGCAGCGATTCTTTCACCTCTTCCATGACGATATAGCTCTTCGATTCGCGCACGTGCGGCAACTTGAGCAGGATGTCGCCGAGCAGCTTGCGGTAGCTGGCCATCTCGTTGATGCGTGCCTTCACCAGGTAGTCGAAGTCGCCGGAAACCAGGTGGCACTCCAGCACGTGCGGCAGCTTGAGCACCGCGCGGCGGAACTCCTCGAAGGTGTCGCCGGACTTGTAGTCCAGGCTGATCTCGACGAATACCAGCAGGCTGGCCTTGAGGTTCTGCGGGTTGAGGCGGGCGTGGTAGCCCATGATGATGCCTTCGCGCTCCAGGCGGCGTACGCGCTCGGTGCAGGGGGTGGTCGACAGCCCCACGCGCTCGCCCAGTTCGGTGAAACTGATGCGCCCATCCTCCTGCAGGATGCGCAGGATGTTGCGGTCGATCTTGTCCAGTTCACGACGGCTTTGATGCTGGGTTCTCATGGGGAATCCGCCTCTGTAAAACGGCTTTTTGCCAAGAATTCTCGCCAAATATAGCTGTGTATATGGTGAAAAGCACTGCACGGCTCTTCCTATACTGCGCCCATCGACAACTCTGGTCCGTTACGTCCGTATCTCAAGGTGCGGCGGGGAGAAAAGCATGCGTGTTCTGGTTCTCGGCAGCGGTGTGATTGGTACCGCCAGTGCATACTACCTGGCCCGTCAGGGCTTCGAGGTGGTAGTGGTCGATCGCCAGGACGGCCCGGCCCTGGAGACCAGCTTCGCCAACGCTGGCCAGGTGTCTCCCGGCTATGCCTCGCCCTGGGCGGCCCCGGGCGTACCGCTGAAAGCCATCAAGTGGCTGCTGCAGAAGCATGCGCCGCTGGCGATCAAGGCCACCGGCGACGTCGACCAGTACCTGTGGATGGCGCAGATGCTGCGCAACTGCACCGCCAGCCGCTATGCGCTGAACAAGGAGCGCATGGTGCGTCTGTCCGAGTACAGCCGCGACTGCCTCGACGAGCTGCGTGCCGAGACCGGCATCGCCTACGAAGGCCGTCAGTTCGGCACCACCCAGCTGTTCCGCACCCAGGCGCAGGTCGATGCCGCCGCCAAGGACATCGCCGTGCTGGAAGCCTCCGGCGTGCCTTACGAGCTGCTCGACCGTGACGCCATCGCTCGCGTCGAACCGGCGCTGGCTGGCGTCAAGCACAAGCTGGCCGGTGCCCTGCGCCTGCCCAACGACCAGACCGGCGACTGCCAGATGTTCACCAACAAACTGGCGGACATGGCCAAGGCGCTCGGCGTCGAGTTCCGCTTCGGCCAGAACATCCAGCGCCTGGACGCCGTGGGCGACCGCATCAACGGCGTATGGATCGACGGCAAGCTGGAAACCGCCGACCGCTACGTGCTGGCCCTCGGCAGCTACAGCCCGCAGCTGCTCAAGCCGCTGGGCGTGCGTGCGCCGGTCTACCCGCTCAAGGGCTATTCGCTGACCGTGCCGATCGTCAACGCGGACATGGCGCCGAAGTCGACCATTCTCGACGAGACCTACAAGGTCGCCATCACCCGTTTCGACAACCGTATCCGTGTCGGCGGCATGGCCGAGATCGCCGGCTTCGACCTGTCGCTCAACCCGCGTCGCCGTGAAACCCTGGAGATGATCACCGCCGATCTGTACCCGGAGGGTGGCGACCTGCAGCGTGCCGACTTCTGGACCGGCCTGCGCCCGGCGACCCCGGACGGCACGCCCATCGTCGGGGCCACGGCCTACCGCAACCTGTTCCTCAACACCGGGCACGGCACCCTGGGCTGGACCATGGCCTGCGGCTCCGGTCGCCTGCTTGCCGACCTGATGGCCAACAAGCGCCCGCAGATCAGCGCCGACGGCCTGGATATCTCGCGTTATTCGCGCAAGGCCCGTGAAGTGCACGGTGAGCCGCAGCCGCTGCGGACCTGATAGCCTCTGCGTTTTTGCAATCCAAGGAGTTCTACCCTTATGTCGATCCAGCGCCTGCACGTGGCCAAACGCTACAGCGAAGTGGTGATCCACAACGGCACCATCTACCTCGCTGGCCAACTGGCTGACGACTTCGATGGCGACATCCGCGAGCAGACCCGGCAGACCCTGGCCAACATCGACAAGATGCTGGCCGAGGGTGGCAGCGACAAGAGCAAGATCCTCTCGCTGACCATCTTCATCAAGGACATGGCCGACTACGACGGCCTCAACGCCGAGTACGACGCCTGGGTCGCGGACGGCCACGCGCCGGCGCGCGCCTGCGTCGAGGCGAAGATGTACAAGCCCGAAGTGCTGGTGGAAATGTGCGTGGTGGCTGCCGTCTGAGGCAGCCGCTCTGCGGACCCCGATTTGTGTTGGCTTTTCACCCGGCTCCCCTGCCGGGTTTTTTTTGCGACCGGCGCGGCGAGAGCAACGACGCTCCCGGTCGCGTTGAATGACGATGCGCGCTCCGCATTGCCGGGGCTGCGCGTCCCCAATCGCCTCGGCGAACGACTGAGAGACAAGCAACCATGCGCCCTGCCCGTGCCCTGATCGACCTCGACGCCCTGCGTCACAACTACCAACTGGCCCGTGAGTTGAGTGGCGCCCAGGCCCTTGCCGTGGTCAAGGCCGATGCCTACGGGCATGGCGCGGTGCGTTGCGCCGAAGCGCTGGAGGGTCTGGCCGACGGCTTTGCCGTGGCCTGCATCGAGGAGGCGCTGGCGCTGCGCGAAGCCGGCGTGCGTGCGCCGATCCTGCTGCTCGAAGGCTTCTTCGAGGCCGACGAGCTGGCGCTGATCGATCAGCATCAACTGTGGTGCGTCGTCCACGCGCAATGGCAGCTCGAAGCCATCGAACAGGCACGCCTGAGCCAGCCGCTGACCGTCTGGCTCAAGCTCGACAGCGGCATGCACCGCGTCGGCCTGCACCCGGCCGAGTACCAGGCCGCCTACCGTCGCCTGCTGGCCAGCGGCAAGGTCAGCAAGATCGTGCTGATGAGCCACTTCGCCCGTGCCGACGAGCCGGCGTGCCCGCGCACGGCCGAGCAGCTGGCAACCTTCCAGCAGGCCCGCGAAGGTCTCGCGGCGGAAGTCAGCCTGCGCAACTCGCCGGCCGTGCTCGGCTGGCCGCAGGTGCCAAGCGACTGGGTGCGCCCCGGCATCATGCTGTACGGCGCGACGCCGTTCGAGGACGCCCAGGAGCAGGCGGCGCGGTTGCAGCCGGTGATGACCCTGGAATCGAAGGTCATCAGCGTGCGCGAACTGCCGGCCGGCGAGCCGGTGGGCTACGGTGCGCGCTTCGTCGCCGAGCGGCCGACGCGCGTCGGTGTGGTCGCCATGGGCTATGCCGACGGCTACCCGCGCCATGCACCGAGCGGTACGCCGGTGGCGGTGGACGGCCAGCTGACGCGCCTGATCGGGCGCGTGTCGATGGACATGCTGACCGTGGACCTCACCGACCTGCCTCAGGCCGGCCTGGGCAGCCGCGTCGAACTGTGGGGCAAGCAGGTGCTGGCCAGCGACGTGGCGCTGGCGGCGGACAGCATTCCCTACCAGATCTTCTGCAACCTGCGACGGGTTCCCCTGCTCTACAGCGGGCACTGAGCGGCAGGCGCCGCGCCTGAGCAAGGCGCTGGCGGATGGGCCTCGGGGCGGGTGCGGATGAGTGGTGTGGGCGAGGATGAACGCAAGTGTTGTAAATTCCGAACGCTATGCCATGATACGGACACTTTTTCGCACCATACCCAAGGGGGGACTCCAGCATTGGACGTCGGCGTTCGACTGCAATCGATTCGTAAGCTCAAAGGCCTTTCCCAGCGTGAACTCGCCAAGCGGGCGGGGGTCACCAACAGCACCATCTCGATGATCGAGAAGAACAGTGTGAGCCCTTCCATCAGCTCGCTGAAGAAGGTGCTTGGCGGCATTCCCATGTCGCTCGTGGAGTTCTTCTCGCTCGACCTCGAGCAGGAGAACCAGACCCAGGTGGTCTACCGGGCATCCGAGCTGACCGACATCTGCAGCGGCGCCATCACCATGAAGCTGATCGGCAAGGCCCACCCCGGCCGCGCCATCGCCTTCCTGGACGAAACCTACCCGGCGGGCACCGACACCGGTGACGAGATGTACGCCCACGAGGGTGAAGAGGCCGGCATGCTGGTAGAGGGCAAGCTGGAACTGACCGTCGGCAACGAGGTGTTCGTGCTCGAAGCCGGTGACAGCTATTACTTCGAAAGCAGCAAGCCGCATCGCTTCCGCAACCCGTTCGACCAGCCGGCACGGCTGATCAGCGCCACGTCCCCGGCGAACTTCTGATCGACGACACTGCGACAATCTGGGTTGTTTCGGCCTGGGCTGCTTGCCGTTATACTGTCGCCCGCTCGCGAAACCGTGGCCGCGGGCGTGACTAGCCACGAAGAGGGTGTACCGTGAATCTGATGAAGAAAATGCTGGCAGTACCGGCTGCCGTATTGGCCCTGTGGGCAGTGACTGCTCAGGCCACGACCGATGAAGCTATCGCCGAGCGCCTGAAGCCGGTGGGCGAAGTGTGCATCATGGGTGAAGAGTGCAAGGGCGTCGAAACCGTGGCGGCCTCCGCCGGCGGTGGTGCGCGCACTGCTGACGACATCATCGCCAAGCACTGCAATGCCTGCCATGGCACCGGCGTGCTGGGTGCGCCGAAGATCGGCGATAGCGCTGCCTGGAAAGAGCGTGCCGACCACCAGGGTGGTCTCGACGGCATCCTGGCCAAGGCCATTTCCGGCATCAACGCCATGCCGCCGAAGGGCACCTGCGCCGACTGCTCGGACGACGAGCTGCGTGCTGCGATCCAGAAGATGTCCGGTCTGTAAGACTCGCTTCTTCCATGAAAAAACCGCCTTCAGGGCGGTTTTTTCGTTTCTGCCGGCACCATGCAACCATGCCGGCGACGACAGAGTCCAAGCTGCATTCGCCATGGATGTCGTGAGGAGCGCCAGATGCCGCACAGCTGTACCCTCGAGCAAGCCGTCGACCGTGTACTGAACGCGATCGATGGCCCCATCCATCTCGGCCTGCCGCTGGGGCTGGGCAAGCCCAATCGCTGGGTCAATGCACTCTATGCGCGGGTGCGGCAGATGCCCGAGCGCCAGCTGACCATCTACACCGCGCTGTGCCTGGCACGCCCGCGTGCCGGGCAGGCGTTGCAGCAGCGCTTCCTCGAGCCGTTCGTGGCGCGGGTCTTCGGCGACTATCCCGAGCTGGAGTTCCTGGCCGACCTGCACGGCGGCAGCCTGCCCGCCAATGTCAGGGTCGAGCAGTTCTTCTTCCAGCCGGGCAGCCTGCTCGAATGCGAGCCGGCGCAGCAGGACTACATCAGCAGCAACTACAGCCACGTCGCCCGTGACCTCAATGCCAAGGGGCTGAACGTGGTCGCCCAGCTGGTCGCCGCCGACGCCGGGCAGCCCGAGCACTTCAGCCTGAGCTGCAACCCGGACGTGACCCTCGACCTGCTGCCGCTGCTGGAGCGGCGCCGCGCTGCTGGCGAGACGGTGCTCAGCGTGGCCCAGGTGCATGTCGACCTGCCGTTCATGAGCGGTGACGCCCTGGTGCCGCGTGACACCTTCGACATCCATGTCGCCGAAGACGAGCGCACGACGCTGTTCTCCACGCCGAACATGCCGGTATCGCTGCAGGATCACTGCATCGGGCTGCTGGCCAGCAGCCTGGTGCGCGATGGCGGCACCCTGCAGATCGGCATCGGCTCGATGGGCGATGCCCTGACGGCGGCGCTGATGGCGCGGCAGGACGACAACACCGGCTATCGGGCGCTGCTGCAGGCGCTGGGCGGCGATGTATGGACGGCGGAGATCGCCGCCAACGGCGGCCT
>CEUI01050010.1_pt1 | contig 20235 bp, 6 predicted proteins | sample 531411 | NCBI WGS metagenome assembly CEUI01 (sample SAMEA2622841, study PRJEB7988) | marine metagenome | isolation source: saline water (ENVO:00002010), including
CTACCAGTAGCATCATCTAAATCTGTTCTTATATCTCCAGCTTCCCAGCTTTCAGTTGGACTTATATATGCGTCTTGTTTAGATATTGTATTTATACTTTCCGCGTATTGTTGTAGTTTAGGATCAGATTTAACTATTTCAGATAATTCTTTTTGGTCAGTTTTACTTAATCCAGGAACACTATAACCATGCTTATCCCACAAATAAACTCTTACAGCATCTTCATATGTAAAATCACCATCTGGAGTTTTTCTCGCTAATCTCTTTTTAACTATTGGAAATTGTTTATTTAACGATTTGTAATCATTAGCAATAGATTGCTTAGCTGTATTTAACTCTCTATAAGCTCTATTTAATGGTTGTACTAATGCTTTTTCGAAAAAATCTCTATGTGCGTTACCTTTTTTACCTTTACCCATAAAGTTATATAACAATCCTACAAAATCCTCATGTGATGGTGGTATAAAAAATCTAAATTTTCCTTTACTAGCACCACGTTTTCTAGCTTTAACATCTGAAAACCGTTTTTTAGATTCAATACCTGTAACTTCTTCTAATATATTATTAAACTGATCATTCAAAGATTCACTAAATTGAGCTTTTGCTTGCTGCACCTTAGACTTAACGTCAAATTGGTTTAACATATTTTTAACAGCTTGCACGTTTTGTAAAGCGTCATCTGCAAAATAAAAGTCATTATATCCTTCTCCAACTTTATCAACTATCCAAAGTGCTTTAGCTTCTGATGTAGAATTAGCTAAGCCAGTAATATTTTTTATTGGTATATTTAATCCATTAGCTTTTAAAAAATCAAATATAGCTTTGGCGGCTTGCGGTGGTCTAGCCGTTAATACAAACATGTTCTCAGGACCAAATTTACCTTGTAGTTTTAAAGCTTTTTGAAATAGCGGGGCTATCTTGCCTTTAACAACTTTATTAAAATCAGAAAAATCAAATGTAAAACCTTGATTTAGTAAATCTTCGTATGTATTAGCATATTCTTCAGCATTTAAAGTTCCAGTGGTTCCATCTGGTCGAGTATATTTAACTAAAGACTTGGTTGTGGCTAATGTATCATCAAAATCTAAAACTGTAATACCTTTAGGTGATTCTGAAAAACTAGATACTCTAGCGTTTACAACGGCTTTATTAAGAGTTGTAATCTTATTAGTTTCACTTTTAAGATTACTAATCCTTCCTACCGCGCTAACACTTAAAACTTCAGCAGCGCTTTTATTTGATCCAATTTGTATTAAGTTGTTAGGATTAATGCCGCCTAAATCAGCTATAGTTTGATTAAAATATCTTTCCCACCAACTATTATTAAATACATCCCAACTACCATCTAAAGACATAACGTTTTTAAAGCCACCGGTATCTATTTTTTTATTATCAACTTTAGATATAGCTATTAATTTGTAGTTATTTTTTAAAGCATCTAATGTTTTCCTAAACTCTTTTCTATTTTGATTTTGAGCTGCTTTAATTAAAAGTCTATAAGCGCTTGCGTTTTGTAGTGCGTGTTCAAAATATAATTTATCTTTTACTGTTTTGTCTATATACTCAAGAACAGCTCCTAATCTATGTGGATGTGTGCCCTCATTAATAGAGCCAGCCAACCAATTAACTACATAAGGAAGTTGACTTGGATCTTTCTTTAACCCATCGAAAATAGCCATCCACATATAATCAAAATTATCTATATTTCTTTTGTTTAAAGCTTGCTTTTGGTTATCTGTTGTTTCATTTACTAACTTTGTATTCCATTTAGTTTTAGCAAACTTAGGATCTCTTGAAAACTTTTTCATATCTGACAAAACCTCTTTAGAATATTTTCTAAGTTCTCTTTTACTTATAGTTGAACTTGTAATAGCTATAGTTTTATTCATAAAACCATTTACAAACATATCTGTATTGGCAATCCAATTAATATAATTTTCACTTCCAATCGCCGTGTTTGGATCATTATACTCAAATCCAAGTTCTTCAACCATTTTTTGATCAACTTCACTAAACATAGTTTCAGATTTACCTTCTTTAATATTTTGTATAATCTCCTGTGAATTGTCTATATTTGCAAGTTGTTGCCTTACCGCCTGGTTGGTTATCATTTTACCTGTTAAATTAGCTAACGCTAACACTCTAGCCGATGTGTTTCTATCTGTACGGATTGGTTTACCATTTATAATACCAAATGTTTCTAAGAAATCAGTTTTCTTTATATTATTTTTTTGTTGAATAGCTAAACCAGCTTTACTACCAGTCTTAGTCATTTTAGCTCTATCAGTTTTAGTATAAAATGCTTTTAACAATGTGTTAGGCACACCTGTAGCAGTACCACTAACAGTAGCTCCTTCTGGTAGCATTGCTATTAATAAATCAGCATTTTTATTAATAAACATTTGCGCTGACTGCAATTCTCCTTTTGTTATATTAGCTAGATTAATTAATTTTTTTGGTGATATACCAAAAAGATTTCCTGTAATCTCTGGTGTTTGATCTTTTAGAGTTTTAAAAGTTAGTTTTTCAAGATTTAATTTAGATAATTTTTTCTTTACAATTTTATCTACTTTATCTTTTACTCCTAGTCTTTCTGATAATATGATTTTTTTCTTTTCAACAGGCGCTTTCTTTCTTTCTTCCTTTTGAATCATTATTTCCTCAGGAGATAAAGGTGTTTGTTGTGCTTCTACAACTCTAGCAACGCCCTCTTCTTGCATTGACACTTGAACATTACCATATTTAGGATGGTTTTCAACGAACTCCTGCAAACGCATATCAAGCATTTTCCTATCTCTAATAGTTGCGTTAAAGTAACCCATTACGCCTCCCTCAAAATCTTTATCGTATTTCATTAGCAAGCCAACAGCACCTCTATTTTGTAGACTTTTTGGTAAGCTTTTTCTAGGCCCAGTAAATTGAAGTTGAATATCTTCTAAATCTTTATTTGTAAAACCTTCTATTAACCCAGCATCTTTTAATTTTGTTAAACGATCAAAAACAATACCTTGCATCATATCAGCGGTAACATTAGCCGCTAACTCCTTGTCCATGTCAACATACTCATTAAACGTTTCATTGATCTCAGTATAAACCTCTGAAGCCAAAGCTTTGTCTTCTGTCTTTTTATCTTCTAACTCAGTGTTTACTTTACCTTTTGACATTCTAAAAGTAGGTCCAGTACTTACGCCTTGAAATTTGTTAAATTTCTGTATATACTCAAGGGCATTTCCACCATCAAACTTAGACCAATCAAGACCCATTTGAGTTTGTTTTTGAAACATTTTAGCGAACAATTTGCTAACACCAGATAATGTTGCGTAACTATTTTCATTTAAATCTGTAACACTATAGTATTTAAAAGCGTCAGATAAATTAGAAAACCATTCTTTATAATACTGTCTATCAGTTAATTTTTTATCTGCATATCTTCTTGAAAATAATTCATTAGCTAATACAGCTATTTTTAAAAGCTTTGGATCAGCGCTTGTTAATAGTTCTTTTACAACAGACTCTTGTACACTCTTTAGTTTTTCAGTTGACATATTGTCTTGAATCCAATGAAAAGCATCGTGGTGAAAAGCATTTGTAGATGTAATATCACCTTTATCTATATTATCAATAATATTTTGATCAATTGCCCAAGCTGTGTTACCTAAAACAGCAGCATTAACACCTCCATCATGAAGACGTTTCATATCTAACATTTTTTGAAGCTTTTTTGGATCTCCTATATTTTTAAAATCATTAAAGGCTTTTGCTGTGGCGTTATCAATATTTTCACCTTTGTTTTTATACTCTTCTATCTTATTAAGTATAGATTCAGTATCTTTTAACCAGTTTTTATTTTTAAATGATCTATTGAAATATTTTTTTGCTTGATCTTTATCTTTAAATCTTTTAAATGTTTTACCTTTAAAATCACCTTCTTGCGTTGTATTTATCCACTCTACAATTCTACCATCTTGAAAAACGTTAGCTTTTAAAAGTTCTTTAATAACTTTGCTTTCGCTTTCTTGTATTTTTTTCTTATTTTCGTTTATCTTGTTTTGATTTTGAAGCGCTTGCACGGTTCCTGCCCCGCTAACTTGCTCTTCTTTGATCTTTTTATTGCTTTCCTCTAATTGAGTGTTTTCTCTTTCAAGTATTTTAACGTTGTACAGTTCGTTGACGGTTGTTTGCTTAGCATCCTTACCAAGGCTTTTATATTTAGGAGTGTTGTTAACCATGTCCTCAACAGATTCAAGATAAGTAAATGCATCGTCTCTTTCATCTATAGTAATTTTTCCGTTTTTAAAAGCCTCATCAATCGCTGCTTTTTTCTTGTTAATCATGAACCTTGCTTCACGAGGATTTTTAAATAATCTCGCGCTAAATTCTTTTTTTGCAGAGCTAAGAACTTTACCACCACCCATAAGAAATGGTGTTGTAACTACGGCTTGTGCGCCACCCTCTAACATTCGTCTTATGTTTTCTTCTTTAACTCCAGCGTATCCAGTAGCTGCTTCAACACTTTCAAAACCAATTTTTTCTTGAAGTACTTCTGTAATACCTTCAAAGCCAGTAGCCACAGTCGCTCCTTGCGCACCCTTACCAAGTAGTAATTTTTTCCATCTACCTCTCATGACATCTCTTAAGACACTTTTAGGAATCGCTTTAACTCCTTTAGTGAAAACCAAGAAATTAGAAACAAGATCAAGACTAGCGGCACCCGCGCCACCTTTTAATGCTGGTTCAAAGTCAACTTCACCATTAGTAACAACCTCAGTCATTAATCGCGTTCTAGCACTTTCTGGTAACATTCCAAAAGCCTGTTTAGCTTCTTCGTCGTCCAAATCAGGAGCATATTTTCTAGCTGCCTCTATAGTTATACTTTCCATTGCAATTCCACCTGACTCTTGTGCAAAAGTTGGAATTAAAAACATACCAGCAATCATTTGTATCGCTTGAGTACCAATCATTTGTTGAAATTCATCTAACGTGATTTGAGGGTTAAGTATTCCCTCTCCAAATATTTCTGGTTGACCAAGACGACTTAACTGTTCTTGATATTCATTAGACTTACTTATAATTGCACTTTGTTCTTTTATAATATTTTCAACACGTGGTGGTAATGCTTTTTGGAATTCATTTAACTCACTATCTGTTAATGATTTTATATCAATACCACCTACTGTATTAGCTAGAAAATCAACTTCAGCAGTCGCAAAATCGAGTCCATCCTCAGTAGTAGTAACGTCTATTTTCTCTTCATCTTTCTTTCTTTTTTGCGAATACCAATTTCTTAAAGCGTAACTATCAGCCTTGTCTTCATTAATAAAACCCGTCTCAACGTCATAGTCAACAGCTTTTTCTAAAAAACTTATTAAATTTTTTGTAGTTTCATCTAATGGTTTTCCAGAAGCTATTTTTTCTTGAATCTCATCGTTCTTTTCTTGGAAATACGGTAAAGGATTGTTTTTTGTTTTTTCTCTTTCTCTTTTTTCCAAGTCTATTGATGTTGCTACGGCTTGCTCGTCAATAAACCACGAGTTACCAGGCATCACAACACTTAATTCGTTAAATCCTTTTAAGAGCTGTATATACCCTCTTCCAACACCTCCCATTAGATCACCTAGTATATCACCTCCATATATAAAGTTTTCAAGTTTTCTTACACCTGCCGTTATTGGAAGAATTTCTTCCTCAGCTTCTTTTACGTATTGCTTACCTATAATAGATTTTTTATCTTCTTCACTACCGTATTTACTCATTACAGCAAGTCCAATGCCATTTTGTATTTTTTTATATTCAGGACTAGCGTTTACAAGCTCATCATATTTAGCGCCAATTAATTCGTTTACTTTATCGACATCGCTCTGTTTTGTCATGTCGTAATCAGCTTTTACCTCTTCAACATAAGACATTAGTTCTGGTTGAATATCTTTTAATACTGGTTGTAAAACGTTTGGATTGTTCATCATTTCTTGCGCTATTTGAGCTTGATGTTGTTCCAATTCTTTAGAGGTTAAATCTTCTAACTTTTTATCACTACCGTCCTCGTTTTTGAATGATACTGGTCTTGTATCAGAATATTTTATGGTCTCTGCATATGCATTAGAATTAAGGTTTCTACCTGTCTCTCCTTTTTGATAATGATTTTGTATAAAATTATTTATTCGGTCGGCTTCTTCTTCAACAGAAGAACCAAATAGAGTACTAAGCCCAATGCCAGTGCCTAGAATTCCTTTATCAAAAGAAAACATATCCTGCTTTCTTTCTTCTTTTGGTTGACCTTCGTATTCCGGTGGAGCAAATACTGTTATATAATCACTACCTCCAGGTCCTCCTTCTTCAAATTCAAAACCCATGCCACCAAACCGTTGTCTTAATCTTCCTATAGCAACTTCTTCTGTTACCTTAATATCCCTTCCGGTTACTTTTGGTAATTCCAAAGAACCAACTTCCTGCTGCGATTCCATATCTTCTGACTCTACAATTGGATCTACAAGAGCAGAGTCTACCGTCTTTCCCATGCCTTCTGGATCTACAGTTGAATCTACAAGCTCTTGTTCTACATCTTCTTCCTTTTTTACTGCGTTTGGAAATTTTTGTAAAAACTCTTCTAGTCTACTTTGTCCAACAGAATATTCTTGACCATCAACTATATAAATTTCATTCATATTTTACTTGGATTTATTGTTAGTCTTCAAACTCAGTATTAGTTTTGCTAGCTACCCAGTTCTTTTGTAACCATTTCCATATTTGATTTGATCTCTTTTTATTATCTCCACTTGTTGGATCAACTACAAATGTTTTTGTAACACCGTGACCAGTAATTGTTATTCTATCACGACCGCCAACTTTAATGCTATACCCACTACCTTCTAATAAAGGCTTTATTACATCAACATTTGCCTGAGCATCGTCACCAAAACTACCTTCCATAGCCTCAATCACTTCTACGGGCGCCTCGTCTGCTGAATCAATACCAAATGGATTTTTTGGAACTTTAGCTATAGGTTTACCCCAACCTTCAGGAGCGTAATTACCAGGCACCTGTCCATATCTACCACCGTATTGTTGTAAGAATTTAGTTCTACCATATTTTATTCCACCCTCAACATCTACCCATCCTTCTTTAGTTAATTGCTCTACCTGTTGGTATGAGCCATCATTTTGAAGTTCAAACTTTTCTTTACCAATTGCAATACTTTTTTGGTTTTTTGCCACTCCAAGAGCTAGATTATATTGATCTCTTCCTCTGTCTGTTGTTGGCGCTGCTATAGGAATCATATCTCCTTTAGCATCTGTTTCCCATGGTAATCTAACCGTTTTACTTGTTCCTTGCTTTTTAAGACCTGCTAAATATGCTTTTCTATTAAACTCTTTAGTAGCTTTGTCTTCTGATTTTTTAGTAGCTAATCCCATTCTTTCTCGTCTTTCATCAAAACCTTGTCTCATATAACCAGAAAGATATTTAGAAAATTCTTGCACGGAGGCTTGTTTTTCTTGATAAGTCTTTGGATTTAATAGTTTATCAATTAATAAGTTTTTAGCCTCCATGTGTTTATCGAGTTCCGCTTGATCTAAAGTTCCAGAATCATCTTCATCAATATTCATGATGTCTTCTGCGCTTAGAACATCACTACCTATACCTAATTGACTAGCTATAGCTATATCTATCTGTATATTTTCTGGCAGATCCTTACTCCAGTTTATAGTATTTTCTCCTAGTCTTATATCATTATTTGTTAAATTTCTATAACTTTTAGAGCTATTTAATGTTGCTTCGATTGCAGTTAAAGTTTTTGGCTCTATTTTATCATAATTTTCTATACTTGTTATTTTTAATTTTTGATCTTCACTTGTAGTCATTTCTTGTGCTGCTGAAATCACTGTTCCAAGTGTTGCTTCAATGTCATTTCTACTTTTATTATCAACTTCTACTAAACCGCCTGTTAATTGTTTGTGGCTTATTTCTCTAAACTCCTGCTTAGTAGGTCCAGCTAAAATAGGATTATCTTTATTCGGGTCAAACTCAGTTTCTCTTCTATATAAGTTACCAGATAAACCAACGGGATACTTATAATATAATTCGTTATTTTTCATATAAGTAGTAACACCTAAACTCTTTAAATCTCCATCTTTATTTAATGACTCTTGAGTTAAAACCATTAAATCAGGATTTTTTTCATGCGATAGTTTTAGGTCATAGAATCCTTGGTCAAACTTGTCAACAATAGCTTTATCTGATCCTCTTCTTTGGTTCATTTTTTCTCTTAAATCTAAAGTTTGTCTTATTAAATCAAGTCTTTTATTTTTATCTTTTTTTGTGATAAATAATTTATTACCAATATCTTCTATTTGTTTTTTATACGTTTCATACTCCGCTTGCTCTACGGAAAAAATATCTTTATTTGGTGGTTTTCTAAGATTTTCATGGTTTTCTTTCTGTGATCTTATAGACCCATCAGCATGAGCTGTAACCGCTTCATCTAATTGACCGTCAAAATCAAAATCACTTTCCATTTTGTCAAATAATTCCTCTTGCTCTTCACCTCTTTCTCCTTTACGTTCACCAGCTACCTTAAGCACGTCAGTAACACCTTCAGCTATTGATCCTACTATAGCGGTTTGTGCTTCTGTTTTAGCTTTAAAAGCGTCTATAAGACCTTCGTATTGCATTTTAAAAATGCCTGTATAATCCGCAGGACCATAAGATTGTCCTAATCTATATGCCGCTGCTACTAAACTTGCATCTGCCCCGTATCCTTTTGCCATATTTATATTTGTTTATTATAATTTATTATTATGCAGTTCCAGCTGTTACCGCTGTTGAAGCAATATTTGTACCCATTTGCATGTAAGCCGCAGACTGCCCATACAAAGAAGCCGCTTGTTGACCCATTAAATTAGCCATTCCAGCTCCAGCTGCCATTTGATTAGCGTAAGCTTGTTGTAAAGCTGTATTAGCACCTGTAGTTTGTCCCATTTGAATGCCTAATAAAGTGGCTTGTCTACTCATCTCCATTTCTTGCCTGGTAGCTTCCCCACCACGCCTTGCCATGTCGGCAGCAGCCTCTCCTTGTGCTATCATAACATCAACTTGCCCTTGTCCTGCCATTTGCGCTTGTTGTCTCCGTATGACATCTTGAGCTCCTTGAGCTTGTAATCTTTGGTTCATTGCTTCTTGTTGACCTATTTGAGCTGATATTTGTTGTGTTTGCAAAGCCCCTTGGTTAGCCATTGATTGCGCTAAAGCCGCAACGCCGGATCCACCGGCTGCTCCTTGTAATTGAGTCATAATACTAGCTCTCTGTTGATCCGCTTGTTGTTGTTGAAATTGTGCTTGCTGTTGGTTTACAGTTAAATCTTCAAAAACGTTTTCCATACTTAAATTTTCATATGGATTTCTTAAACTTGCATATTGATTTTTTACTGTCGCATATGGATTTTTAAAAACCATATTTCTATAAACATCTTTTTGCGCTTCAAGTTTAGCTGCTTCTTCTTTTTGAAAAGCTAGTTGTTTTGCCGCAATACCTGATTGTAAAGTCATATTATCTTGCGCTAGATCCATAGCGTCATCATGAGCTTGACCTGCTTTGTAAGATTTATAAGCCGAAGCCGCTGCGCCGGCCGCTAGACCAACTCCCGCTACTATTATTGCTGCTGTTGCTACTCCCATGTTATATATTTTTAATTATTTCATAAGATGGTTTTTTATCTACATTCCATCCTAATTTTTCATGTGTGTTCATTAAATGTTTACTTCTACCTATGCTAAAAATATATTTTATATTTATACTTTTACAAAAATCCTCAACATCAATTAATAACTTTTCAATCGCTTCTTTTCTATCCTCATCTCTATATTTTGGATTTGATACAATCCATTCTAACATTGCTCCTTTTGAATTTGTTAAATATAAAAACCCAGAAACTATAGGTATATTATTTTTTTCTACCATAAAACCACCTTCACCGTTGTTAGGTAAAAAATCTTTTGGTAAAACTGGCCATCTCCACCATTTCCACCATTCGCAAATGGTCTCATAGTCCCTCTTGTTCAGAGGTCTAAATATTAATTTATCTTTCATTTAATTTTATTTAATTTTATAAAACATTACAAAAACTTGTCTACCTTCTTTCCATGATTTATTTGGATATTTACTATGAAAGTAATTTGCTGGATAAGATATAACTCTATTTTCTTCATATCCTAAAACACTACTCAAAGTCCACATATCTAAATTTTCAGATTCTTTTGTTATCATTCTATCATACTCTTCTGGAGTTACATCTTTAGGTAATGCTTTGCCATAAGTTTTGTGTTCCCAAAGAGCAGTGCCATGAAGTTCTTTAATTTTTTTAGGAGAAATATATAATACCAATGCTCTATCAGGTTTTTGACCTTCTATTATTAAGTCACTATGTATCCTCCATTCTGTATCAACCTCATTGTTTGATACTCTAAAAAAAGCTAGTATGCTTTCTATTTTTTTATTTTCTTTATCCTCGAGTTTGCTAATCACATAATTAACAAAAGTATCAGAAGCTGGTTGAACCCAAAAAGATTTGTTAGGTGTTTTGTGTTCTACGTAATTATTATTGTTTAACTTTCGTTGTAGAGCTTCAAATAAATATTGCTCTATAAAGTTGTCGACTATATATATCATAATTTAATTTAATTTATACCTAATATAGTCACAGTTTTTGCTGTTTATTTACTACTGAGCGTTGTTTCAGAGTTAACCATAAACAATTCTGCCTCACGATTATTGTCATCATTTATAAATGTTACTAAATTATAATAACCTTTTAAAGATGATTTATTTATAGCACTATTCTTTGCGAATGATATAAACTGAGTACCAGCACATGATAAATCCAATGGAGTTATACCACTCACGGTAGTGAAGTGAAATCCTATAACACCAGGATTTACTGACGTTACTACACCGAAAAATACAGGTGAATTAGCATTACTGATACTAAATCCATCTGAAGAAAATTGGCAAGAACAATATAATTGATCTCCTTCAGAAAGAGATGTGTTTATATTATATGAAACGCTCATTGTAGCTTCTTCTGTCATGTTTTTTTATTTTAATTGTTAAGATGTTAATAAAAACTGCTCTACATCAAAAAATATAGTAACATCGTCTTCTCCTATTTTTGAGAACTCAATATCTCCAGTTATAGTTACAATTCTACCAGTGTTTTCGATTGTTAAAGTGATACCGCTTTCTAAAGTTTGATTAGCAGCAGCTGTCCAGTTACCAGCTCCATCGGTCTTTCCTCCCGCTGTCACTACGGGATCTGCTGAAGAAGGATCTATACCAATACCACTGATTCTAGACACGTTATTAAGAATACCCTCTCTATCAGCAACGGGTATTGTTCTACTACCACTTACAACAGCGGTTGTAGTAGTGGTAGGTTTAGTTAATTCAGCTTTTATATTTGACACTTTAAATTCATATCCAGTTAAAGACTTTATACGATCTGGAGTATAAGCAACAACTTTAATAGTATCGTCTTTAAGAGCGTCGGCTTGCTGTTTATTTAAAACAATATTTCCAGATTGCGCAGTAACAACGCCATTTGTTACAGTTGGAGAGCCTGTGGTTTGAACACCTGCCTCTGCAACATTTAAATAACCTTGTAAAGATTTTCGACCTCTTGGCACAGCTGTTCTTGAACGTATCACTGTCTCATTACCAAATTTTGATGTTCTTGTTGATTCACCTTCTAAATTTGATATTGTTTTTTGTAATTGAATACCACTAGTTGATGATTTCATTTCGGTAACTTCGCTAGCAGATTTTATAACCTCGCTCTCTTCTTGTGAAATATCTACACTATCTATATAGTCACTTATTTTAGAATTAGCAGTAACATTATTTCCATAAATTGCCATACCAGTCTTTAAACCAACAACGTTATTAATTGGCCATTTATAATAAGTTGAACCACTAACATCTTCACCTTCTATAGGTATAGCCGCGCTACCAATTGTTCTTTCCACAAATGTTCCTAAGTTATGCGATCCAGGTTGTTTTCCAATATGGACAGGTTTTGATACGTTTGCCGTCCAAGTGATAGTAAAAGGCACTTTAATTTTACCACCATATTTAGTTGTGGTAATTTGTTGAGTTGTTATTGTGTTAGAACTAAAAGCAGATAAGGCATTAGGACTAATAGCACTTAAGGTTATAGTATTATCTGTATATTGATACAATTTTTTATGTAAAACAGCAGAATCAGAACCACTGCATGAATTTATATCTAAAGTTTTATTTATATCGTTAAATCTAACTTCTTTATATGCGGCGTGATGCGTGTTAAATTCTGGATTTGCAAAAACCGTAATATCATAATGATCATCAGCAGCAACTTTTGGGAAGCGAACTAATATATCTGTGCCATGTTCTTGCATCACAACATCTTTTAATACATATCTAGTCCCGGTAGTCCCGACTTGAAACAGCCTAGTTTCAAAGTTATAATATTTTTTTGCAGCATTTTTTATAAAAATATCAAACACACCTCCTTTATCTCCTTTTATAGTAAATGTTCTATCGGCGCCGCCAACGGGAATACTACTTTCATCAAATACTATTTCTTTTATTACTTTTGTAAACTTTTTTTTATCAACATCCTCTTCTGAACACTTGCAACTAAATCGTAATTTATCGTAAAAATCAATTTTCTCAAGTTGTAATTGATGTTGTAAAGTATTTTTTTTATATCTTCGTAAAGTTACGTTTAAATTTTCAATTGCGCTAACAAATGATTTGCAACTAGTTTTTTCATAATCACTCCACGCTTTATTTAAAAAATCAACATTAGGAGTGTTATTACCAGATAATAAGAGATTTGCATTTATTTGAGATTGTAAATCTTTTATCTTTGATCCATTATATATATTTAAAAAAGTATCTTTTGAACAACTCATATTACTCGTATTAGTTTAATTTTTAATTATAAAACTACCCAATCATAAATAGTTATAGTGCCTACGTCTCCAATGCCTTGATTGGCAAAACTATTCGTGTCAAATGTAGTTAAATTTTCACCTTTTATTCTCGAAAACCATTTACTTTCTTTTTCGCTAAAATAAACTGTTGACCCAGTCTCCATATTAGTACTCATTGTTTCGCAATACCAACCAAGTGTTGGATAAAAATCATCATACTCATTACTACCACTTATATGATTAGGAATTTTAGCCTGACTACCTTCATAACCTATTGTTTTAAAACTTTTTATAATACTAGGTTCGTCATTTAATAAAACGTTTACAGAAGATTTATATTCATTATTATAAAAAACATTATAACTACTTCCTTGATAATGGTGTTCGTATATCATACCATGTAAAAAAGTATAATATTTATTAGAACAACTTATACCATCTTCCATTTCTGCAAAAGATTTAAAACTTACCCAACCTTTAACTCTTTCATCATAGCTAACACATATTTTACCCGAAAGAAGTCCAGCGACATCATTAAGACTAGTCCAATTAGTATTATCTATTGATGTTAAACTAACATTATATTCTTGTTTTTCATCATCATAAGAACCTATTATCTTATTGTCAGCAAGCTTTAAGTTATCTTTAAACCAATCTTTCATTCCAGCGTCTGATATAGGTGTTAAACCATCCATAGATAATCTTAGTACCGCACCCCTTGTTCTATCTGTAAAATAAGCTCTATATGCTTCAGACGCAAATGATTCTGGATTTTTCGATATACCAAATTCTCCTACAAAAGGTATAGTTTGACCTAATACATTTATGTTAGCTGTAAGTTGTGGATTACCATCGGCATTATAAACAGCATCTTTATTAGCTAATATTTTTAAAACTTTATCTTCACATAAAGTAACTAAATCACTATTTCTAGAATGTAATTTTTGAATACTACCATATGAAGGATTAACATCTTTTGTTATTTTTTCAGCTTGAATAAATTGATTTAAATTATTCACACCAGATACAGAGTTGTATATTCCAGAAAATATCAATCCATATTGTCTACGCTCTTGTTGATAATCGGAAAGTGTTGTAGATACTCTAACTCCATTAGATATAAATGGCGTGTTAAAATTATCTCTTATTCTATTTGATTCAACGCCATTTCTAAAAGAATAACAATTATGCCAATTTAAATCTATATTAGCAAAAGATTTCGCATAGTCAGCACCATAAGTTCTTTTTGTAATTCTAATTCTAAAACTATTTTCAACATCTTTTCCAAAATTTGGAGAATCCCATATTAAATAAGGTTTTAAACCACCTTCCACCCCTCCAAAATTCAAAGTAGCAGCAGAAGAAGGATCTGTATTTGCCGACGATACATTGTGTTGTACAACATGTGTTCTAAAAACTATACCATCGGGTCTTCTTATACTAATCGCAGTAGCTTCATTTGGATCGCTTGTTACCAATGGATTTGCAACTAAGTTTTGCGTTGCTCCGTATATTATATTTGTTTTTAGTTCATTTGAATCACATCTCAATGTTAGTATATCACCATCCACATGTACTATTTCCACATCGGTATAAAAAGGGCCTGAAATATTTTTAAGAATAACAGAATTTTCATAAGAACCATTAAGGTTTGATATAGATTGACCACCATCTAAATCATATGTTATATAATTTTCGTTTGAATATCTAGTAGGTATCCAATCGTTAGCATTGTCATGGTCTAAAGTTATAGGTATTCTAGGACTCGCTTCGTAGTATATATCTAACTCTGGGCCATCTTTAGGTTCTGTTTCCCAAATAGCAGGATTTGTGGAAAGCTCTAACGCTGTATCCTCTTCTGGTTTTAAAAATTGTAAAGTATATTTAGTAGCGTCTAAAGTACCACCAATATTTGATGTTCCTGTATCAAAATTAGCACTTTGTATTGCGTTGGCTGATATTTTATGAGTAGAGTTTTTACTATATCCATTCATTATAGCTTGTTCAAAACGAATCGTACCTTCAGCCGCGAAGTTATATGTATCTTGCGTTGTTAATGGTCTCATATATCCACCTAATTCAACTATATAACTAACTGCCCCAGGAATATTTACAGTAGTAATATCAACAACCTGTAAGTATAATTTACTCTGATGAATAGTGGTACTAGTTATTTGGTCATCAAAAGTTACATCAAACGTACCATCTGAGGTAGTATCAAACATTGTTACTATCATACCCGGTGTTAAAACAGCGTTAGTTGTAGAATTTAGTATTGACGACGTTGTAAAAGTATACGCGCCACTATTTAATGTGTTGTTGCCAGTAGTCACATCTACAACTACATCAACATAACTACCATTAACTATAGGACCAAAGTTAGTACCAGTTCCTCCAACCGGATTCCAAGGCATTAAATTTGGAGTAGCATCATCAATGTTAACCATTCTTATTTTCCACGATTTACTATAGTTACAAGATAATTGACTACCATGACTAAAGTTTTTAGTCCAACTTATCATGCTGAGTTCAGCTGCGCCAATCGTAAACCCAGTATTAGTCATCGTGTAGTTATCAGCTGTCTCGCTCTGATAATATAAACCTATAGGTCCAGGCCAATGTGCCATCGAAGAATCATTCCAATAGTCTCCCCAAAAATCACCGCGCCAATTATTTATATTAGTATCATATATCCATTGCATTCCTTGGTTCGGAAGCAGTGTATTGGAAGTAACATCTATTTGAGAGTTGGTCGCGTATCCTGCGTGATGATAATCTTGTAAGATAGTTCCAGCGTTAAGATCAAAAACCCCAAACTCGTTATATGAGCTTGCTGCGATAGGCCCAAGATTACCACCAGCAGTTAATGTTCCGTATCCATTGTCATCTTTAGCAAATCTAGCGTAGTTATAGTAATTTCTTTCTGAAACAGTTTCTATTACATATATTGTATCTGTTGGATCTTCTTTGAATCTACAATAGGATCCTGGCGCTAAGTTATTTACAATATCTACAGTTGGAGCATCTTGATATGAAGGATTTCCATTTAGTTTACCTATCTCAAAAAATCCTTCATCAATCATGGGATCTCCTGGTGGACCATCCATTTCAACTTTAGGCTCACCCCAAAGACCACCTAAAGAAATCTCAAGATATATAGCGCTACTACTTATTGTTATACCATGAGCTTGTTGCGCGCCATATAAACTAGACCATTTTTTATTATTAGTGTGATATTCTTTACCAGCAGTATAGCCATTATTTATATACCAAACCTCGCTGTCTCTCGCTCTACTATCAGATTTTTTCTTATACCCATCTGTACGCCACCAATCTTCCCATAATAAATCGCTATATGATACATTGTACGGTCCATCTGATGGTTTATGCTGCTCCCAAGGAATCGCTTCAACAGGATGCCAATATGGTGATGAACCAAAATTCCCCTCCCACAATATAGGATCAAAACTTTTATGCGGAATCCCAGTATATCTATTGTATTCTTCCCTCCACTTATTATCATCACTACTAGATCCGTATTCAAACTTGTATAAAGGATCAAAGTAATCTATTTTGTATAATTCATTTGTGTTCCATACCCCTGCTGATCCATAGTTAGAAGGGTTTATGTTTGACATAGCGTAATGTGGGGTATAATCAAAACCACCGTCGTTCACTACCATATCGGCGGGTAGTCCAGAAATATCACTAGCACTAGTGTATTTTCTAAAAAAAGGAGCAAAATGACGTAATCCTAATATAACTGTCGCACCTGTCGCGTCTACTTGACTTGTACGACGAGCTATAGAATACGCGTTTTGTGTAGCACCTAATGTACCGCCTCCTGAGACTGAGCCGTAGACAGTATTCAAATGATCATTTGCTGAATTAAAAGTACCATTTGATGGGTTATAATAAAGTGTTTTTACACTGTCACCTAATTCAGACGCAGGAAATCCTGTACCAGCGTGATATGAGTTATTACTTGAATCTTTCCATTGCCCAGCTCCAAAATATTGACCGCCTTCATGCATTTTATAATGAATATCATTCATGTAATTAAGCTCAATAGAAGTATCTATTATGTAGTTAGTATCTGTTTCTGGATTATAACTCGCTTTAATGTGTCGTTCAAATACGTCGTCTGCAAATATTTTAACAAAAAATCTACCTTCAAATTCAGCTTTAGATTCAATTTTACTTCTAAATATTCGAATTTTAGCCGTCGGAACAACAGCCGTAGGAAAAGTTGGATCATCTAATATTATATCTACATCATCTCCAAAAGCATTTTCTGTTTTAACGTAATACTTCGCTGCACCTATGTTGGTAATATTTCCAGTCGTCATATCAATCTTCGCGTCAGAAGTAACAGAACTTAATCTATATTTTTTTGATGTTTTTCCACCTTCTTCGAACTGCACGTAAAAATCATCACTACTTTTATTTATGAATTGTTCATGCAAATTTTTAGCATGTGTAGCGTGAAATTCATCATAGTTAAGCTCGAAAGTACTAACTCCACTTCTAGGAACGTTTAAAGTACCTGCGTTAAAAACACTGCCAGCATGGGATCTGATATCCATTAATATATATGACCGTTTGATATGCTCTGGCGCTTCGTTCTTTATTGCTAACACTTTATATCTTGCTGGATCCGCTATAACCGCTGTGTTTGATTCAGCTGCTTTTTTTAATATTAAAAAGTCATCTATTGTTAATTTATCTCTATCACTTGATGGAAATGACATCCAAACATTACCATCAGCAGCGTCATACCATCTATCCATAGCCATATTATACCACTGTCCAGAAGTCTCTTTTATATAAAATTTATAATATTTTAGTTTAGCAAAAAGTCCAGATGGTGGTTGAAACTTCATACCAACAGTTAGTCTATTATTATTGTCAGATCGATCTTTTGCTAATTTAAATGTACCAGTGCTATTTGATAAAACAGGCGTTTCTCTACCAAATTCATCGAGAAATACAATACCTAATTGATATTCTCTAAGTGACTTAATAGATCTATCTTTTTTGTTATTACCGTATGCTAATTGATAATCACCTATATAATGAATAAATTGAGGGGAATACTTATCACCAGTAATATTTAATAAGTCAAAATTTTGTACATAATTACCATAAACTATTCTATTGCCAGTAACGTCTTGAGCCAAAGCTTTTCTAGGCACATTATCATATATTCTTAAAAGTTGATTTTCAGGTAAAATATATTTTATTTGCTCATCTGTTATTTTATACGCATTTAAATCCCAATGATTATACGGTGGTGCCAAACCAAGAGGAGATGAAGCCCAATTAGGCGTGTTTATATGTTTTTTATCATCATAAGAAAGAGTATCAACTACATATATCATTGGAGATGAGTCGTCTTTATACAAAATGTCAACTTGAATAACGTCTTCAGGAATAGCATCAGGTTTGAAATTTTTAACAACTATATAAGCTATTCTATTGGCCATTGCTAAATTCCATCCTTTTTTTGGATGATAATCAAATGCACCTGGAACAAAAGCTGGTTCAGTAAAAGGTGAGAAATGCGAATATTCACCATCTTGATATTTATATCTATAACCAAATCTAGGATATTTAAACTCGAATATATTTTTTTCTTCATCAAATTTATCTAGTATATATTGTAGTTCACCACTGGTATTACCAGCATTCGCATCTGCTGATGGAGGTGTTCCTATAACACTTGTAACCTCAATTTCAACTACTAAAGAACCACCTGAATAAGCATAGCCATTTGGATCACTCAATGTTAATATTTGACCTTTTATAGTATAATCTGATATTGGTAAAGCTGGAGGATCGGTGTTTGTTTCATCAAATTCTTTTAACACTACGGTATCACCTACCATCCAATTAAAATCTATATAATCACCACTGCTTGTATCATGTCCAGCGGAATCTCGATAAACATCTAATTTAATTATGGAGTTAGGTACTACGGTGTTAAAGTTGTTTACAGCTGTATTTGTGTCTATTTCTAAAATATCATCTGTTGAGAAAGTAGGATTAGCTCCTCCTGTTGTAATAACACCAGTATAGGATTTATGCCATAATACATTAGCATTAGTATAAGATCCTTCTTCCCTTCCAGTTACTAATTCTAAAGCTAATGGATTGTTTGGAGCTTTTTTAATCATAGTAACGTGTGACAATTCAGCTCTACCAGTATCACCTAACATATTATATGTAATATTCGAATCCGCCAACTTTGTATGTCTCTGACCGTTAACAGGTGTTCCATCTATAGATCTTGGTATGTTTATTTTTTTAGGTTCATTATAATCATCAGTCCAAAAAAGCATATCATCTATAATGTTTACGCCTGTTATATGTCTTACGTATCTAAAATTTAAGGGGGATTTTTTATTTTGAAAGTAAAGTGCTTTTATTAATCCAAGCGGTCCAATTCCACTATTATTTATATTATCAATAAAGTCATTCCATTGAAATGGTATATATGAAACAGTACCTGTGTCTATGGGTGGATTATCTTTTAAATTAATAAAAAAGTTACCCAAATCATCTGTTGTTTTCTTGCTAACAGTTACAAATGGTAAACTTATAAGATTTGGGCCAGCGCCATCAGCTGTAACGCTAAGAGTGTATCCAACTAAATTAAAACCAACACTAATAGCGTTCCAAGCTTCTTCGTCAATTTGCAACACTAATTCACTAAAAGGAGTTGGAAATGAACCAAGACTACCACTAATTAAAGTTGGCATTGTGTGGTTACCATCTACAACACCACAAGTAACTTCAAATTGATCTACAAATACAGGTCTTATTTCACCTCCCTTATATTGTAATATCATGTCTTTACTAATAGTGGTTTTAACAACATGTTCGTTAGGCGCAAGTTCTTTCCACTGCCATAAATTATTAGTTTCCACCCAGGATCCTGTTGCTGGAGGAGTTTCGTTATAAGTAGCTTTAGACATTAAAACACCTACATCTATTTGGTGCCAATTAGGTCTTACAAACCAGTATAGTGCATTATCTTTTTCATCGCTAATAGAGCCAATGCAAGTATGTGTAAAATATAAACTATCTTCAAAAGCATTATAAGTATCATCTATAATCTGATTTTTAAGTAGATTTTGAAGTACACCAACATTGGCGCCTTCTGACGAAGATACTTGTATGTTAAACGCTTCTCTATACTCCCCATTAGGAACTAATCTCTCATCTAAATCGAGATTCATTTTCCCAGCAGAAAACTGGTGTTTAATTTC
>CEUI01012911.1_pt1 | contig 20213 bp, 13 predicted proteins | sample 531411 | NCBI WGS metagenome assembly CEUI01 (sample SAMEA2622841, study PRJEB7988) | marine metagenome | isolation source: saline water (ENVO:00002010), including
TATATGCCTGATGAGTTCATACTAGACGTAGATGGTTCCAATCCTGAGAATGCTTTTGATAAACTACAAGGCTTACTATTATTGCTCGAAGAATTTGATATTCCTAGGCAAACATATTTTAGTGGCACTGGATTTCATGTCCACATACCTCAAGAAGCATTTAGGTGGAAACCGTGTGATGATTTACATCTTAAAGTAAAAGAAGAGTTGAAAGAAAAAGGTATATTTGATTTTGCAGATCCTTCTGTGACTGATAAAACTAGGTTAATACGAGTACCTAATACATTAAATAGCAAGTCTAATCTTTGGAAGGTCCAATTAAATATAATGGGAAATATCAAAGAAATAATGGATTATGCTGTAAGTGCTAAAGAATTGAAAGATTTAGATCACGAATGCGATCCAGTATTTGATGTGTTAGAAAGAAAAGTAAAATCTACTAAAGAATATCAGAAAGTATCTTTAGGAAGACAGCCAGACCCAGTCAACTATCCATGTATTCATGGTATGCTAGAAGGAACTGGTCAAGGTCAAAGACATCAAGTAGCCTTAAGATTAGCAGCACATTTTAGATGGTTATATCCTGAAGACTTAGTAAGAAATGTTATGGAGGCTTGGAGAATCCAAGTAGATAATCCAGAGCATCCGTTTACAGCAAAAGAAATGGATGGTATAATAACAAATTGCTATATAGGTCATGATGGTGCAGGATATAGATATGGATGTAGTGATATTATAATGGATGAGTATTGTAAAAATACTTGCAAGTTATATAAATCAAAGAAGTCTCAAACAATGATGGATGCAAAAACCATGGAAGCAGAGTTTGTAGATTTCTTAGCTTCAAATAGAGAGCCATTAAATCTAGGGAAGTTATATGGTCAAGACTTTCCAATTTATCCAGGAGAAGTAGTGATAGTTCAAGCTCCACCAAAGTCTATGAAGACTATGTTGTTGCAAAACTGGGTAAACGCATTTAAAAGACCTACCTATTTTATTGAAATGGAAATGAGTCCAAGACAGATATGGTCTAGATTTGTTATGATGGAAATGGGATGGAATGATGAGCAATTAAAGAATCATTATGCTGAAATGAGTCAGAGTTTAACAGATAAATTTAACTGGCTTACAGTAGAATATGGCTCTTGTTATCCTAATGAGCTTGAGAAAAGACTATCTTTACTAGCAGTTAAACCTGAAATTGTTGTTGTTGATCACCTTGGACTATTAAGATCCAAGCAAAGAGATAACAATATGAAAGTAGAAGAAGCATCTCAATCATTAATGGAACTAGCTGTTCAACATAAAGTAATAATATTTGCAGTATCTGAGATAACTAAATCAGCCATGACAGAAGGTATGAATATAGCTTCATCCAGAGGTTCATTTAGAATAGCTTATAATGCAAATAAAGTATTATCAATCACTCCATTTAGGAATGAGGATAATGTCATAAAATCTCTTCAAGTAGAATCTACTGCTAACAGAGAAAAGGAATGGTTAAATGTTAATCTTCCTATAAGCGGAGTTCAAATCCGATGAATATAATGGGGACAATAACTGGTCCTGTAAGTCCTAACTACGATAATCTTACAGATGCCCTGTTAGGCAAAGGAATATGTGAGTCCCCATTGTATTAATTGTAAGTATTTAGATGAAGATAAGTGTACTTACTTCAAAAGGTTTAGAATATCTGAACCTAAAAAAATCCCTTGGAATATTGAAGATAAAGGTTGTAAAGTTTACATGCCGAAAACTGATAAGGAGCATCCATTGTTGGATTTAGTACTTGACATATTTAAATGATACTGAAATTCTATATAATAGCTGCATTTTTAACTACAATAGACGAAACCTGGAATATACAAAACCCCAGGCCATTTCCACAAGAAGAATATTACATAGTTACTTGGGAAGCGAAAGACTTTTATAGTTATAAAGTACAAGATCAGTGGATTCTTAGGCAATATAGGAAGACAGATGGCTTTATTAAACGAAGAATACGTAACAAATACTGGAGGAAGATAGATGGCAGATCCAAGAGAAGAAATTAGAATCAGATACCCTGAAACATTAAAGGAATTTGAAACTATTCAAAAAGAAATGTTATATTTGTTTTGTGAAAAACAACTAGACTATGGACCTACTAACATAGGTATGGGTAAAAGTAAACTAGAAGAACCTAAGGATATAAATCTTTCATTAATGGGATTAGGAACTAGACTTAATGATAAAATATCTAGGTTTTTAAACCTAACAATGCAAGATAGAGAACCAAATAATGAATCTATTGATGATACACTCATTGATATAGCTAACTATGCTGTAATGGCATTAATCGTAAGGAGTAAATTATGGGGAAAGTAAAAACAAAAGGAGATAAAGTAGTCTTTGAAGATATAGATAAGGAGATTGAAAAAGCTACACCTAAAAAAGTTAAGAAAACTGAAGAAAAACCTAAAAAAGTTAAGGAAGCTGCTAAAAAAACCAATGAAATGCAAATCAAAGAGCTCAGAAAAGACTTAGATAAGCTAGGTAACTGGGTAGCTGACATGGATGATGATTTTATGGAGATATCTAAAATGATAGATAGAATGGCTAAAAGGATGGGATTAGAATGAGTAAACCTAAAAAAATAACATACAAAGAACTAGCAAGTAGGATCGATTTTATGATAGAAAAATTAATTCAACTTGAAAGAGGACTAGATTATGTTCATAGTTTAGCAATTAGTTATATTGAATGCAATGACCACCAAGAAAAACTAAAAGAATTTCTTAAAAAGGAGAGCAAAGATGAACAAGCAGACGGAAGTAGCCCTGAGACAGATAGAGGTGATAAATCGGGAGATAAAAGCTCTAGTGAGCAGAGTGACGAATCTGGAAAATCAATTGATGAAGAATGCTGTAAAGCTAAAACCTAGATACGTTGGTCCTAATATAGATAAAATCTTAAAAGGTGCAGATACTGCAATGATGAAAAGATTAAACAAACGAGGACAAAAATGAAAGCCAAATCAGCTAAAGCTAAAGGTAGAAAATTACAAAACTCTGTAGTAGATAAACTACGAAAAGCATATCCTGAATTAGAAGATGATGATATTAAATCTCAAATAATGGGAGTGTCTGGAGAAGATATAGTATTCTCACCTTTAGCTAAGCGTCTCATAGGGCTCTCATTTGAGTGCAAAAACCAAGAAAGATTAAATTTATGGGACTCATTATCACAAGCAGAAAGTAATTCCGAAAACAGGACACCAGTGCTTGTTTTTAAAAGAAATAGATCTAAAACATATGCAGCAATACCTTTTGATTTTCTAATAAAATTGTTGTCATCTAACTAGAAGGAGTAATAAATGAATAGAGTAATAGTTACTAAAGGGAAACCTACGCACAAAAATAGATCATCAACAGATGATTATTATTTAAAGCAATTAACATATAAAGTTGAGATGCTTATAAAGAAGGTTGATAGACTCTTATGTAAATAAGATAGCGGGAAAGGGAGAGCTTGTCTCTCCTGAGTCCCAAGCTTGCCTCATCTAAGAGCCCGAATGTTATCTAAAGCACTAAGAACGTCCCTCTTTTTTGATTCAGTAACACCTGTAAATTTCTTTTTTCGTTTTTTCTTTGTTTTAAAACCTAACCATTGATAAAACTCATCACTCCATTTTCTCTGCCATTTACTGGGAAATAATCCAAACTCAAGAGCACCAGCATCCTTTAATCCCCCTGCCTTTGTAAACATAGTTGAAGTATAATTATATGTTCTTGCAAATTGAGAATTAATCTTAGCCCACCATTCATAATTCCTTTGAAGCTCAGGATCTCGAAGTGCTTTTTTAGCTGACAATTCAAATGCATTGCTACCCCACTCTCCATTAAATCCCATTCCTTCTTTTACTTGAGTAGCAGGATTTTTACCAATGACATCATACAAATTCATCAGTTCTACAGCACTAGCTAAGTATTGAAAGTTTGGACCCAAGAAATATTGTCCACCTTGTCCATATGTAGCTTTATCAAGTGCTTCCAAAGCTTCCTTTGATGCTTCACCTTTAAGAAGTTTTTCTCTATTAACAGTCTGCCAATACCACATTGCCTCACCAGTTTCAAATACATCATTAGGTATAAGTTTTACAAAATTAGTTCTTGCTGCAATAGACCCTCCAACAATCATTGTTTGCAATAGACCAAATCTAAGAGCCCTCCATACTTCTTGACTTGTAAAGTCTCCAGCACCTAAAGAAATACCAGCTTCCTTTACCCATCTATGCATTAAATTAAACATATTAAATCTATAATGAGAAAACTGACCAATAGCTGTCTTTGTAAATTGAGTAAGAGCCGCCTCACCCTTCTCTGCTCTAATAATTTTAGCTTTAGCCCACTTAGAGTATTCGAAATGCAAATCTAATACAGAATTATAAGCAATTTGCGCTGAAGTCTTGTCAATCCAATTTTCTAATACTTCTTCGTGCTTAGCACCATATTTTTCTTGAAAATCTTTATATGTAACCTGATGATCCTCTCCCTTAGATTCTCTAATTTTAGCTATATCTTTAGGAGATAATACTTTTCTTGCTAGCCAAGTTCTATTAGAATTAGAAAGATTCATATTAGCCAATGCAAATGCTGTTCTAAAGGTACCAGATCTATTCCAATCCTCTACAAGTTTATGCATAAATCCAAACTTTTTAGCTACATTTCCTGCTACTGCTGCTACAGGCTCAAGTGTTCTAGTTTCACCACCTCTTGATTGAAGCTCTCCATTTTTATCAACATATAACTGTCTATTATTTAAATAAGCATCATCTAATGCACCTCTTGATTGCTCACTAACAGTCATTTCAGATTTTGTTAAAGCATCCCAAGCATTTGAGGCTTTACTTTTACCATCGTACCATTGCAATCCATACTCTCTAAGCCATCTAGTAACCTTAGAAACATTGTCTTTTGCTCCTCCAACTTGCTTATAAAAGTTAGGTGCATCAAACATAGAAGCTTTAAATCCAAACTCTACAAATTCATACAATCTTTGAGTTCCATTTCTAGCTGCAGAACGAACATTTCCACCCATTAATCTAAAATATGTGAAAGCAGTCATTATTCTTTGAACATCATTAACAAGAGTATCTGGTTGTTTTTCTATATTAGATGCTTCTTTCCAAACAGATCGCATAACTTCCAACATTGATTCTGCAGATTCTGCTATATCTTCTCTACCTTTTTCTCTGGCAGGTTTTAAATGTTCTTTTATAATAGCTTGTGAACCCTTACTAAACGTATCTTTAACATGAGTTTTATAATTAAATAAACCAACATCACTAGTATATTTCTTTAAAAAAAAGTATGGGTCATTATCCCATTGCACATCCATTACAGGATTTTTCGGTTTTGCTACATTAACAATACTTTCAAACTCACCAATCTCAGCTTCAATTTTTTTATCTAAAGTAAGATTTCCTTCTTCAACTTCATTTCGTATCTTCTTAACAGTTTCCAAAAGACCCAATGTATACTTAGTCATATAATGCTTAGAAAATGCAACCTTTCTATCAGGATGAGATTGAGGTTCAGTAGTTAAATCTGGTTTAAATCCTAGTTCTTTAAACTGTCTATCTTCAATCATATATTTATGATCAATAGTTTTCCCTTCCTGATCAATTCTTTTTTGAAACTCAATGGCTTTTATTAATCCATTAACTCTATCAATTATAGGTGTAGCCCAGCCTAAATCCTTTGCAGCAGCCATTTGCCTTACTTTCTCTAGCCCTCTTGTTAAGCTTTTAACTCCAGCCGCTCTTACAAAATTATAATTCTTTCGTATATCATAAAGAATACTCTTTTGATTACTATCAATAGGTCTTTCTTTCCCTAAATGATCTTTCCATTTAATAGTTTCTATATCAACACCCTGTAATACATCGGTTAATATTAAAAAAGCTTGTCCTTGACCTTTCGAATGAAAGTCTGTTAATTCTTGACGATTTTTAACTAATCTTGCATTAAGTCGACTTCGTTCCAAAGAACTTTTAGATTGCTTTATAGCTTTTACTAAAAAAGAATATTCATCATTTAATTTTCTTAATCTTTTAGCTCCACCACTAGAGAAGTTAGACTTTTCAACAATAGATGCACCCATTGTTAGTCCTAAATCTTTAACTTTACTTAACATATCATTAACTTGCCTAGAAGTTTCATTTGTATAATTTCTAAAAAAAGAACTTTCGCTTATTATACCATCTTGAAATCTTTTAAGCTCAGGGATATTCTCCATAGCAGCCCTAGGTAAATGAAACTGAGCCCATATAGGACCATCTTTCCTAGCTATTAACTTATCAAAATATTTTAACCCTATTTCAAATTTCCTAACATCACTTAAAGTAATAGGTTCGTCAGACAAACTAAAATCTTTCTTTGTATATTTTAAAAATATATCTTTAAAATTACTGTTAGTATTCCAATTTCCATCTCTAGAATTTTGAAATCTTAATTTATCTGCACCAGGATCTGTACCTGTCCAATCACGAGCTACATCTATCATACGCTGACGAACTAATTTCTTAGTCTCAGGAGTCATCTTATCTTCTTTTCTCTTAGCCTTTGCTCTAAGCCCACATAATAAATTCATTTAATCTCCTATTTATAACAATCAAATTCTCGTTCAACTAATTCTTGAGCAGACTCTTTGACAGCTCCTCTTTCTCCTAAATCTTTTCGTCTAATAGCATCCATTTCACTTATAAATACTTTTCTGGTTCCCCAATTTCGTAATGCTTGAGTTTCATCAAGAACATACTCTTGTCTACCCCATTGATCAGCCCTTGAAATCCCCACCTTTTCCATTTCTAGCTGAGCTTTATACAGAAGAACAGGATCTACTAGCCCTGGTATATTCCCTGTGGCATAGTCTATCATAAGTTTAGCAGCATCTCTAGTATTTTTATTAATAGCATCTTGCCTATCAAATATATCTTGATTTAAATGTCTTTGCCTACCAGCGTATCCTTTTAAACTTCCTGGTTCTGTTAACATCCTAGAAGATATTAATTCAATGTCCATATTAGGATTTTTTACAGATACCCAAGCAGCATTCTTACGTATTTGAATGTCTTCTAAAATTTCACTAGCTATTTCTTTTATTCCTAAATCTCTTCTATATTCTCCTGTTGATATCTCAGCTAGCAAATTCATTAATGGTTCGCTTAATCCATTTTCATAGAACATATAATCCTTAATAGCTCTCTTAGAACCATTACTAGATATATCTCTAATGCTTATAACTTTATCACTTGTTTGTGGAGTTAATATTCTCATAATTAAAGCTTTACGAAACATATTTATAGTAGGGTCAATTCCTTCTAAGTCACCTTTAAATAATCCATCAAATAAAATTTGTTTCTTTCTAGTAGAAGTATCAAAGTAATCCTGTCTAGATTTATTGTCTATACGTTTAAAACTATCTCTCTCAGATAATATTTGACTTAATATACTATTGTATTTATTATTGATGTTCTGAGTTTCTTGTTTAGTGCTATAGGATCTTCTCATTCCTGATATTCTATCTGTAACTATAGGAGTTCCTGAAAAAGCTTCATACAATACTCTTAATCCAGTTTGCTGTTGCCCATCTGCAATAGAAAAACGTCTTCCATTTATAATTACTCTATCTTTATTTGAGATGGCTTTTGTATTAGAACTCCCTGGCTGTATAACCTCTTTTATCTTTCCATTCTTTCCAACAACAACTAAAGGTTGAGGATCATTATTACGATATCTTCCTTCTGGGAAAAACTTATTTATAAATTTTGTTTTAGGTCTATTAGCTTCAATAGGATCGTTTTTACTAAACATATATGATACAGCTTCCTCTAATGTAGATAGCAATTCACTAACTCTGCTTTGCTGTCTTTTTAAATTACGTATCTTTGTATTAGTATCAATATTTCTATTTCTATATATATTTTCATTAGCTTGAATTTCAATATTAATAGAATCTAATCTTTTCCTAAGATCTAATATTGTTAATACTCTAGCTTCATCTTTAACATACTCAGTTAAAGCTTCATTAAATAATTTATTCTTCCTTATTACTTGATCAGTTACAGAGATGTCTCCTGCAAATCCATTTTCTATCCACTCTACTATCTCGTCTTTGGCAGTATTCCCTCTTTTAACACCCAATTCTTTTAAAGAAACTAAATCATTATAAGTATTATACAATTGCTTCATAGCAACATCATACGGATTTCTAGAAGAATCAAAATATCTAGTTGCTGCTGTTAGTCCAGGCTCAATATTAACAAGATTTCTATCTATCCCCCAATCCTTAGTAATATCAAACGATTTTACATATAAATTATGCCATGCATTACCATAATTCTCAAGAGTTGCTTTCCTTTCTATCCCAACATCATCTGCTTCAACGCCTTTGTTATATTTTAAATACCTATTAATAGGATTAATAAGTCTCATTTTAATAGCATCTCTTACTTGAACAAACCTATCAGCTTGTAAATCAAATCCATCTACTGAATTAAATTTACCTGGATCTATTCTCCTTCGATATCCTATCTCAAAAATACCATCTGGCCCAAATAAAACTTGATCTTGTGTTCGTGTTATAGAATTAACTCTTTCCTCAGCAGGTAAGTTTTTATATGCATCAATAAATCTTTTAGCTAATTCTGAAATATTATCAACTGTTCTAATATATTTACCCTGTTTGGCCAATCGTACTTCAAATGTACTAATACCTTCTATCATCCCAGGAGCATTAAATGTTGCTAATACGCTTTGCTTCCCCCCGAATATATTAGCTAAATAAGTAACCGTTTGATGCATTTTTATAAATCTACCTCTAGCAGCATTTACTTCAGATAACAACATATCATTACTATAATTTGCTTCAAATAAATCAGGCCATTTCTGAGAAAGCCATCCACCTCTACTAGGGTCAAACAATCTATTAATTTCACTCGTAGGATTTTTAGAAGAACCTGTGATTAACGCAGATAGTTTATTTGTTTCTCTCCAGAACTGACCAGGAGCAGCTACATAATTAAATGATTTATCAAAATCAAAATCTGCATCTTGAGGTTTAATTGCATCTATAGCATTCATCATACTAACATTACCTGATTTTTCAGGCATATGATATTTACCCTCATACTTACCCATTCTACTTATAACAATATCACCAATCATATTTCTAGGCTGTCTTACATTTAACATTCCAACAGATAATGAATTACCATTCATGTCAACTTTAGTTTCTAGGAACTCAGCTATTTCCCATAAATACTTTCTGTTCCCCTCGCTTCCCATATAAGGATTCATGTCTGCATCTCTTTCTGCATATAGTTTACTTTCTATCTCAAGAGCTTTATCAAAAGCAGCCTTATTATCCTTAAGCATTTGCTCTCCATCTTTAGTTTTTCCTTTAGTTATAGGATTTCCACTGTCGATATCTCTCAAATACCCATCTTTGTCAATATGCCTACCTTCTATCTGAAGAAATCTTTCTCCCTCTATTTCAATTAAATATCCATCAGCAATTCTTTCCCTAACGCCTTTCTCAGGAGTATATTTTATAGTCTGTATTATTACATTATGAGCTACACCAGAAGGCTTCCATTGCTTATTAGCAGCATAATAAGAAGGAACAAACTCTCCGAAAAATTGTGTAACAGGTCTATCTCCTATAGTACTCCTAATCGTACTTTTTATTTGACCGTTACTAGCTGTCATCACATCTAGTGATCCATCAGGAACTCTTCCTCCTGCAATAGAACCATTATTAATAAAATAATTTATAAGATTTTCCTCAATTCTTCTTAACGCCCATGGCTCTAGGATCATACCTTCCCTACTTAATATTGCTTGAATACCACTATTAAGAGCAGCAGGATCACCAGATTCAGACATTGCTCCAAATATCTCTTGTGCTAATTTAGTTCTATAAAATGGATCGGAATACATTTCAGCCATTGAATCTTTATACTTCGTAATTTTACTTTCTATATCAATCCATTTAGCAATTCCATTATCATGATGCATATGAACTCCAGTATTTGCACCAACAGAAGGATCGTGATTACCCTTCGATACAGTTCTTAAACTCAATGCATCTAAGGGTATCTCTTGTATTTGAGGCATATTCAATTTACCTGGTTTCAAAATATGCTCATTCCACGGAATATTTAAATCATTTTTATTTGTCGTTGGAGCTAAACCAGTATACATATCCCAAAGATCTTCACCTTTTCTTTCTTTTATTTTATTTATTTTATTAGCTGATTTGAAAGTAATCATATCTACACCTAATGTGCTAAATAATGCATCTAATACAGGATTATATTTAAATGCAGTTTTATTTAAATCCATTTCTATTCTACCGTAATTAGGATCACTCTTATCTAAATAGGTTATTTTTGAATGAGAAATAGTGGGTTTTATTCCTCCTGATTTAAAACCAGTAATTTCTCCATTTTTATTAGTAATAATCATATCAGGATGCAATCCTACCATAGCTAATGATGCTAAATAAAGTTCTCTAGTAACAAATGTTTCTCCATCTACAATAGATTTTCTTGCTTCTTGATGCAATCTAATAGTTTCATCATACGCAGCTTTATCAAGAGGATCTTTGGGGTCATTTAACCTCTTCTCTAACTCTAATTCTAATCTAGACAACGAATTAAATATATCAAACTCTCCAGGTTTCAATCCCTCCATACTATCATCTATAGATATTTTTTTAATTTTTCTATTCGGATCAAACCAATCCTTAACTTCGGCATATACATTTTGAAATACTTCTGAAGTACTTTCTCTATATAAAATATCTGTCTTTCTAAGATTCTCTGCAGTAGGGATATAACTATTTCTACTCTCATTAAGTTTATCATATTTAAAAGTATTCTTTGCAAGGTCATGATCTAAGTTTATATTCCCCTTTCCTTCTATTAACTCGGGAATAAGTCCAGGGTTATTTAAAAGCATCCTAGTCATCTTTATACCTTTTACTACACTTTCAACATTATTTCCTTCAGCCGATGCGACTGATCTCATATCTGCTAAAAATGCTCGTACTGCATCATACTTAGGTCCTTGTCTGCCAAAATCACCATCAAATACAGCCTCTAATTGTTTATATAATTCTCCATGCTCACTGAATTGAGTTGCAAGCTCTCGATGAATTGAACCTTGACTTCTATCTACTCTAACAGCAATAGATATAGATTCATTGATAGGTATAATTTCGAACATATTCCCAGTAGGAGAATCTTGTTTAGATGGATCATACTTATCTAGGTTATTTTTTCTATAAAATTCAGATTCAATCTTAGAATGATAAATACCATACTGCCCACTTTTCAATTCTTTATTAATAATATTTAAATCTCTTTGAGTAATATCCCTAATAACTCTTCCATCACGATCATATCCTGTCTTTTCTACTAAGAATATACTGTTTTGATTTGGATCAAGGTACTCTAAAAGGCCCGTAAACCCTCTATTTGGAACCTTTCCCATGACAGAACTATCTTGTATTAGTCTTCCATTTTTCATGTCTAATTTAAGCGTTTTTACTGCTATCTTAGAAAAATAATTAGTAGCTATACCAACAATATCAGCATCTACATGAGCATCTGTTTCTCGCTGCTCTATTTTCTTTCTCTCATTTACTGCCTGAGCTCTTTGTCTCAAAGGTTTTATTATAAAATTATTAAAATTTTCTAAAGTTAATGGGACATCTCCTGCTAATCTATTGATAGCGTCTACAGTATTTCTAATATCAAATTTAAGTTTTACATCCTTTATCTCTCTAGTATTCTCCCAATAATCTCTTAAAACAGCCTTGGCAAATTCTTTTATATCAGCAGAGGACCTTGCAGTACTTCTATCAATATCAAACAATCTATCTAATTCATGCATTGGAATATTGTATTTGCTTGCAAACATTGTAGAGGTTATTTTTAAAGCATTATCAGAAACATCTTTAGATACTACAGACCTAGAAGAAACTTCATTCCTCACAAAATCTTGTATATTTATTTCATCCCAAGCAATTCTTTGCCTTGAATTTTGGATGTTCTGATCAATACGTACTACATTTTCATAAAAATCTATCCTAGAACTACCCTGAGGATTTGTACTGAGACCTCGTAAAATAGTTTCTATATCCGCTCCATTTTTAGCAACAGCCCTTAATGTATAAGGATCATGTGAATCCAATGCTCCTTTAATTGTTTCTTTTAAATTTATTAAAGCTGTTCTATCGTCCATAAGAGATGTTAATTCATCAGAAGCTCTCTTTTTTCTAGTCGCATCTGGTATCTCATTAAAACCCATTTTTATATAATTAATTCTTGCATTAAATACATCTATCTCATCTTGAATCATTTCCTTGTAGATTTTAGAAAAATCCTTAGACATATCAGACAAAGCTATTTCCCCAGAAAATTTAGATTTTAATATAGAATTATACCAATCCATACTTTCATCAGGTGTTACACCTTCTTTAGCTCTAAATGGATATCCTGCTCTTTGTGCTATACCATATATATTTTCATAATGCTTAAGTGCTTCATCGTACTGTCTCTCGCTAATCTTACCCTGTCTACGCAACATTAATAAATTCTCTTGGACAAGAGTAGGGTTAGGTAAACTCATAACCTCTCCCTCACCTTGATAATTAATCTTTGTATCTTTTTCTAACTCCAGTAAAGAAGCTTTAACGTCAACACCAGCCTCTCTATCTGATATTTCTATCTTATCAAGAGCCTTCATTTTAATCATTCTTTTCAAATCATTATAAGACTCTATTTGAGATTCAGTTTTCTTTGTAAATATATCACCTAATAAACTTTCCACTGACTCTTTTAATCCAGTAGCCTCTTGTATGGTAATAAGCTTAGAATCTTTTGCACTAGTCCCTGGATTCAAATCAACAAATATATCATGAAGGTCTTTAAGGAATTGGTTGACTTCGCCAAAAGAAGCAGCATCTTCACCTTTAGCAATATCAAGTTCAGGTTTCTTCCTAGTTAAGAAATACTTCTCTATACTAGCATATACTTCCCCAGCAGTTTCTCTTGAAAGACCATGCTCCTTTGACCCTGATAAAAACTCATAAGCAACCTGTCTTTGCTGCAATCTAATAACATCATCATATGCCAAGGTCCAAGATCTATCTCTTAATATCAAAGGATCCAGCTCAATGCCCTGTTCTCTCCACTTAGAACCCCAAACATAATCCATCATTCTCTCAGAATAATTATCAAACAATTCTTTTATCTGCCTCTGCTGTTCACCTGTAATATTTCGATACTCTTCAGGAAGTTTTCCCGACTTTTTAATCCAATTATTTTTTTGTCCTTGTTGAAAGATAGTAGCTATTGTTTTATTAACAGTTCCATTTCCAAAATCAAGTACATCCATAATATCTGGAATACGAAATTCGCCAGTCAAAGAATCAGGATTAACATCTTGACCAATAGCTCTATATACTTCTGTTACAAAATCTTGTAGTATTTTAGTAGGAGCTTCTATAGCTTTAATAATTGTCTTTTCTTTAAACTCACGTAAGTGCCTATCTACATTTAAAACATCCATTTTATTGCCAGCAAATTCCATACCTGCTACTTGCTTAACAATTTCAAATGCTTGTTCTGGTGTGTATTTATTTAGTCCTACAAATTCTTTTGTTTCGTTTTCATAAAACTTTAAAATAGTCTTTGCAACTTTGAGTTTTCTATTTAAATGTCCTGCTTCTTCAAAGTTAATCTCTCCATTCCTTAGCAAATGAGCTATGTTTCTATCAAATGCTGCGCTGAGATCAATCCCATCAGGACTTTCCTTCCCTTCAAAAGGCTTCATAATATTTTCAATTACTCTAAATTCTGGAGCATCATCAAACTGTCTTCTAATATTATTATAAACATTTTTATCGGGATCCATATTATTTCTATATGCAGAATTAATAAATTCAATATTATTCTTATCAATACCATAAGCATTCATAGCTCCCATCATCTTACGAAGCTTATTTTGTTTATAGTTGTAATATTCTGGAATCTTCCCTGTCTGGAATAGCTTTTGAAAAACACCAGGACTGGCTTCCACTTTAAAACTATGAGGAGCTCTAGTAAAGTAAGCTGCTGTTAATATATTAGCTGCAATTTCTTCTTTTGATTCTCCAAATGCATTCTTTAATCCCTCAATACCAATTCCATGCTCCTTAAATGAATGATATAATCCAGTAACATTCATTGCCGCTACACCAGCCATCATTCTAGGAAGAGATGCCAACATATCTTTTCCAAATTCTTTGGAGAATTCGATCGGAGCTTTTTTAATAAATTCCATACGTACATCTGAAAGATATCGCCTCATTGTTCTAGTGTCAGCATCTGTAGTAGCTTTTATCCACCAATCATCAGGTAATTTAGACCATTTCTTATTTCCTGCTCTAAATAATACATCATCCAAATTCTTTCCTGACAAATTATGCATTGCTGATATTTGATTTCTTAATTCTTCATTAGTCATATTCTTTAAAGATTTACCACTTTTAAACATATTACGTGTCATTTCCTTAAATCGCTTTAAATGATTAGCACTAGTACCACCTCCAAATGGTCCCTTTGCATGCTTTACTATCCCGAATAATGAGAATATTGCAGCTTCATGAAAGGATTTACTAAGCCAATCTCCTGTGCCCGAAATCCAATTTAAGTCATATGCCTTATCTCTATCTTTAATATATTGATATTCATGATATCCTGTATTTTCGACTCCAAGAGATGCTTTAATTCCAGTATCAATAGCACTATGTATTGTACCCATCGCAAATCCAATAGTAGCATCATATCCCATCGCCCCTAATAATAAATGAGCATGAGGAGTACCTCTAAAACCTGGAACCTTATTAGCTAGCATTTTTAAAAGAGCCTCAGCACTTTCAGGATTATTTCTAGTTACAATATCAACTGTTCTTTTAGAAAGACCTTCTAGGATTTCATCGTCAACTATATTTAATGTTTTACCAATATTATTTTTTACAGAACTTCGAAGACTAATATCAATAACTTCTTTGCCAATACCTTTATTAATAGCATTTACAACAGATCCTTGAGCAAGTACATCATATGCATCATCTACAATTCCTTTTGCAATATCATCCGTAAATAAATCAGAAACAGAATCCATACCTTGTTTAGTAGGGATTGCTGATGCTTCTTCTATTAATTCTTTTGTAGACTTTTTAACTGCAGCTTTTGCCCCAACTCCACCAATCTTTGAAAGTCCTCTAACACCTAGATTTGCAAGAGCACCACCTGCGATAAATCCTGGAATCATACCTACAGCAGAACCAATCATATATCCTGCTTTACCAGAGTTAGTCAATTCATCCCAATCTCCCGCAACATCACCAGCAAGAGTTTCCTCCCAAGTATCAGCACGATCTCCATATGTTCCTTCTAAATATACATCATATGCCCCTAAGGCACCCATTGTAGCTTGCTCTGCAACACCCCAACGTGCTTGACCAAGAAAATCCCACAATGCACTACCTGTAGTAGCTACAGTAGCATCTGGTTCTTGTAAATTTTTACTTGATTCTATTTGCTGTAAAGCTAATAACAGCTCTTCATTTGTTGCCATATATGTGTATTCCTATTTACTTAGAATATCTATTATTTCATCTTGAGTAGAGTACCCTCCACGAACAAGTTTCCCTACGATAGAATTATTTAATTGTCTCAGACTTTCAGTTTTTTGTTTATTTAAATTATGATATATATCGTATTCAGTTCTAGTATTTTCTAGCTCATCTAATGCCTTAGTTACTAAAGACAATTTCTCTTGTTGCTCTTTAAGTTCTGCGGGTGGTCCCCATGTATCTGTTTCAGGATCAAACATTAAATCTCTCATTTCAATTTTACCAACATTATCATCATCTCTAAATAAGTCTGTCCATCCCAGTGTTCCCTGAAGAAAAAGATTTGTCATTGGCACAAATGCCCCTGTTGCAATATCTGCAGGAATACCCAAAGGTCCAATCTCTCTAGTTATTGGAAATCCAAATGGATTCCCTATCTTACCCAACATTGATCCAAAAAATCCTTCTGCTTCACTAGCCCTTTTTAAAGTCCAGTCATACTGATCTACTATACTATCTGCTGTTGGATCTACCTCTTCAAGCCACGGTATAACATAATCTCCTGCAAAAAATCTAGATCTCTCACTAAAATCCTGTGTCCTAGCCTCAACAGATGACGTTAGGTCTGCCTTTCGTTCTCGATATTCTTCAATTTCAGCAGATCTTTTTTCAGATTCTTTTTTCATTTCTTCTATCTGTACATCTGAATATCTTTCTTTTAAACTGTCATAATTAAGATTTGCTAATTTTATGGTTTCTAACATATCTTTATCAGAAATAGTTTTAGATAATGTATATCCTGGGTCCTCTGGATTACCTTCAAGTAAAGCAGTGGCCAACATATCTGCATTTACTTTCCCTTGAAGCTCTGGTATCTTTGAAATAATTTCCCTGACAGTACGTTCTTTTCCTCCAACAACATAAACAGTTTCATTAATGTATTTATTTTTTGCATCAAAAGTATTCAAGTCTGCAAGTGGACTTAGCAATATTTGTTCTAATTGCGTAAAATCCTTAGGATTACTCATTATCATCCCATTCCACATCCTGCAATATATTATTTAAATAGATTTCAGTAGCATTATTATCATCCAAGTCATCTTTAAATACATCGAGAATATTCATATCTACATGCGAATTAAATTTATTGACAAACTCCTCAAACGTCATACCTGTATATCCAAAATACTTTTTAGCTAATACATCCAACCTTTTCTTCGCATCAGCTGACTTCGTTTGATAGTTATCATATACAGTTTGAACTAATTCTTCAAGCTTTGAAAAATCTGGAGGAGACTTCCACCCTATGCCAGGTTGATATACACCTTCTGCTTGTTTATGGATAGAACGATATTCATTAAATATTAATTCAACAAAAGTTTCATTCTCTACAAAATCCATTCCTCTTAGCTCTGCAAGCTCCTTTGCTATTGTATTTTTAAGAAATCTAGCATTTTCAGTGTGAGAAGAAACGGACTCATCATCATAATCACCATCTGCATTTTGAGCAACTTCTAAACTAATCCAATATTGATTATAACCAGAATCATCTGCAGCATTTGTAAGTCTTTGTTGCATATACTGACTTGCTTCTAATGCTTTTTTCTCAGCAAGATCTGAGGTATCTTTTACTCCTAGTTTCTCAATTCTAGCTGCCGTGAGCATATCTGATAATTCTGCAGCCTTAAATGCAGCTACATTCTTCCGCATCAAATCTGGCCTTGACTCTATAACTGATCTAGCGATATCAGATTTTAATGATTCTGATTTAAATATTCTAGCTTGCTCTTCAGTAAAAGGCTGCGGGACCTGTCCTGTTTGATTAAATACATTTAATATCTCTGGGTCATACATTTTTTGATATGTGGAATAACCAAAATCTTCTGCATCCCATACTTCTGGATCACCTCCAGCTGCCTTTCCTAATTCAGGATCTCCGCCAGTCAATACTGCACTAGCTTTAGATACTTCATCATATAATATATCTTTTAATATCTCATCTTTTCTTTTGTAGATCTCAGTATTCTTCTCCAAAGCCTCTGCCTTCGCTTCGTAATTACCAGCTTTTATTTTAGACAAAGCTAGTAAAGGACCGATGCCCTCTGTTTTAAACAACTCATTTACTAAATCCATATCAGCACCTGTCTTCATAAGGGAATCATTGGTTGTTCTGAGATTATTCTTAGCATCAATCATATCTGATTTAGCATCCTTATAATGCATTAAATTTTCAGAATACTCTCTGTCGGCCTTCTTTAACTCTTGCTCAGCAACAATTTTCCTATCAAGCATCTTGGCTTGAGTCTCCATTTCCTGTACTTGCAATTTATATCTAAGCAAAAGAGCAGGAAGCTCTCTCGCAAAAGCAGCCATAGGATGGTCTTTAATTACTATATTTGTCATATTTTTCCTTAATAATATGTGGGATAGACGCTAACCCAAACAAAGGGAACAATATGCTATATATCCCTACCATACCAATAGTAGCTAATTTTCCTAAAATTTTATTTTTTCTTGAGTATCCTATTACATAACTAAGAGGATTAACCCATCCATGATGAATCATGAATCCTAAGTAATTCGGCTTATTTCGCCTTGTATGGTCAATAAAAGCTGTAGTAGTAGTATCTACCACATAGCGAACAATATTGCTTTTTTCAACCCATTTTGCTAAGAATCCACCCCATGTGTGATATCCATCCACCCATGTCTTACCTCTATCAGTACCATCATGATGTGTATCTCTACACCATTTTACTGCATCCAATTTTTCATTATCACTCCAAGCCCCAGAATCATTTAAAGCAGTAGACACTACACAGATAGCTGCTGGTTGAAGGAATGAACCTTCACCTCGTTGTAAATTTTCACCACCAAACCAGTTTCCTCCATAATAAGTTCTTTGCCCTGCTTTATCACCTTCCCCATGTCTCAAAACACCATCTGAATCATAATACATCCCTTTCTCTGCTGCTGATGTAGACATTCCTTCACCTCGTTCAGCAATCTGAGACCCTAATGCTGTTTGAGCTGCTGTAAGCTGACTTTCTGCATAATCCCCACGCTGTTTAGCTATATCAGTTTGAACTCCAGACTTCTTTAACGCAGTTGAAGTAAAAAGATTCTGTAATTGACCTCCTATATTTCCAAGAGCAGATCCTGTTCCTGCAAATCCTGCACTTCCTCTTAATCTTCTATCTTGTTCTACAATGTCAGAAACCTTTGATTGAGCTTCAACAGAGAGTCCTCCAGCTCTTTTTTGCAATTCCTCAACAATCCGTCCTTGCTCAGTGTCACTAAATCTCATAAATTGATCTCTATACTCATCTGAAATACCAGTTTCCCCATATGTTGCCAACAATGCGTCTAAATCAGTATCACTCATTTGAGCTATCTGCTGTACATCTAAATCTCCAAATGTCGAGACTGCAGATTCTGCTTCAGCTCTACTCTCTTTTGCTTGTAAATAATTACCTGCATAACCATTATGTGTCCAATTTTGTATTTTACTTATTATATACATACTCTTTTCCTTTTATTGTTTCTTAAACATATCTACAAGATCACTTGGGGTAAGTCTATCTGCTGGATCTTTTTGATATAACCTACCTTCATCTACAACATCACCAACTTCAATTTTGCCAATTACATTACCAGCCTCATCATATCTAACTCCAGTCTGACCTGGCTTTAATGGATTATACTTATATTGTTGTCTTACTTCAGCAAGCTTCTTAAGTTTATCGGCTTCACTCATATTTTGAAACTTATCTGTGGCTTTAATAGTATCAACAGCTGTATCTCCTGCCTCCTTAGCAATCTTAGCTCCTTTTAAGGCTTCTCCTGTTCCTGCAGTAACTCCTCCAATAATAGCACTACTTACAGCATCAGTAATCATTTTATTTCTTACATCCCTAGCTTCACCCGCAGTCCATCTTCCACCCTTTATATCACCTCCAGTTGCTTTAGCTCCAGCTTGGCCCAATAGACTTCCTCCTAAACTTCCAAGACCTGAGACTAGACCAACTCCTAAGGGTCCAGTAGTTCCCATTAATGCTAATAACGCCAAAGAGCCTAGAGAACCTCCCACTGTACTCCATAAACTTTGCTTGCTACCAGCTTTTTCAATAGCACCTATTTCTTTTTGTTTCTCCAGCTCTCTACCACGAGCTATCGTTCTTTGAGTTCTAAATCCAGACATACTTAACAATCCTTTTTTTATTATTTTTAGCCAATATAAAATACACTCTTATTAACTATTAAACTAATGAAAATTACTTTTTCTCTTTCTCCTCAGATTCTTTGCTATCTTCTTCTAATTGTTCTAATACTTCGATAGCTCCAAGATACTTCAATTTAAGCTCTTGCATCTGTCGAAGAGAATCACTTAATGTTCTTTCTTTTTCTGATACCATTTCAAGCTGCTCTTTCATAGATTTTAATTTATCTTCTATCATATCTTCTCCAATATCTATTCTATCCATTATGTTTCTGCCTCTGTATATTCTAAAATTACTTTTGCAGCCATATAGGCATTATAT
>CEUI01009010.1_pt1 | contig 20207 bp, 21 predicted proteins | sample 531411 | NCBI WGS metagenome assembly CEUI01 (sample SAMEA2622841, study PRJEB7988) | marine metagenome | isolation source: saline water (ENVO:00002010), including
AAAGCTTAACAGTCCAAAGACCATTTGAATCAGTACCAATCACTCGACCAAGACCTTCGGCGCCATTGCCAATGGTAGAACCTGTAGAGCTTTGACCATAAGCTGTACCAGAAAGATAAATCGAAGAAGAGTTATCAAGGTACCAAATAGCCGCTAGTGTGCCGCCAAGCAAGGTCTGGCCTGAAGATTGAGAAGCAAAGATAAACAGCCCATAAGCACCACCATTGCTAGCGTGCGTTGCGCTTCCATTAGCATTTGTAGCCCAGCCGCAATATCCTGTTGAAGTTGCATCTGTGTGCTGGGCGCCCAAAAGACGAGTATAAGTTACCGGGCCAACATTCGATCTAAGAAATGCGCGCGCAGCATAAGTACCGTACATGGGAGATTGGAAGTTTCCATCGCGATAAATATCGCCGCCACCGAAACCAGCTACAGTGCCACCATAAACTTCAACGAATTCTGAATAAGAATCAACCGCTGTGGGTTGTAACGCTAGACCGCGAGGCGAACGACCTATCACGTTAGGCCCAATCGCGTCTGCCGATGCAGGGATAAAGGAGTTATCAATTTCGTTGATAAAGACTCCAGGAGATACAAACTTAAAGTTTTTTACTGACATACCTTTTTTTCCTCTTTAAATATGGCCCTAATTCATAGTGCAATCATACTTTAAATAGTATTTTTAATCTCAAAAGGCTTCGCTAAGTCTTAATAAATTGCAACTTTCACATCAGGAACTCAATCATTAAAAAGCGTAGGGTTGCCGGTTGGCTGATCAGATTCTGAGGGGAATAGATATTCGACAGCATTTTCCTCAACTCTAACTATCGGGCGATCATCGCTATTTCCTTCTCCAATCAAATATCCGAGTACTCTTATTGTTACATCGGTAGAGAATAGGCGAGAGTCTTCAGCAAGATTCGCAACATTGTTATTAGAGCCAAAAGATCCATCTATAAATGCTTCGTAAAGATGGCCATTTTTGCGCATAACAAATGAGTTGATCTGCCCAGTGCGCGTCAAAAACGGCTGCATCATGTCATTCATTTGTTGTTGGTATTCGCTTTTTAATGAAATCTTATACTCAACATTAACGTACACTGGAATAGGTATGGACAAGCTTTGGACTACAACTTTATGATTATTGCGAGGATAGTAAAGTTGTCTTTTCACACTTTTTAGCGTTGAACGGGCACCAGACGCAATAGCAAAGTTTTGAGTTTTTTGCGGCACGATTCGGCGGGCGATCACCAAGCGTCCCGATCGCCCATTGTGCTTATCTGAATATGTGTGTGCTTGATAGCCGCCTTTTCTTTGCGGATCCTTGTTCACAGAAGTTCTCTCAACGCTTATGAGAGGAAGTTTTAAAGCGCCGCCATCGTCACGCAACAACTGATTGTGTTTAACCTGGAAAGCTCTTTCGGGAGCTTGCCACAAAACATTCACTTGCTTATATCCTTCATTTGTAGCCGTGCTCAAATGCAACATCTTAATCCAACTCACTAAGGCGGTATCAATATCCTCCAAAGTAGAACTTAGCATTCCAATTTCTCTTAAAGTATATTCGTTTCCAGGCTCAAGCTGAGCAAAACTAAAATCATCAGGTAGCATCAAAAAGTCCCTTGCGCGCGCGCTTACATGTAGCAGAGATCTCGAAACTGTGATCCACTTGGCCGAATAATTTACGAGGCTCTGATAATTTAACTATCTCGTAATAAAAATCTCCGTACAAAACAAAATCACCTTCTCTAACAAACAGATCTTGATCCTCAGTTAATCTTCTTCTATGGAAATGGACTGCGATCTCCCAAGACTTGTCAACACCCATGTTTTCTAAATAACTTGTAGAGTACTCGGTGAATTCTACTAGAGCATATACGCGCACTGGTGGAAGGTACGTCTTTTCTATAGCCTCTCCGTATAGTTCATGAAAATCGGTATTAGCCATGTCGATAGGATAATATAAAATTTGTTGACCAATGACTTTTTCGATTAATTCGTCATTTACCTGCTTTACAAGATCGCGCTCTTTCTTGCCTAAAAACAAGGGAGGGGGAGGATTATCAGGCCTTTTCCATTCATTCGACATTTATATTACCCCACAAATATTGGCAACGGCGTAATCTTTAGTACATTCGCAGCTGCATCCGTAAGCTCTTGATCGGACTTGGCCAGAGCTGTGTATTCCATCTCCTTCAGCATTTCTCTAAGTTTCTCTCGGAGCTGTGTTTGCTCTTCTTTAGCCTGGCTTAGCAACTCTGAGTGATTTAAAGTAACGCTCTCGCCAGGAATAGGCATTGTAGTAAACTTGCCTCGAATTTGTCCAAGCATTTCTTTCGATAAAGCCAAAGCATATTTTCTAATCCATTGCTTGCCCATTGAGTTAATGTTTTCATATGGGATATTATCAAACGGAACTGTGTTGATGTTGTTTATTCCGTTTACTCCGGTCTTATAGTTATCATCTTCTTCCCATGGATTAAGATCAACATAAAAATCAAACCAAAAACGATCTCCATCAGACAACCCCCAATAACTAGGCGTAGGATAAAGCCGCAACATGTTGTTTTTCAAATCATAAGAGTAGTGAGATGTCCTTGTATAAATTGAATCCTCATACATAATTGCTTGCATTTTATTTTGCCATGTTGGGATAACCTCGAACGTAGAATCATCAGCGTACATACCATATGTTGACATGTTGCCGACCACGCCAAAGCCGCCATAATAGCCGTAAAAACGCCACATGGCTCTAGGGCTCACATAATAAACTTTTGTCACTATGATGCGCTTGTCGCCAACTTTTCCAGAATAAGAAACAGCGCCCCCGCCATCATCGGTGCCAGTGGCTGATGCCGCTGAAACAATACTTTGCAGATCATAATCTTGCTTGTCTTGGACAACTTTAAAGCTGCCAGAATATATTGGGGTAGTCCCTCCATATCCGCCAGCGGTACTTCCTCCTTCCCCAACGCGTCGAGAATACCCAAGCGAAAAACGAGGATATTTAGTAGAAACGCTAGCACCGCTCAAACTAGAAGAAAGGGCGCCTGCCAACAAATTGCCACGGTGGTCGAAAGTGCCAGTCTGTTCTCCAAGATATGTTGATAATACATTTTTGCCTTGGTGGAGATTAATTATATAAGAATATTCTAAAACAGCTTCTTCATATGCAGCATAAACATTAGATGGCGTTAACTCAATGTCAACCACATCACCGCCTAATTTTTTATATGTATACGCAACTTGCGACACAGCTCCGCTTAAAAACTCAGCAGAGCCTGTATACATGCCGAATGGCAATGTTGCAGCAACTAAACTATAGCTTCCGGTTGATGGTAATACGATAGCGCTCGTTTCAGAGCGCGGCGACAAATCTGTTGGCATTAAAAGATTCTCCTACTAGTATAAGTAGTAAAATCTAAAACAAAACTCCGATGGATCACGGACCAAGCTATAAAGATAAGCGTATTTTATGTAGTTGCAGTCTTTGTTTTGCTTCTTGTGGATCTTTTTCGCGGCGTAGTTGTCTTTTTAGTAGTTGTTTTCTTAGTTGTATTTTTAGGCGCCGCGTTGGCCGCAACTTTTTGCGTAGTTTTCTTTTTGTTTGTAGTTTGACGTATTTTTGGCTTAGGCACCGGGGGCCTTTCTTCAATTACAGGATCTTTGACCTCTATCTTGATAGGTGTAGCGCTTGTTTCCTTTAAGACTGGCGCAGTCTCAACAATTGACTCTTCAATAGAGGTGCCGGTAATCTCCGCGCTGTTATTTAGCATTTTCATGCGGGGATGGTTGTCGTGCTTTCTAGCAAACTTTTTGCTATGAAGCAATCTTCGTTTCTTGCCCATAAAAAACTCCTATTTTGTGTAGTAATTAGTACAAAAAAGCGAAAATCTCAAAAATTTGCCGGGGAAAAAATTTGATAAATCGTCATTTTTAAAAAACCCCCCATTCCGAAGAATGAGGGGCTTTAAAATAATTCTTAAGATTTAGCTAAAAACAATACCGCTATTAACAGCAGTTTGCCCTCTAATCATCCAATCGTCACCATTGCTCACAACCTCAATCCAATCGCCGGCTAAAGCCGTGGAAGCCTTGAAGCTAACCTTGGTATCAGAAGCAGTAGCAGTGTCTTTGTTGCTCAAGGCCATAACGCTCCCCACGAAATCAGAAGCGGCGTCACCCTGGATGATATCGACATCAGCGGTGTTGTCCGAAAGAACGAACCTAAACCACATTCCAGCATCATCCGATGCGGGCAGCGTGATATCGATAGCAGTAGCGCCGTTGACATAAATCTCTTGGCCGGCATCTGCAGCGGTCAATGTCGTAGTAGCGCTAATTGTCTGAGTGACATATCGTCTCTGTTGTAGCGTATTTGCATTTTCGTTAATCAGGCTCTGGATGCGAGCCCAACCTACTCTTTTTGTTCCCATAATATATTTCTCCTTATATGAATATTAATTAGGTCAATTAACGAAAGGATTTCTCCCTCCGCAATAAGTAGTTTTCAAACAAACGAAAGCCCCCGTCAAAGACGGAGGCTTTACATTTATATTGCTACTAGGTTTTAGCTAGTTGCGCCTGCTTCACCAACAAGTCCGCGGACAACAACAAGACCGTACATATCAGGACGCACCATCTTCTTGGCATAACGCGTCATGACTCCCTTACGGGGTACGAAGTCTTCTGGTCCGAAGATCGTAGGTGTGGTCTGCAGTGGCACATAAGGTGCGTACACATAACCGCTCTCAAGGAAGCTGCTACCACGACGACCAATCAGGAGAACGTTACGAAGGAAGTAGGGATCCACGATAACGTCAAACTTCTTGGAAAGGCTACCGACCTTGACTGCGCCGACAGAGCCGGTTTCATCATCAGCAGTAACACTTGCGCGGAATCCAGCAGTGAACTCAAGGATGTTTGCAACTTCAGGCCCGCAGACGATGAAGTTAGCGCCACCACGAAGAGTCTTTCTGTGGATTTGAGCAGAAACATCATTGATTGTCTCAATGAGTGTCTCATACCACTCACTTACAGTTCCAGTGAAGTCGGGAGCAGCAGAAGCAGCACCGATCTCAACGCCAGTCTCACGGTTTAAGAATAAACCAGGGGAACGGCTCCAGTAGTAAGTGGCGGCCTTAGCACCATTCACGAGGTCAGCAAGGATCTCGCGGTCAATCTCAAGAGCAATCTGCTCAGAGAGGATGCTTGTAAGCTCAACCTCTGCATCAAGGTTGTGGTATGCGTTAAGATCTTGTCCTAACTCAGGAGTCCACTTAGCCTTGAGCTTCTTGGTCTGAGCGGTGACAGCAATGCTATCCACCTTGATATCGATCTCAGGGATCTGCTCTTCATTTTCAAGACCCCAGTCGATCGCACCGACAACGGAACCAACTGCGTTGGAAGTTGTGATGTTATCACGGATGGGGAACTCAAGACCCAAAGATGTCGTCAATGCAGAGACCTGCATGAACTCGGAGGGCATAATACCTGTCGAACCCGAAGCGCCGAACATAAGAATATGAACGTTACTGGACTCAAGAGCACCAGTCTGCTGGGTAAGACGACGAACCTGAACTGCAGACTTTCCAATACCTGTGAAAAGCGCAGCAACAGAACCAGTGAGCGAGAACGCACCAAGGTTGTCAAAATCTGCAGTAGTTCCATTAGAAGCAGTCAAGAGGTTGCCTGGGACTCCAATAACAGCCCAAGCATAGCTTGCAGCATCATCCGAGGACGAAAGAGCAAGAATGTCAGGGTCATACTGAAGATACTTCTTCTTTTCAGCTTCGGTTGTTCCTGCAAGAGTGGCAGCTCCCAAACGAGAAAGGTGCGACTTCAGGGTGAGGGAGCCTGTGGGAGAACCATAAGCATAACCGCGAGCACCAACTGTGCGTGGGCCCGAGAGGTCTTGCTTAAGGGATCCGACGAGATCCACACCACCTGTCACCTGGCTACCAACCTGATCTGTACCATAAATGGACTTATCAGCCTTGTTGCCAAGACGATCTGTCATTGTGCCGCTAGCGCCAATGTTTGGCGAGAACACAAAGTCGAGGAAGAAAATGAGTCCGCTAGGAAGACTCATGGGCTGAACACTAACGAGGTCGTTAGCAATTAAGCCTGCGAAAACACGACGAACGATGGGGAATGCGACGGCTGCAAAGCCCTCAACATCACCAGCCTGCATTGTGCTGCTCTCGCGGAGTAGCTCCTTAGCCTGATTTTCTAAAAGACGAGCCATAGAGCCCTTCTTACGATCACTATCAAGACCCTCTAAGAGTCCTGTACGCTGCCACTTCTCAAGAAGTGCGTGACCTTCAGCGCGCATATCACGATTGACAATACCTTCTGTCAATCTTTCAACGATACTAGACATAATTTAATCACCTCCTTATATAATGATTTATGTTATTTTATTCCAGCTAGTCTCTTCATCCTTTCTTGTAAAGGATCTGAAGATGGCCTCTCATGGCGAGAAGCCCTAATTACAGAAGAACGATTACGAGTGATTGCCTCGCTCAGCGATTGTGGTCCGCGCTTAGGCGTAGACTCCACTGTGCTTTGAAGCGTATCGAAAATAGTTCTTGCTTCTGTAACTGAACCGGCGTGTGAAATAGCTTCGACAATTCTATCTTTTTGTCGCTCATTTAAGGAGGTATTTCTCAATACACGGTTCGTGTAGAGCAAGCGAGCGTTGGAAAGGTTTACATCTTGTAAGCCTTCTTTGAGCCCTTGAGTTGCCTGCTCGTATTGTGTGATTTGCTCTTTGAGTTGTTTATTTTCGAAAACTAACTCTTCTTGAGCTTTTCTTAAAACGTCTAATTCATCTTGCATGTCAGTGCTGCGGCGGTGAGCGAGTTCTTTCTCCATCTCCCACTTTTGGCTCTCAGAGGAGCGGCCGGCCCAACCTGAAAGGGTGGCACCCATGTCAACAGTTAATCTTTCCATTACAGCGTCGAGTAGAGTATCTGCATCAATTTCTTCATCAAGCTCAACGTCTTCGGCAAGACCTCCTTCATCGGAGCCTTCAAATTCTTTCTCTTCAGCCTCGGACTCATCAGCAGATTGAACACCTGCGCTGGCATCAACTGTCATGTCATCTTCTAAAATAGCTTGTATTTCGTTTTCTGTAAGATCATACTCAATATCCTCATTAAGCTGATCGGACAAAGCGCGGATTGCTTCTTGAAGCGTGTCAATATTAAGATTAAACTCAACAGGGGATCCTGCCGATGAGTTTCCGGCGCCGTCAATATCGTCTAGCGCGGCCAAAGGCACATCATCGCCCACAATGTCTTCCGTAGATTCGGGAGTAGCCTCTTCACCAGCCGGCGGAGTGGCGGCTTCTTGATCTAAATCGCCCAATCCAATATCAGCGCCAGCAAGGGGATCCTCTTCTTGCTCAAGTAGCTGATTTAAATGTTCTTTTACTTCAGTAGAATATTTTTCGATAATAGAGGCTTCTGCGTTTTTCAAGGCGGCCTCTTTTAGTGCGGCTGCGTCAATAATAGCTTCTTTAAGCAATGTAGACATAAATTAACTCCCAAAAAAATGATAATTCAAAATAAATAGTATTCTATAAACCAAAATGCCACGGTTTAAGAACCTTTACTTCCAATAATCCACCAATTTTTTCCATCCGATTGGAGCATTCTGTGTGAATAGTTCATTTTGATGGTAATTTCTTGCGAAATGTCTATGGTTCCTTCAAGAGACACTACCTTAATAACTCCAGAGTTCAATTTATATTTATCTGCGTTAACCTTTTTCAATATTAAAATTCGACCATTATTATTTGAGGGCGGAGGCAAAATAACTTCCATATTTTTTTTACCAGAATCTAATAACAAAGTATAATCTTCATCTTCAACCTCGTAGCGATCGCTTTGTACATGTTTTATTCCTGCACAAATTTGACTATGCGCTTTTAGTGGTCCTAAAAGTTCAACGCCATGAGAATTTTTTATTTTGTGGCTTTTTATGGTGCCGTCAACATTTAAAGTTTTTTGATTCTCATCAAATGTTAGGCCATTTGAAGAAACAAAGCCGTTTCTCCCTTTTAGTTGCAAACTTCCAACAATCCCAGTTGGGGAGGGCAACTTTTCTGAGATGTATTTATTACAGAGGTTACCAAGCGTTGACGTTCTCATTTGATTCAAAGAAGCATCATGCACAAAGAGCACATCATCATCGCTTAAATTTTGACCATTTTTTGTAATACTATCGCACCCTTTAACATCAAGCAAAAGACGCTTATTTTTAAATGCAAGGCCACTATTTGGCGCTAACCCTATTCCAATGCCCTCGTCGTCTACAAATAAGCCACTCCCGGCGTGCACTTGAAGAGTGTCTCTCATGGATTCAAGACCCAATCCATACTTCAAAGAAGTCGAAGGAATTTTGTCATCGAAGCGATCAACCGGAAGATTACTCAAGCGCCTTCCGTCGCCTTCAAACACCGAACAAACATGTGGCGCATAGAGTGTTTTACCTTGATATCTAAAATCATGATGTGTTTCCGCCTCTTGCTTTCCTTTATAAACAACAATCCCGCCAGGAGATTCTTTTTGAAACTTTTTAATTGGTAGACTGTGTTCAGTGATACATGGTGCGCGCGCATCTGTATCATAGAATACGCTCGCGCTAACAGTGTTTTTGAAAACTTTCACACCGCGAATCTCTTGGTCTGCATGTTGATCTACAGAACCTTCTACTTTACCTTTCAAAACATTATATGCCATTTTTTGATCTCCACAGTAAATAGTTACAAAAAAAAAGGATGCCTCCCGTAAAGGAGACATCCAAAGATTTAAAGCGTTAGCGATAAACCAAAGTATAACTTCGGTTCAGGTAACGAACCATGCAACAGCATCGTAGGCAACAAGCGTAACAGCAGAACCAGTCGATTCAAGGAGAATCGAAGCAGCGGCTTCAACTGTGTCACCACCAGCAGCGGCGAGAACGAGGTTACCAACACCACCAGAAAGCTTGACTGTAACGGTCTTACCTGCGCTAGCGCCAGGAAGAGTTACAGTGCCACCATTAGCAGATGTGATGAGAGCGAAATCAGTTCCAGAGGAGATTGTTCCACCAGCTGCAACTTTCTCAACATCTTTAGCAACGTCAGCGCCAACGATTGTGTTGACGTAGATCTTGTCCCACTTCTTCACAGAAGAACCAAGGTCTTGCGCACCATTACGTGCTGGCATAACAGTTGAGTTGAACTGAGCATTGCCGCCAACTTGAAAAACACCAGAGGAAGAAATAGCACTACCAGAAATGGTTGCAGGGGAAGCAACACCAATGGTTGTACCGTCGATTGCACCACTGTTGATGTCAACGTTTGTGATAGCCTGGTTGTTTGCGTCAAGAGCAGCACCAAGTTGATCAGCCTGAAGCGAATCGATGTAAGCAACGCCGTCGATGTAAAGATCCTTCCACTCTTTAGCGGAAGAACCAAGATCTGCAGCACCATCAGCCAAAGGAAGCACATTAGTAGCGAAAGTAGCAACGCCACCAACCTGAAGGACACCAGAACCACTTAAAGTGGTAGCTTGTACCGAAGACTGCGAGCTAGCACCAATGGTTGTACCATCGATAGCGCCGCTGTCAATGTTGACATTTGTGATAGCCTGACTATTAGCATCGAGTGCAGCACCAAGCTGGTCAGCCTGAAGCGAATCGATGTAAGCAACACCGTCGATGTAAAGATCCTTCCACTCTTTCGAAGAAGAACCAAGGTCAGCGCCTGCATCCTGTAAAGGAAGAACATTGCCCTGAACTGTTAAGGTAGATGCCAATGTGGCAGCACCAGAACCCGAAAGGGTTGTGAACTCAGCAGCTGCTTGGCTATTTGCACCGATGGGTGTCCCATCGATAGCACCGCCATCAATGTTGACATTTGTCATTGCATTGTTGTCACAATCAAGTGCGGCACCAAGTGCGTCAATATAACCAGTATCAACGTGAAGCTCGGCCCACTGCTTAGCAGACGAACCAAGATCGCTAGCGCTGTCCTGTAAAGGCAATAAGTCACCTTGAATAGTCGCAGCTCCTGCGACAGTTAAAGCACCAGAGCCACTTAAAGTAGTAGCTGTAACGCCTGCAGAAAGAGCAAGAGCACCAGCAACACTAATAGAAGCCTTGGAGTTACCGGAGTGATCGTATACGTCAAGACCACCCTCTTGAATTAAGGAACCACTCATACGAGCGCCCCCTACTTGAAATTTATAAGCCATTTATAAAACCCTCCATAATAATAGTTTTTTATGGTTTAAACGATAAGCATAGATACACTTATCCAAATTTGAGAACAAGATAAAACTCGCCCTCATTGATAAATAGTTTTTCTTATAGTCTCAAATAAGTTTTTTTAGGCACCGAACATAACATTTAGAAGGTTTTGGCAAATCTGTACAAAACTAGAATATTCTATAAGATCCAGAAGACACATAACAGAGCGCTACGGCGCCGTATGGTGATTCTATTTTAATATTTGCCAAGCCATCAATCGTATGCACGTCAAAGCCTTCAACTGTTAGTGTGTTTGTTCCGTTCACACCAGCGGGAGCCTTAACTCTTACTATATCTCCCACAGATGCGCTATTGGGCGTCGTCCATGTTCTAGCAGATGTAAACGTAGCGCTTCCATAGTTAAAGCCTACATTCAAATTGCCGTCAGCATCTCCAATGCCATAAACAGAGATGCGGTTGCTAGTGCCGCCGGAGCTGCTGATCCCAGTTAAACCGCTTCCATCGCCATAATAGATGGATGCCGAGATGCTAAGGCTTGCGGTAACATGGCCGGTAACGTTTAAAGTTGTACCGTCAAACTTTAAGTTTGATTCGCAGGTTAAATTGTTTGCATCGCCATTAACATTTGTAATGATCGAGTTGTTTGTAGCGTTAGAAACGCGAGGAACGTTGATAATCTCTGCGCCATCAGATGTGCTTAGATTACCAGAGACGATATTGCCAACTACTAAGCTACCCGGTATATACTCTTGAGCAGCAATGACCGTGCCTGACAAAACATTATAGGCCATTTTTCACCACTCCCTATATTAGAACACGAACCAGTTCGCCCCATCTGTATATAGGTTAATAGCAGGTAATGTGCCCGTAAGAGCATAGTCAGCGCGGCCGTCAATTTTGTTTCCTGTGCCGACAGCCGCCGAAATCTGAACATAAGTCGATCCTCGATCTCTGTATTCATCTTTAATGATGAGCATGGAGCCGGTTCCTACAACCGAAGCGGTTGGCAAATATAATACTTGATGCCCCGAACCGCTGCAGCCTATAATATAATCGTAATTAGTTAGCGCGGCGCTACCAAGAATTCTTCTGTATCCAGCGCCGAAGCCCCTAACGTGAGTGCGTCTGTTAGTTACCGAGGCGCTTAAAATATACTGGCCGCTAGCAAGAGACACCACAAGGCTTCCAGTACGCTCATGCATGTCATTATTAGTATCGCCAAAAAACGTCGAGCCAGTAGCATCAATGTTGGTGATATCTTCGTAATGAATTCTGCTGGCGCTTAGGGCGCCGGTTATAATCATGTTCCCCGACAGAACCAACGTAGAGACAGCAAAACCTGTGGCACTGCCTGTAAAATATTTAAAATATGCTGATCCTGTAGTGCTTGTGGCAGCAGACGATGTGACATATTGTACAGAATATGCCGGCCCATGAGTCTGATCAGAAGCAGAACCAGAACAGTTGATAAATGCCCAGCCGAACCTAGCCATCTAACTACACTCCCACAGAGCCAGAGAAGTTTGGTCCTAAGCTGCCAGAAGTTCTTTGTCTGGGAATGGTAGTGAGGCCCGCAATCACGTCGCACGTGCCGGCGGTGGCGCCATAAAGCCAGATATCAGAAACTTTCATCTCGTAAATATCAGATTTTCCAAAGCCGCCAGATCCACTAGGAGGTACTGTAAGGTAATACTTATCTCCTTTCCCTGTGCTTTTCGCGCCTACGACGCCGGCTGCAGAAAAGCCAACTCGCAAATCTGATGCGCCACGATTAAAAACCTGAAACCAGCGACTAACATAAGGTAAATCAACCACGCGAGCTGTTGTGTCATAGTTGACACTGGCGCTGGCAAAAGGGCGCCCGCTAACTTGATAAGCCGGCGTATGGTTGATTCCGACCTCTGCTTTCCATGAAATTGCCATTATAAAACCTCCGAAATTTGTTTACAAATATAAATAGTCATCTATTTTTTCTATTACGTCTTTCTTGTGCTCTTTGTCTCTTAAGCCTGTCCCGCTGTCGAGTACGTTCAGCTCTAACCCGCTTTTCTTTTTTGGCAACAGATGGTTTTTTATATCTTCTTCTATCTTTTACTTGCTCTATGATTCTTTCTTTCTTGACTTTCTTCATAAATTTCTTAATGATTCGCTCGTTATTGTTGCGACATTCGCGTGCCGTTACCGATACATTTATTTTTTTACTCATCTTATTCCTATTTCATTGCTTTCCAGATTTGTGAAGCGCCGCCCACAAGACTTGAGATATCAACACCAGCATCTTTTGGATTTCCCAAATCAACAGCGCCGGCACGTGTGGGGGCGGCTTCATGGTTAGAAATAGCTTCAGTGCCTTCAAAAAGATTGACACCATTATATGCGTCAGAGCCAATTGATTTCATAAGTTTTTGACGGTGTTCTTGCATCTTCTTCCGAGTTTCTGCCACTTGTTGTTTTTGCGGAGGGCTTGCAGTAAATAGAGAATCGTTAGATTTTTGTTGTGTTTCAACAACAAGGTTTCCTTGCATGCCTTTTGCTACTTCAGCTACAACATTAGATAAAAGACCTTCTTCTAAAAGAACTTCATGGATACACTCCTTAACAAGCGGCTTAATCAGTTTTTTTAAATCATTTTTTTTCATTTAATACTCTCAATAATTCTTCTTTAATTAGTTGCTCTAAGGATAAGGACTTTTGCTCCTGTACATTACTGTCTGTTGTTGGCTGGACTGGCTTTATAGCATCTAAAAATTGCGTAAGCTTAATAGCATTAAGTTCGCCTTGATCGTATCCATGGCCGCTTTGTTGTTCCATTGCCCTGTGCAGGGCCTTAAATGCATCGGTTTCAGGTTTATTCAAATCCATTTGTGTGTCATCGAGAAGTTCTTTAAACTTATTGAACTTATCACCAGCGTCAAGCTTGTCAAAGTCTCGCGGAAGAAACTTGCCAATCCAGTCGACCCATTCTTTTACGCCTTCCTTATATTGTGCCACATCAGTGCGGCTATAGAGTTCAGCATACCGCTTCCAGATGTCGCGAAGCTTATCGTCTCTCGGATCGACGCTCCAACTAGCAGCCGGGGTCTGAGGCTCTTGTTGGTCAGTTTGTTCAGGCTCTTGTTGGCCATTTTCTTCAGGCTCTTGTTGGCCATTTTCTTCAGCCTCTTCTTGCTCTTTTGAAGCGGCATCATGCTGAGCAATTTTATCCGACGCTGCTTTTTGTAAAGATGCGTGCTTTACTTGAGACAACATCATGAGTCGATTAGTTTTAATATATTTTTGGGCTTTTGCGAGTGCTTTCTTTTTGGCGTTTTCGTCTAAGTTAAGTGTTTCTATCTTTTCAACAAGTGCCTGAAGTTTCTGTTTAAGTAGTTCATCAATCTTCTCCACCTTGGCCTCATCAACTCCTTTTGCTGCTCTCTGGTTTTGGGCATCCTCGTAGCGATCCACCATTGAGCGAAGACGATCTGATAAATTTCGATTCGACTCTGAGATACTGTTATTGTTTATTTCTTGCGAAGCTTGTCCTAGCTCTGTGGTGATTGCTTCAAACATTGCTTGTAGGTCAGGCGGCGCATCTTTTTGTTGTTTTTCTATTTCTTTCTGCAAAGCCTGTTGACGTTTATATTCTATTGCGGCTTCGCGCATTTCTGCTTTAACAAGACGGTTGCGCTCAGCTGCTTCTCGGCCTCCCTTTGAATATCCGCTTGGCGTTGAAGTACTCACGGTGTCTCGTAGGCCTATGGCGCTAGCAAATCTTTGCGGGCTCATATGATCGATCGCGAATGCAGCACGGACTGGGAGAATTGCAATGTCCAGTGCAACGCCACCGATTTTTTTGACCACATTGCCTGCGCCTTTTAAGCCTTGGACCCAATTTACCTCAGCGACGATATCGTTAGAAGAAATATTCTCCTCTTCTTCAGTTAAAAAACGACGCCATGCGTCAACCAGTTTTTTGTCATCTTTGAAGCTGCTCCAGTCACTCATCGTCCAAAACCTCGTTCAATAATCTATTGATACGATCGGCTTTGGTAAAAACATTGTTCTTAAAATTTTTAGCCTCTTGCATCATAAAAGCATTAGGAGTAGAAGGCTCAGACACAAAATCAAAACAAATAAGTTGAAAATCATCTTCAACAATGGTACGGCCTTGAGATTCAGTAACAGATCCCATTCCCCGAGAAGAAATGCCAAGTTTAACTCCAGATTCTACAAGAGACTTAAGTATGCCTCCCGAAGGAGTATTTAAAACTTGTACTTTGCCCATGACATTTTTATTGTCCCACCATACATCTGTAACCATGTGTGATGCATTCTTAAGATTAATTACAGAATCTTCAGGGTGGTCAAGCTCACCAAGTGCTCTGCGCTCTTGAACAAGTTTCTGGTAGTTTTTCATCTCACGCATCAACACACGTTGAGGATAAATTCTACCATTGCCGTTTTGCACATCAGCTTCTTGTAGCTTTCCTGTCAAAATCATACCACCTTCAGCCACAAATCTTTTCTCGGCTTCAGTAAGAAGATCTTGACAAACTCCACCTTCGCAGAGTTCATAATATTCTCTTAATAACTTCTTTCCCATAGTCACGATCCTTTACAGCAACGACGAACGGGCTGCAGCATCCATTTGCTAGTCCAACTTGTGGTCATGTTTCACTCCATCATCTCCGAAGAGCATAGTTAAAATATATGATGTGCCTGACGATAATCCCCCTAAAAGAAAGAAATTAAACACAGTTACATCAAAACTAAATAGTTCAGTAAACGGAGAAAGTAGCATTAATGCCCAGCCTACATGGAAACCCATACACATCGCGCAGTTGGCGAGTTCTCCAAGCTTGCCCTTTTTAGGTCTTAGTTTCGAAAATATCTTGCCGTAGACAAGAATTTGCGTGAGCCCATAAGCGCAAAGTATAAACGTTAAAAGCTCCATTACAAATTCCTCAAACTAATTTGCAGAGCGACTATTAGCGACTCTATTGCTTCTTTCGCCAGGTTATCATCATTTTTAGACGCTGTGCGTATTTTTTTTACTATGTTAGTCGCCTCCTTATTAACATCATCGAATATTACAGACTTGTTTTGTGGAGGCTGCTCTTCTACTTCAAACATTGCTTTGTTCCAGTTTTCAAATATCAATTTAATGTCGGACATAACTTTGTTCCTATATTGTATACATATAGTTTAGCGAATAGGGATCGCGAACATACCCGGGGCGAATAGAGCCTTGATCAACTTTCTGAGGTACTTCTCCAAGCTCAGTAGAATCAGTTTTATCAGGATGAGTAAGTTCGTCATCTGTCATTGACACAATCGCCTCGGTTGATTCAAAGTATGGGCGCTCCTCATTAATAAACTCATTTATATTTATTAAGGCCATTTTTGCTGCATTGACACTTTCAGTAAATGGAGATTGTAACGTTGCCTCAAATGAGCCAAAGTACGAGCCGCCTTGTATGCTTTCTGGGATCACAATGCCCCTTTTGTGCAAATAAGAAAATAATCGGTTCTGGGCGCCGTACACCATCTCGCTCATAACCTCTTTAGGAAAAGCAATGACTTTGTTTTCTTTCGCCGAAAGAACAATGTCAATATCTCCGTGATCAAAAATCATTAGATTTCCCGCTACACTTTTGCGGATATCCATCTCTAAGCGTACAGTTGCCTGATTGGCACCTTTGCCAATTTTAACCTTTATCGGCATCGTCAGAGATCTCCTTAACTAATTGTTGTATTTTTAAAATTGTTAACAATGATTGTTCATCTATCTGCTGGCTTTTGTAGTTTTCTAACTTTTCGATAATCTTGTTGGTCTTTCGAACCATGTTCTCGTCTTGCTTAATTTCATCAGAGCTTAAAGAATCGGCGAGACTTTCCTTAAGGCGTCTGATTTCAGAGTTTAAATATGTTTTAAGATCTAAACCATTGTCAATAAAAGATGATATATAGCATCCTAATAATTGTTTTTGTTCTTGCAATAATGTTGAGTCATATTTTTGATTAAACTTCTCAACAAAAGTAGAATAAACAACATTATCAATATCTTCCAACAACGCAACGGGCTCTTTAGCCATTATCATATCATCGACAATCTTTTTTTCAAGCATTACAATTTGTCGAGGAGAAGATTTGTTTGAAAATATCTGATATATACTTGCCAGTGTTTTATAATTTGGAACAAAAGTGTTGAAAAACTCAGGACTTAAATCTTTATTAACATCTTTGATTAAATCAGATTGCTTAACAAATAGCCCATGAGCATCTAAAACTCGACTCGCAATCTTAGCTTCTTTTAAAATCTTTTCTGCTGTTTCTTTATTAATGTCCTGATTTTCATATAAAGATTGATAGCATTTCAAATGCTGTAAAAGAACAGAATCGTCGTGAAAGTGCTTTCTAATTAAATTAACAGCTTTATTTTTTCGCACGTTATCATTTTTTATCATGGCGGCCGTGGCTTCTCTAATGAGAGATTCATAAATAAAGGCTGTGTTTCTTTTTTTATTGTGCTTTGTTTTCATTCTTTTTCTCCGCTGTCGATATATCTTTCTTTTTATCCAGCTCTTCAATTAATTGTCTTATGTTTTTATTAACTTGAAAGATTTTTTGTTCTTCAATCTGTTCTTTCATTGAGTAAATAGATTCATTTTGTTCATAAATACCCCTTCCGGCTGCTGGCGATGCCAAAGTAGCAATGTCAGCCATTCCCGGAATAGTGTTTCTAATTGTATTGGATGATTTTTCTTTTGCCCATTGGCTCTGCATGTGTCTAGTTCGGGCGCCCTGTTTGCGCTTATCTGTTTTAACTGGGGTGTATGCTTTTCCTTTAGATTTAGGTGTAACTCTAGGAGAGTTTCGGCTTCCTGGGGGTACTGCCAATAGTGGCGAGTCGTCTTCACCGCCTGCTTCTGTATCTGCGCCGGCGTCACCGGCTGGCATCTCTTCTGGACCGCCAAGATCGCCACCTAGGTCGTCGCCAAGATCGCCACCTAGGTCATCGCCAAGATCGCCCCCTAGGTCACCACCAAGGCCGCCGCCCAAGCCGCCGCCTTCGCCAGCTGCAGCAGCTTCAGCGACTGCAGTTAATGCGGCATCATGCTTGCGATCATAGTACATTTCACGCTGATTGCGAATAAACTCTTCGTCCGACATTCCAAAGATATGCTCTGTAACCCAACGTCTAGAAAAGTATCCTTCAGTGGCGGCGCCTGCAATATCAAATTTAGCCTTCCAGTGTTCGATTTCTTGAAGCTCAGCTATCTTAGAAGGATTATTCAAGGACAAACTAAAGCCTAATAAATCGTCACCTCTAAAGCCAAGAGTATAAAGATGAATAATGCTAATTTTTTCAAGCTCAGCTATGATAACTCTTTGCAGCCGTTGAATCGTCCTTGCAAATCTAATATCTTTTTGCGCTAAAGTTGTCTTATCCTCGGCTGCACCCTCGCCCATTGATAAATAAGCCTGTGGAATTTTCAATGCGGCAAATAACTTGTCGCGCAGATACTTGATATCATCAATAGCTGTGATATTTTGTGCACCTGCAAGCGACACAATATCAGTTGCAGAACCTGCCCGCACAGGAATAAAATAATCTTCCTCAATAGACATCGGATTGTATCGTAAATCAACACGACCAGATGTAGGATCAACGACAGAGTGTCTTTTTAGCTGAGTTACAATTTTTTGCATGTATTGCTCTACGTCATTAGGAGGGATCGCTCCGACATCAATCTTAAATACTCTGCGCTCAGAAGAGCGAACAACTCGATAAGCCATCATTGCATCTTCCATAAGTGTTAGCTGCCGCCAAATGCGGCGAGCTGGCTCAAGAATAGATGTTCCATATGGGGCATATTTATCATTGCCCAGTACACGAAAATGAGCAACCTGCCAATTTTCAAACGTCATTCCGGCGCTATTCCATTGGTATTGAATGTAGTTTGGATTAGTTGCATCCATTCCTTCTAATCTTTCTATTTCTGGAGATGGTAGCGCAATTGTGGATTGCACTCCAAACTTATCGTCGATGTCTAGATATAAAAAGAAATCACCATACTTGCACATAGTGCGCGCCCAACCAAAAAGATTGTACTGTAAGTTTAAGACATTATCGAACAAGATTGACAATACGGCTTTTATTTCTTCATTTGCGCAATTAATATTGAGCATCGGCCTTAAAGAAGAGTAGGTCGTCATTTCATCAGCATAGATGTCAAGAGTTGATGCAATCTCAGGCATGTATTCCATTTGATCAAAATCAACGTATCTCTCAGTTCGGCGCTGATTTGCTATAGCATTTGTGGCTATCGTGTCCAGCGGGCTATACATCGACTTTTTAAACTGCTGACCTGAAGCAGATTTAAATCGTGAAGAAAATTTATCAAGATGTTGTCTTCTGATGCGTCGGCCAGATTGAGAACGATAGTTAACAATAGGGCCCGAAAACAATCTTGTAAGCGCTTGAAATAATTGCGACTGTCTATTTACAGGATTTCGTCCTTGCTTTGGATTTTTTGTTGCCATTTATTTCCTCACTTTATGATCCATTTATATTGGCTATATAATTTTTCAGCTTCAGACATTTTATCAAATATTTCGTCTTTTTTATAGCCTATTTGTCCTTTAATCTGCGTATTCATAGTAGTCTTGGTTGTATATATTGCGTTAATGAAAGCTTTTTGATAGTTTAAATCTCGCGCGTTGACCTGCAGGGCGGTGTCTCTAACCCAGCACCCTATCGCGAGCGCCATAATCAAATCATCATTGTAACCTTTCATCGCTTGCGGCTTACCATTCCTCCAAATAAAAGTTTTCATCTCGTTAACTGTCCGAGAAGAATATATGGTAATTAGTTTGTTTCTAATAAACTCCTCTAATTTGGCCACAATGAGCGGTCGGGTCTTCATAGAGGTAGTGAAGCCTGGAACTGCTGAGTTTCTAACTTCTGCTTGATGTTGTTCTATATATTCGTGAGTTGATTTAATTGAATGGTACACATTGGGATATTGATAATCATCAGTGAGTTTTGTTAAAACAGAATATCCAATATTATTATTTTCAACTACCAGCATACACCCGCCATACTCTCTACCTACGCTGTTTAGCATATTAGCGTACATGTCTAGTGTTGGCTTTCCTTGGTATTCTCCTACAATTTCAAGTGTCTCAAGCTTTATGATTTGAAATGTAGAAAAATCAGCTCCGTCGCCGCGCGAGACATCGGCCACTAACAGATAATTACACGAAGGATCAAACTCTTCAAAAATCCAAAAGTTCCTATCAAAGCCGGTCCTATACTTTGGTTCGCGAACTGTAGACAGCATCCACTCCATACATTCAGGGTCTATAACAGTTTCGCCAGATGTGTTGAAGTTGCACTCAAGTTCTTGAGCAATTTGCCGTTTAGACATGTTTTTAGTTTCTTTCTTATACCATTCTTGATCTCTATCGGGGTGGACATCCCACATGAGAGTAGTTAAGTTAAAGTTGTTCGAGCCGGCTTCGGAGTCGGTGCAAGTTTTATGAAACCAGTTACCCACACCATTGGGCGTAGAAAGCGCAATACAGCGCCCACCCGTTGATAGCGTCGGATACAATCCAGTCCACAACTCTTCTAACCCCTCAATATGCGCAGCCTCATCCAACACCAAAAGCGACAGGGCTTCCGAACGGCCTGCGTCTCCAGAAGTAGAAGCCGCCTTGATGGAAGAGCCATTAGAAAGCTCAAACGAGGTGCGGTTGTCAACGCTGATCTGCGCAATCTTCAACCAATCGGGAACATTCCGCATAATGTTCTTAACTTTCTTAACCAAGTTTCCTGCTGTTGCAAACTTGGTTGCCATAACAAGAATGGCTTTATCGCGATGGAATAGCATCATCCACACGATATAGCCAGCGGTAATAGTTGAGATACCTAGCTGACGAGCTTTTAGAATAACGTT
>CEUI01008827.1_pt1 | contig 20118 bp, 20 predicted proteins | sample 531411 | NCBI WGS metagenome assembly CEUI01 (sample SAMEA2622841, study PRJEB7988) | marine metagenome | isolation source: saline water (ENVO:00002010), including
GCCTGCACATTTTGGTCGAACAGGATCGTTGCAGCCATATAGGAAACTTCTTTCTTCAAGAAGATCATAAGGCGCCGAACATTAATTCTGTCTAGAGCCGATGGCGTAATCTGAAGTGTCTTCTGTCCGAAGACTACGATGCCTTCGGCCGGGAACTCGGCGATGGGGTTAATATTTGCTGTGTAGAGTCTATCACGGTCCTTTCTAATCACTCGCTCGGAGACGCGTGTGACCGGAAGTCCACCAGCGCCATCAGTCAAACCACCTCTTGTAAAGCCAGCAGGCGCAAACCAAACTTCTGATTTGGCTTCGGAGCTAGCATATGTTCCAAGCGCGATGACAGAGGGCGGTACCCAAAGAGTCTTAGCAGTATTAGGATCACGAACCTGAACCCAAGGATAGTACGTTGCAGCGTAGCTAGAGTTTAAGTCTCTGGTTCTCAAAGAATTAATAGCGCTAGTTACAGTACCCAGGTTGGCCTGAAATGATTTTGTGTTTTCCGTGAAGGGCTCATAGACATCTTCGATATCGATGACGGCCATAGCATCAGCGCGGGCCTCGCACGTATCAATAAGGTGCTTGGTGAGGTTCTTGGCAGTCAGACCAGGGATAGTCATCAAGTTAGTCTCAACAAACTCAGGATCGGCACAAGTATCAATTGCTCGCTTAACACTATTAAATGCATAGTTGTTATACTGAGTATCTGTGGAAACTATTCTAGTATTTCTAAAAGGCTCTGCTTCGAAGATGTCAAAGCCATCAAAACCACCATACAGAGGCGAGGTAAACCGGTCATAACCTTCAGTTAAAATCTGCTTATAAGAAGAACTCATAGCCGTAAGCGAGTCGCCATCTCTTCTAGAACCAGACTGAAAGAACGCAGACGGCGCGATATCGCCATCAATAACAGTTCTCACGTCGTCCAATGAAAAGACCCAAGAATACGCACGGTCAGTTGGTGGGCCGGCTAAAGTATCAACCTGTCCATAACCAGCTGGAAGGCGACGAAGATAGTCAGGATAGCCAGGATCGTAGTTCGCGTCTGTGTGCGACTTGCCTGTCTGAAGGCCAAAGTAGGCCTCCTTGGGGTCGCCCATAGTACCGTCAGAAGCTGAGATTCGGAATAAAGTTCTTGGAAACTCATAGGATGCCGTGTACTGTGAGCAGCCGGTGGCGCCTTGATCCGAATGGACAAAGCTCTGCGGTCCATGCCTATCGTTATGAGATGCAACAAAGTCCTTGTCAAAACAGACGAAAGAAGAGCCAAGCTGCACACCTGCATTAAAATCAGTATTATAAATCTGGGTGGCAGTTGCAACGGTTTTGTCTTGATTTCCAACATTTGTTTTGATTTGAATTCCGGTAGGTCGAATGGGTCCAAAGACGCCGAACGGAAGAAGCTCAGAATCAGACATTTGGCCCTGGGCAACAGCAGGGTTCATTTCAATTCTTACATACCTGGACTGGTTGACAAACTCACCATACTCACGAAGGCGATTTGTTGAATAATCAAAGGCCATATACATATCACCAACTTTTGCAGCAACATAGTCGGCTGAAGCCGGATTTAAACTACAGTTAGTAAATTGCTCTAAGATATCAAGTTTGTTGTCGCGATCTGATGCTTTTCTAATTTGTACTGTAAATGAACCAAACGGGTTAGATAAACTGGTCGGAGCCTTAATGTCAGCAATAGAAATCTTAATATTATTTTGCAACCACTCTCCGCTGTCCAAGCCGTGAAACTTAAACAACTTAGTCATACGCTCGGCGGCGTAGTGTGTATTATCGGTTGAAAGATCCTGTGAGAAGAACCAACCGGTTTCAGGATTCTTGAATCCCTCGCGGTGATCTTCATACCCGACAACGATACTACCGGATGAATTTTCAAAAGATCCACTTGACAGTGGCGCGATAAATCCATAAGATTCGCCAGAGGTACCGCAAACATTAAACAAGTGGCTTTCAAAAGTTTCACCAAGAAAGTAATTACCCCTGCCTTCCGTAACAGTCGTTGAATCAACAACACTAGTGTTGGTAAGGATTGGATCGGTGTTGAAAACCTTGCGAATGTAGTTTTCTGAGTTCCTATCAAAATTAAATTTTGTGGTATAAAGCGGGCTATATGACGTATCTAAAATTTGAGCCTGGAAGGTGTAGCTGGAGTCTTCGGAGTTAATCATAACAGCAGCGCCCGTAACAGCAGACACATCGGACTGGGGTTGTGAAGAAGCTTGCTTACCTTTAAGAACAATTGCTCCGTCTCGTATATACCAAACAGCTGCCAGAGAGCCAGTACCTAGTGAGACATCAGGACCAATATTGCCTGATGGGACAATAAATAAACCATAAGCACCACCATTATCGCTAAGTGTTTCCGATGGATTCTTAGCAGTTCCGGCGGCTGTTTCTGTTCCGGTTGTTGTTGTCCAGCCAGCTTGACCAGCGGTCGTGGCTTGATCGTGCTCATCACCAAGAAGACGAAAAATGTTTGCAGGAGCCACGCCGGCATTCAACCAAGCAAAAGCAGCGTAAGCAGCATACGTTGGACCGGTCTTATTTCCTTCACGCCAAGTATCACCAGAAGAAGCACCAGGGATTGGATTACCAAATGTCTCAACAAATTCAGCCAAAGAGCTAACCTTGTAAGGTCTCATCGCCGGACCTTGTGCATATCGTCCGATAATCGTTGGTCCCATAGCATCGGGAAGTCTTGGTAACTGTGAGTTATCAACTTCGCGAAGGAAGATGCCCGGGGATACGAATCTAAACTTTCTAGCTAATGATGATGACATTTATGGCTCTCCTGTTATCGTAGTCTAGCGATATAAAAATGATACTTATATTTGGCCTTTCTCAATATAAATAGTATTTTAAAAGGCGAAAGACCAAATTAGTCTTTATAAAAAGTCTTAACGCCTTTCTTGGAATTATGCTGTGGAACGTCACCCACAATTACACGTTCGCGGGGCATTCTAATCTGCACTGCATTCTCTCTAATGGCTATTTTTGGCCTCTCTTCATTAATGCCACCACCCAAGAGATATCCCAATATTTTAAACTGCATTTTTGCTTCATATGAACTCTCTTCTTCGCCAGTCACATCTAGAGACTGCTGAAACTCGTTTTGAATAAAACCCTCAAATCGATGACCTTCGTGATTAATAAAAAAGTTATTAATCTGTCCCGTAACTGTCATAAAGGGTGTTGTTATTTCATTTAACTGTTGTTGATAGTTTGTTCGAACAATAATATCATATGTAACCGATACATACACTGGCATTGGCATAGTAATAGTTTCATACACGACTTTACCAGGATTTGTAAATGGAAAGTTTTCTTGACCGTGACCAGTTGTAGCTGAACTGATTGTTCCAAACTTTCTTTTAGAATCTGCATTAACGAAGTTAGAAGTTTTTTCTTGATTGATTCTTCTTGCTACCGTTAAGGCTCCACCTCGTGGACCTCTTAGGCCATCATTCATATTTGGTATATGAGCGAAGGCCACGCCCTTAAATGCAGGATCTTTAACTATTTCTGTTCTGTTGACTATAAGTAGCGGAAGTTTAAGGACACCATTTGAATCTCTGAGGCTTTTATCGTTTTTAATTTGATAAGCTCTTTCGGCTGAGATCCAAATGACTGGGACTTTCTTAAACCCTTTGTTTGTTGTAGAGGATGGATTAATCACCTCATCCACCCAATTAAAGAAAGCTTGGTCGATTGTTTCAATCGTGGATGGCATAAAAATAATTTCTTTTAACTTACCTGATGCGTCTTTGACCTCTGTATAATCTCTACTGTAGTTTTTACGTGGCATCAAATAAACCCTCTCTGGCTCTTACACATTTGGCTGTAATTTCCATCTTATGATCAACTTGACCAAAGATCTGTCTTGGCTCCGATAAAGTAACTATCTCATAGTATATACTTCCATATAGTACAAAATCCCCTTCTCTAACAAATAGATCTTGATCTTCTGTTAAACGGCGCTTATGAAAGTGGACCGAAATTGATGCGTCCTTGTCTAATCCAATATTTGTGTCAAACTTAGTTTGTATTCCTTCATATTCAACAAGCGCATACACTCTTACCGGTGGGAGAAAAGTTTTATTGATTGCTTCTCCATATAAAGAATGATAATTTGTTTTTGCCAAGTCAATGGGATAATAAACAACTTGTTGGCCGATGACGCGCTCAATAAGTTCATCATTAACTTGTTTAACAAGATCTCGCTCTTTCTTCCCCAAAAACAAAGGAGGAGGAGGTTGATTTGGCTGTTTCCATTTCTTTTCGTTCTCGGACATTTATATTATCCTTGATAAATTGGAAGTGGTATTTCTTGGTAAACAGTATCAATAGCTGAGACCATTGCTGCATCTTGTTCAGCCAAAGCTTTATATGTCATTTGATCTAAGACTGTCTTAAGCTCATCCCTTAAAAGATCTTGTTCTGCTTTTGCTTGTGATAGAAGCTCACCAGCATTTAAAGTTACCGACTCTCCTGGGATGGGAATCGTGGCAAACTTTCCTCTTACTTGTCCGAGTATTTCTTTAGTCAATGCCAAAGCGTACCTACGAATCCACTGCTTTCCTATAGAGTTAATATACTTATATGGTACGTTGGGGAAGGGCAATGTATTCATATTATTAATGCCGGCAACACCAGTTTTACGGTCAGCATCTTCTTCCCAAGCATCACGATGCATTGTGAACGTAACCCACATTTTCGTTGGTATCTCGGCCTGAGGTATTGGAAATAATCTTAATTTATTATTATGGACCTCAAATGAGTAATGTGATAATCTAGTATACAGGTGGTCTTCGAAAGCCATAGCTTGAAGTTTATTTTGCCAAGTAGGAATAATTTCAAATGTTGTATCATCAGCAAACTGACCATAGTAGTTTAAGTTTCCAACAACATTAAGACCACCATAATAACCATAGAATCTCCAGACTGAGGCTGGGGTTTTATAAAATACTTTACGAATCTTATAATTACGATTCATTCTGTCTTGCTGATTAACTGTTAGGTCCACACCAGACTTTTCAAGGCTACCAGTTCCGTATGGATTTGAATCGTTTGTTGAAGAACTGGATATGATGGTTTGCAAATCATAATCTTGTTGTCCGGCGACAATACTAAATGATGCCGAATATTCCGTCAGATTACCGCCAACTCCAGCTTCTTCGGCCAATCCATCAGCCACTCTTTGAGCATAGCTAAACTTATGTCTTGGATACTTAAGGTTAACCAAAGAGCCACTAACAGAATCAAGCTCAGAAGTTGTTGAGTGCTCACCTTTATGATCGAAGGCGCCTGTTGCCATACCCAGAAGTGATGACAGAACATTTTTGGCTTGATGAATATTAATTTGATAAGAATATTCTAAGCACGCTTCTTCATAAGCTGCATAGACATTATCAGCTTTAATCTCAATATCTAATACATCTCCACCAAGCTTTTTATACGTGTATGCTACCTGTGCAGCGGCGCCGGACTTGAAATCTTCATCGACATATACGCCAAATGGAAGAGCAGCTACAACATCACTTGTGCTGCCAGTAGCCGGCAATATAACAGCACTAGTGGTGCTGCTTGGAGTTAACTTGGGAGTTGACATGCATAAGGCCTCCTATTCATATGTAAATAGTTCCCAAAAAAACAAAACCCCCAACCAATAAAGGAAGGGGGCTTGATTAATAAATATGAGTAATTTATTAGCTTAGCGCGGCGTCACCGAATGAACTGTCAGTTGCATCCACGATACCACCGTGTGCCACGTATCGATCACCTAAGCACACAATTTTGACCATCTCACCAGAGGTTGCGGCGCCTTCGTCAAAACGAATAAAGTCGTTAGAAGTTCCGTTCCCGATTGATGCACCGCCGCCATCAGCAGCAGTCAAGATACCGGTGAAAAAACTACCATCAGCAGCGGTAATATTAACGTCCTTGTCAACTGTACCACCATCCTCTTCATCAATCATAACCTCGCACCACCAGCCAGCGCCAGCCGATGCTGGGGCGGGTAGAGTTAAGGTTGTGTCTGCTGTTGGGTTGATAACATACATCGTACCACACTCTGCTACTGCGGCTGTATGATCAGCTGTCAGCTCTCTAATTTTAATTCTATTGGCAGAATATCTTCCTAATTTAGCCATTTAATAATTCTCCTTTATTTTGACCAGTCTAGTTGGGGCATCTGCCCTTGAACTCATATATAAGTAGTTTGTTACGAATTCAAAAGAAAAAAAACCCCGCCTTTTTCAAGGCGGGGCTACAGTCTTACTAAAACTGTTTAGATATTAGCTAGCGCCGGCTTCGCCGACAAGGCCACGACAGATAACAAGACCGTACATGTCAGGACGCACCATCTTCTTAGCGTAGCGAGTCATGACGCCCTTACGCGGCACGAAGTCCTCGACACCAAAAATGGTCGGCGTGACCTGGAGCGGAACATACGGAGCGTAGACATAGCCCGACTCAAGGAAGCTACCACCCTTGCGACCAACGAGGATCACGTTACGCGGGAAGTAAGGATCGACGTACACGTCGAACTTCTTCGAAAGCGAACCGGTCTTAACAGCACCGATAGAACCAGCATCGGCATCAACAGTGACGGATGCACGGAAACCAGCGGTGAACTCAAGGATTGAAGCAACCTCAGGTGAACAAATCACGAAGTTAGCACCACCCCGCAGAGTCTTGCGGTGGATTCTCGCGGACACATCATTGATGGTCTCGATCAAGGTCTCATACCACTCTGAGACAGTACCGGTGAAATCCGGAGCGGCCGAAGACGCACCAATCTCAGCACCAGTCTCGCGGTTGACGAAAAGACCCGGCGAACGTGACCAGTAAAGAGTACCAGCAGTGGCACCCTGAATAAGGTCGTTCAGGATCTCGCGATCAATCTCAAGAGCAATCTGCTCAGAGAGAATTGACGTCAACTCAACCTCAGCGTCAAGGTTGTGGTAGGCGTTAAGGTCTTGCCCCAACTCCGGTGTCCACTTAGCCTTGAGCTTCTTGGTGACGGCGGTGACAGCAATACTGTCCACCTTGATGTCGATCTCGGGGATAAACGCTTCATCCTCAAGACCCCACTCCGACGCAGCAGCAACAACACCGACGTGATCCACCGAAGCGCGTCCAGCAGGATCGCCAGCGAAGTTATCAGCAAGCGGGAAGTGAATAGTCAAGTCCGCAGAAACTGCGGTACCGGCGTCGCCAACCACTGTAGATCCAAACGCGGCATCAACACCAACGTAGACCAAGTAAATACGAGTCTCTGTTCCATCCCAAGAAGATTCAGCAGGGTGATGGTCCTCGCTGCCGAGCGCAGTTAATCGACGAACCTGTGTAGCACTACCAGCCTCGATAATTGTCTCGCCATTGGACAACGTTCCAGAAACAGCAATAAGATTTCTCTTATTTAAGAACATTCCGCTAGAGGAAAGGTTCTCAAACTTAGACAGCTCGGTTGAAATAATGTAGGCAGAGTGTCCATCACCCAAGCCAAGAACATCAGGGTCATAACGAAGAACTTTCTTTGCATTTTCGCTAGGAGCATTCAGGTCAATTAATGCTGTACCTGTTCCACCACCGGGAGCGTAAGCATCAATATCCGCCTCGCCAATTGTAACAGAACCAGTCGGGGAAGAATAGCCGGTTGAAAGGTTGTAGAAACCAACATCGATATCGGCATCGGTAATCGTACCAGCCGCGTTAATTGATTTGGAACCCTCATAACCGAGGTTAACACCACCAGTGATTTCTTGTCCAACCACGCCACCACCGTAAACAGACTCGCCGGCGTCAACGCCGCTTCTTTGCCTATTGTGAGTGAAGTCGAGGAAAAAGATGAGGCCCGAGGGCAAGCTCATCGGCTGAACCGAGACAACATCGTTGGCCAACAGACCACCGAAAACTCGACGGACAAGGGGGAAAGCCACCGAGGCAAAACCCTCGACGTCTCCACCAGCCATTGTGGAAGCTTCTTTCAGAAGCTGTGACGCCTGATTCTCAAGCAGACGTGCCATGCCTTGACGAGTCACATCGTTGTCAAGGCCCTCAAGGAGACCAGTCTTTTCCCACTTGGAGAGAAGCGCAGTGCCTTCCTTCTTAAGATCGCGTGCGACGATCCCTTCAGTTAATTTATCTAATACTGACATTTTATATCACCTCCTTTATTAGTATGATTTTAGATTTATAATTTATCAGTTTTTGAAATACCAGCCAAGCGTTGGAAACGCTCTTTCAAAAGGACATCCTTTTGAGTTTTACGAGTCTTCTTTCTTGGCACAGATAATGAAGGTCTTCTGATAGCTTCGCTCAGTGATTGCGGACCTCTCGAAGAGGACTCCACTGTGCTTTGAAGGGTCTCAAAAATAACCTTCGCTTCTTCAACTGAATCAGTTTTTTGAATAGATTCGACAATCTTATTTTTTTGTCGCTCATTCAGGGAGGCATTATTCAATGTCCGATTCATGTAAAGTAATTTAGCATTTGAAAGATTCACTTCTTCAAGCTTCTCTTTCATCGTAATAAGCATTTGCTTATATTTGTCATTTGACTCAGCTAACTCTTGTATAGCTGATTCAAGCTGCTCTTTCTGCTCTTTGGCTTCCGTAGCAGCAAGTTTTGCGAGTCGAATCTCTTTCGCATACTCGATATCTGAACCGGGGCGTCCAGCCCAACCGGTCAGTTCGTCGCCTGCGAGATCGACGATTAATTCCTCAACCAAGCTATCAAGATCGATACCCTCGGGAAGCATTACCTCGTCTTCTTCGACTACTAATTCTTCTGTTTCAGAAATTTCTGTTCTTTCCTCTTCCTCAGAATCGGGGTACTCAAACAAAAGCTCCTCGTCAATTTCTATTTCCTCTTGCAATTCTAGAGGGATCTCAATATCCTCTTCCAGCATTGGAGACTCTTCATCACCTTCCTCAGCGCCAAAAACGGCTGCCAAGTCTTCTGCGCCTTCGGGGGCGACCTCTTCACCGGGCTCCAGTTCAGCAAGAGCATTTTCTAAGTCTTCTAAGTTGAACTCTAAGGTTACCACTTCTTTCTCATCCGGACAGGGACACGCGGTCTCGCCTTCAGTAGCGGCCAATGGTATTTCGTCCCCCATCATATCCTCTGTTAGTGGCGCAGCGTCGGACTCAACCTCCTCTTCTGCTTCCAATAAGCTGTTAATAGTGGTCTTTACCTCGGACGCATACTTCTCTAGTATGGCCGATTCGGCATTCTTAAGTGCTGCTTCTTTAAGCGCAGCGGCATCAATTAAAGCTTGTTCTAACATAGTTGACATATTTAACATTCCTTGCAAGAAAATATAGTTTTGTCTCACTATTAAGTAGTATCTTACAAAGACAAAATCCGGTTAATTTAAAAATGCTTATTAAAGGTCTTTCTTTTGATTATCTTTTTTAATTGCCCTGAGACGCCGAATCGCTTTTCTTCTTCTCTTAACAGATGGCTTAATATAGTAATCAGTTTTTTCTCTATAAGTTTCTATGATTTTTAACTTCTTGCATTTCTTAAGAAATCTTTTAACAGTCCTTTCAGGGTGTTCGTTGTTACGTGGGACAACGGTTAGGTTGCTAGGACTTTTACCACAAGATATTGGTGGATGCTTTTGTCGATCTCTATTGCTTCTGTTGTTTCTATAATTTCTATCGTTTCTGTGTTTCTTGTTTCTATTGTATGACATCAAATCTCCAAGTTATAATTAGTAAGCTAAACAACTTATATACTAAACACCATTAATTTTTTCTATGTCTGCTGTTGCAACACCATCAACCTTCCCTATGTTGGCTGATGCAACACCATTTACATTATTTCCGTAGCCAGCAGTACCCTCGGTATAATCAATATATGGACGACGCGAAGCGTTTGTATTAGCCAGACTATTCCAGCCTGGACCAGATTTTGTCGAGGCTGCTGTTCCGTCATCATTGTAGTCTGTTATTGTAACAATGGCTAATTTAAATTCGCTTAGAGATCTCATATCTGAAAGTGCAGTAGAATTTAAAGTAATTGAGTTAAATACATTTCTTTGCCATGTGGTAGTATTAATAGTAATTTCGGCAGAATATGCCGTACTCCAATCGATCTGATCAAAATCTCCATCAACAAAAGCGGCGCCCGAGGCACCGGTTGCACCAGCATTAACCTTCATAATAATAATATTATTATTCACATTAAAACCGGATCCGCGCATTTTTAAAGTTGCGCTAGCGGGTGTTATAGAAATTCCACTAGTATCGTAGGCCTGCATAGAGCGATATATATCATATGGCCCAGTTGCTGTGGCTATTTTTAAAACATGATTCGCCGTCGTAGATACAGTGGCAGAGGTAGCATCTCTGGCTGCATCCCAGCTAGCAGCATTGTCAACTTTAAAAATACCATCATTGCCTGGATTAATTGTTGGCATCTAATTCATTCACGGACAAGATTGTGCCGTGACCTCCTGATTCTAGTTCTTCTTCCTCGGTGAAAAAATATTCTAACAAAAATTCTCTTAGAGAATCGACACACTCAGTGGTTCTTAAAGAAATAGAATCTTGCATCAAAGTCAAAAATTCGTCCGCTGTTAGTGATCTTTGTCTCCAGTCGGGTCCAACCATATGAGGATAATACCAATGCTGGATATGGCCGTTGGCCCACTCAATTTGAACTTCGAAACGTCGCATCACTACGCAATCTCCACATGAGTTCCATCCGGATTAAAATAAATTAAAACATCGCCGCCATCGTCATCAATGGCGTATCCAACAACGCGAACAAAATCTCCGGATGCTGATGGTGCTGTAAAGTCTAAGTGACCAGCGGTAGTAGAAACGTAAATAGGTAGTCCATCGACGGCGCCCGAGCCAGGAACATTTAAAATTTCTGTTGATGGAATTCTTATAAATCCGCGAACAAACAATCCAATGCTCCTAGCATTTCCAATTCCAATTCCAAGTAGTTGTGTCGCCCCAGTTGCTACTGCGTCAGCATCTGTTGAATTCCAAGTACCGTCAGTATGCAAAAAGTATAATTGGCCTGCGGTTAAAGTTTCATCGGCGCCTGGAGAATATCTTAGTATTTCGCCATTGCCCTGGCCGTCTGCAAATATGTTTTCAAAAGTTGAAGCATTAAAATCACTAACCGCTGTAAGTCCGTGCTTTGGATACTCAAAGTTAATACCAACAGCATCTGTGCTAGCATCAACATAAATTTGATGAGTATTGTTGTCCGACTCGACGCGAAAGTCACAGTCTATGCCATCATCATTAACACACACTTCCGGTATGTCTGAGTTTGCTACATCTTCGCCACCAATTGAAAATAATGTATTTTGGCTAGCGCTCCCGGCTGTGCCGCCTGACTGAACCCTAAACTTTATCAAACCGCCTTCATCGCCGTTTGTAATGTCAGAAGCTTCTACTAGGATTGTAGCGTATACCAACTCGTTGTTACCAGAATCAACACCCTCAAATTGAATCCTGCCCAGATCCATATTATCTGCTTCTGCCGATGTATCGCTTCTTGTAAACTTTAATACAGCTTCGTTAGTAACCCCAGCATTTGTATTTTTTATTTCAACTATGGGGCCAGTATCGGCGGCGCTAGATTCAACTAGCAGAATAGGATTATCTGATGATATTGCATCACTTTTAAGATGCATAACTGTAGTTCCGGTCGCAGCAGTATTATCGTTAGTAACTTTAACAAGAGTTCTGGTGCTTGTATCTGACGAATCAGAAACTAAGTTTAAAATACCACCTGTTGTGAGAGCATCTGCGGACACGGACATCACGGCAGCGGTCGTTAATGCATCGGCTGTTACGCCTATAACGGCTGCATCAATGTTGGCAGCATTGATATCAAGGGCTATTTGATCTGTGTCATTTGAATTTAACTGAACAAGGGGAACGTTATATGCGCCGGCTGTCGCGTGATTCGTAACTTCTAAAGTTGCAGCGGGAGAATCTGTTGAATCCCCAACACTAACTCTATTTGTGCTACCCTCAACAAAAATCATATGCGTTTCGTCAACCGACTCAACGCGAAAATCATTATCATTTCCACTTTCATTAAAGGTGGCTGAATCATCAACTGAAAAAGTTGTTCCATCGTATGTTATATTGGCCTCACCGTCCAGCTCGGTGGTCGTTGAGCCAATAGTTACCATACGATTTTCGGCCTGATTGTTAAGGGCAGTAATGGTGCCGCTACCGCCAGACACAGTTTGCCAACTGCAAGTGCCATCACCGTCTTCTCTTAAAAATTTAGTTCCACCAGTTTCGCCGGTTGAAGCTATTTCAGTGCCTTCAATCGGACGATAGACAGCTAGTGCTTTGGCTATTCTGGGGGCAAATACGTTAAGAGAATTGATAAATAAGTTTCGAAATTCTTTAGACATCTGAATCCACTACCTGCCTATAAATAGTTAAAACTACCTATAGAAGCTTTATTTATCAATCTGCCCAGGGATCATTCGGGGTACCTGTGGTGATCAAGTGCCCTTCTACAAGCCACTTGTCGGTTCCCATAAGATAACAATGAATAACTGAACCTGCCATTCGGCCTTTATTGTTAGCATCCAGTACTATTTTATCATGAGAGGAACCATCTGCGGGAAACGCATCGGATTTTGCCGCGGCTGATATTGAATGCATGCAACCAAGGAACAGATCGTTGTCGGCTGCTGTTTGAATCGTAAGGGTACCTGTCTGGGTCGTGCCTATGAATATTGTGCAGAAAAAACCGCCGTTAGCGCCTGCGTCATCGGGCAGTGTTATGGTCATCCCAGAACTAAAGGCGTCAGCCACATGCACTATCAGCCCAGAGTGTTCGGGCTGAAGAGTGAGCGTGGTCCCACTATCGAGAATGTAACGAGGGCGGCGATGACCCCAGCCCCCCGTCGCGGTCGTGCCCACCATTGGATTCGTTCTTGCGTTTTCAAGTTCGGCGCCTGAATCGCCTTGTAACTTAGTCGTAACGATTATCGATGCGTTTTCGGAACCATCAGTAACGTTCATGGATTCGCATCTTATTCTGGACCATCGCAGTTCATCGTCATTACTATTTCTTCCATAAAAATCAATAGAACCTAAAACATCAGATGCCTCAACCCCCGTAGCTGGACCGAGAGAAGCGTGGACGGAACCAGAGGGGCTGGAAGAGTTTTTTGTAAACCTAAGGGAACCTGGGGTTTCATCTGCGTTTCTATTTACTATTTTTACAATTGGCTTATCAGACTTTGCTGAACGAATTGTGGCGCCACCGCGAATAGATGATTTAGAACTTTGAAACCTACCCATAGCTTACACTCCTAATATATTATGTTGGCTCGTGTGAATCAGTAATACCAGAGCCAGTCAAGTGGTACATTCTGCTTGTAGAAATATTAGTCAACTCGGCTAATACTTGATAAGTGCTGCTACCTGTTGAGTTTGAAATATAAAACTGTTTACATTTTACATCAAGCGTTATGCTTCCTTGTCCATCAGGTACCGTGATAAAGTGGTAACCAGATATTACATCAGCATCATCAGTAATTGCTTGCTCTCCCGTAAGACCAGGAGTCGTAAGAGCTGTAACCCCAGAACCACTTTGGAAATGTATACGAATATCTCCGGAGTCGGCGGCAGTCGTATTGATGACCGTAAAAGATTTACTTACGAACGGAAACTGAATCAAGTGTACTTTGTTGGCCGCTGAAAAAGTTGAACCCGTAATGAACGGGTGGCCCGAGACCTGATATGAACCAACATTTCTTAGGCCCGGTTCATTAAACGTGTGTGCATAACCCGGGGCAGTACCCTGACCGTGATTTGCAACGTAACCTGTTTTATCTCCCATAATCTACTCCTCTCTCTCTATAAATAGTTCAACCCATTAAAGCTTTCCAGTTTTTTCCACCTAAAGCAACAATTCCTGAAATATCTACGCCAGGATCTCCTGGGGCGGTTGTTGCCAACGGGCTTGCGGCTTGCATTTCAGATAATTCGGCAGCTGCTGGTTTAGTGCCTTCGAATAAATCAACGCCGTTAAAAGCATCTCTTCCAATTTCATCTAATAATTTTTGTCTTTGCTCTTTCAGTGCCTGTGACTTTGCTGCAACTATATTAGGTTGCTCCACAATTGGGGCGGCAACTTCTTTCTGCTCTGATATAACTTGACCTCCCAATCCTTTTGCAACTTCTGATACAATATTGGATAGGAGTCCGCTTTCAAGAAGAACTTCTTGTACACACTCTTTAACCATCGGTCTAATAATTTTTTTTAACTCTGCTCTTTTCATTTGTCTCTCAAGATATCGTTTAGTGCTCTAAAAATTTTATCTGACTTTGTAAAAATGTTTGGCTCTTTATGTTCTCGCATACCCGACTTGACTTTCATAAAGGCGCCTGGGGTAGAGGGCTCGGAAACAAAATCAAAACAAATAAGTTGGAAATCATCTTCCACAATTGTCTGGCCCATATGCTCCCTTACAGACCCCAAACCTCTAGAGGAGATGCCAAGCGTAACGCCTGAACTGGCCAGCTGTTTGAGAATGTTACCAGAAGGAGTATCAAGAATCTCGACTTTTCCCATCAGGGCTGGTCCGTCCCACCACATATCAATGACAAGATGGGATGCATTTTTAAGATTAATAACGGAGTCATCAGGATGATCTAACTCGCCTAGGGCACGTCGCTCTCTTACAAGTTTCCAATAGTTCTCCACCTCTCTTTGAAGAATGTCTTTGGAATAGACCCTACCATTACCATTGGGCGTGTCAAACTTCTGCATACAGCCTGTCATATAGAACTTCTTGCCAGAAGCCATATCACGCTTTTCTTGCTCTGATAGCAGGTCTTGGCACACCCCTCCATCACAAAGGGCATAATATTCTCGTAATAGTTGTTTTCCCATAATGATCTCCAAAACGACATATGCGGGCGCTACCCGCGTGAGTTAAGAACCGCTGCAACAGCGGCGAACTCTTGGAATATTTCTACGTCGCATTATTCTTCTCCTTTATTCTTTCTCTTCTTCCGCTTACTCTTTCTTTTCTTTTTTTGGAGCGCGGGCGGCTTGTCGGATCTTTCTAGAAATCGCCACAGGATCATCTTCGTCGCCGGGTGCCCCACCATATGATGGCTTGCTTAGTGGCTTTGAAGTGACCTCTGCGGCCTGAAGATGTCTAATTTGATCTTCTAAGTTTAGAACTGCTCTCTCTAGTTGTGTAAATGCATCGTCGCCAAGCCCTAAAATTGATGCATCTTTCTGCACTTTTTTCAATAACACGTCAAGTTGCTTGTAAAGTTTTACAATTTTTTTACCGTGAGTTTTAGCTAAAGATCTTTTTGCTTTTTCTAAAGCAGCTTTTTCTCTTTCGCCGGCCTTGGCTGTCATTTCACCAGCAGCTGTTTGAGCACCTAAGCCACTAGCAGCTTTGGCCCCAAGTCTTGACGCGGCAGCGCCAGCTTTAGAACCCAAACCAACTGCCCTAGCACGCAAACGATCAAGAACTCCTTCGCTTAACTTACCTTGTTCAGCTAAAAGAATTAACTCTTCTTTGATAATTTGCTCAAGTTGTGCTTTGGTGATTTTCACTGTGATGTTCCTTTAAGCGATTTTAAAGTGGGACTTGGGAACATATTCATAGTTTCCATGCCCGATGACTATTTTTGCCTTGCCATCTTCACCTATTTCGAGGGTTCTTGTATCCCCGGCCTTAATTGTATTTTCGCCACCGGGTGTATCATAAGTAAAGTCTTTCGTAAACTCGATCTTTTTCTTTCCTTCGGCCAGAACTCTTCCAAGCTCTTCTTTGATAATTTGTCTAAGTTGTGTCTTTGTGATTTTCATTGTGATGTTCCTTTATCAATTTTTATACCTTCATCTCCGACGATCATTGATAATAAATAAGAAGTTCCAGCTCCAACAAACCCGCAAATGAAAAAGTTTGCTATGGTGTAGTCAAAAGTAAATAGTTCTGTCCACTCGTTAATGGCAAATAAAAACCAACCTGAATGGAAACCAAAACACAGAGGACAATGGAAAAGTTTTCCAAAGCCCCAAAGCCATTCTTTGCTTGGCCGTATTCTGTTAAAAATGCTTGCATATACGACAAGGAAAGTCAGGCCGTAACAAGCAAGTGTAAACCATAATAGTTCCATACTAAGTCCTACTCATAAGTATAGCTTTGATAATAAGGTCCATAATTGTAGCCTGGGCGTAGTGTGCCCTTGGAATCTTCGTGTGGCACTTCGCCTAGCTCGGTCGACTCCTCTTCGGTTGGATCTGTAAGCCTATCTGTGTTCATCTCTTCATACTCTTCTATGAACTCAAAATAAGGCCGCTCTTCATCAATCCACTTACCGATATTAAGAATAGCCAAGTTTATGTTATTAAACTCTTGAGAAGGTAGAAGCTCTGCCTCAAGAGACCCGTAAATGGAGCCTCCAACTATTGAATCGATTCTAATCAAGCCTTTTTTTCTAAGAAATTTGTAAAGTCTATTCTGTGCGCCATATACCACTTCAGACATCATATCTTTTGGAAAAGAAACAATTTTTTGCTTCTCCTTCATTACTATGATGTCAATGTCAGCGTGATCAAAAATCATCACGTCACCATCTAAAGTTCTTCTCATATTTAATTCAACTTTAGATACTGGCTTGGACTCTGCTTGTGATTTATCTGATCCTATCTTAATGGTAACGGACATTATTCATTCGCCTCCTTAATCAGGCTTTGAATTTTTAATACTTTACTTATTAAGTCATCATCTATTTTTTTTGCGCCGAACGATTCCAACAGATCTTGCAACTCTTTCATTCTGCTTACCATAACATCATCAGCGGCTACATCTTCTTTTAACATAAGATTTTCAAGTTCTTCCTTAAGAGAACTAACTTCTTCGTTCAAATACATTTTAAATTCTAATCCATTATTTGAAAAAGATAAAATATATTTATTTAATAATTTTTGTTGGTTCTCAAGTAGCACACCTGAATACTTGTTATTGTAGTTTTTTATAAAGCTACTTAGGGTTAAGTTATTTACGTGTGGCATCTTAGTCTCCACCAAGGGCTGCTTGGTGCCAACCATAGTGGACAACAACTTTCTTTCTAACAGAATTAATTCTTTCGTTGTGTTCTTGTTGAGAAAAATTTGATATATGGTAGCTAAGTTTTTATAGTTTGGAACAAAGTTATTAAAAGTTTCTTTTCCAATTGACTTGTTAATCTCGTTAATTAAGCTTGTCTGCTCATTAAAAACTTGACCTCGGTCCAACGCGTCAAAATCTTTCCTAGTCTCGTTAAGTAATCTTTCGGCTGTGTACAAATCAACGGCCACGGTTTCGTTAAGATCACGATATATCTTAAGCTCTTTTCCTAAGATCTTATTGGTGCTGAAATATTTTTTAATTGTTTCAACAATAAAGTCTTTTCTTTTTATATTAGATGAAACAACTGCTTTTGTCAACTCTTTGATTAGAACTTCATACAAAAAAGCGGTATTTCTTTTTTTATTATGTTTGAATTTCATTCTTGTTTAACTCCGAATTATCTAAGTCTTCTATAAGGCTGGCGACTTCTTGATTAATGCTAAGGATTTTACTTTCTTCTAACAAATCTTCTTTATCATAACTAGAATCTCGCTGCTCAAACATCCCTTTAGCCAAAGAATCTAAGCCACCATATCCTTTTTTCCCTGGAAATATTGTTCTTGGATCGACAGTTGCGCCGGCAACAGACTTTCTGTGACGTTTAACTGCTCCATTTTCGCGCTCATCCCTTTCAACTGGATAGTACACTTTTCCTTTTGCACCGGGAGTGGTGTATCCATCATCGCGACGTCCAGGTGGCGGGGTTTCAGGGGTAGCCAAAAGCATATCGTCTTCGCCTTCTGGTTCGGCGCCGGCAAGATCTTCGCCCCCTAACTCATCTCCTCCTAAATCACCACCCAGATCACCTAAGTCCTCATCGCCCAGGTCGCCAGTATCAAGACCAGCAAGGCCAGCAGCTTCTTCAGCAATAACTTCAGCGACAGCTGCCAGTTGAGCGTCGTACTTGCGATCATAGAAAAGCTCTCTTTGGTTTCTAAGGAACTCTTCATCTGACATACTAAACAAGTGCTCTGCGATCCAGCGCCGTGAGAAGAAGCCTTCTGTAGCAGAGGCTGCAACGGTAAACTTCTTATCCCAATGTTCTAGCTCTTGTAGCTCGGCAATCTTAGATGGATTGTTAAGAGCTAGCTTAAAGTTAACAAGATCGTCTCCCCTAAACCCTAAAGTGTAAAGGTGAATGATTCCAACTTTTTCTAGCTCTGAAATAGCCGATCTTTGAAGCCTTTGAATAGTTCTGGCAAATCTTATATCTTTTTGTGCCAAAGTAGTTTTATCTTCGTCTGCACCCTCACCACGCGACAGATAAGAAGCGGGAATTTTAAGTGCTGAGAATAGTTTATCTCTTAGATACTTAACATCGTCGATATCTCCAGTGAATGCACCACCGGGTAAAGTTTCGACTCTAGAGCTTGTTCCGCCTCTTTGTGGAATGTAAATGTCCTCTTCGATGCTAAGAGGATTATAACGCAAATCAACTCGCCCAGTGCTTTCATCAACAATAGAGTTTCTTTTCATTTGAGTCATAACTTTTTGCATATACTGCTCAACTTCATTGGGAGGAATACTTCCCACGTCGACGTAAAAGACTCTTCTTTCTGGAGAACGAACAATACGATATGCCATCATAGCATCTTCTAGTAAGATTAGTTGTCTCCATATTCTTCTAGCTGACTCCAATACAGAAGTGCCATACGGGGCGTGCTTATCGTTTCCTAGAATTCTAAAGTGTGCAATCTGCCAGCTTTCAAAAGTCATGCCGGCGGTGTTCCACTGAAACTGGACATAATCAGGATTTGTTTGGTCCTCTCCTTCCAATCTTTCAACTTCTTGAATTGGTAGACCAATACCACTTTTTATGCCGTGATTTTCGTCTAAGTCTAAGTATAAAAAGTAATCTCCGTACTTACACATTGAACGACACCAGCCAAAAAGATTAAATTCAATATTTAATACGTCGTGATACAAAGTGTCTAGTATAGCCTTAATTTCTTCGTTCGAACACTTAATAGTTAACATTGGCTGGAGGGCTGAATGTGTGGTCATTTCGTCTGCGTAGATATCTAGGGCTGAAGCAATTTCTGGCGTATACTCCATCTGGTCAAAATCAACATACCGCTCTGTTCTGTTGTGGCCAGAGACAATTGATGGCTGCATATTGCCAAGTACATTAAACCGACTTTTCTTAAACTCTTGGCCACTGGCAGAAAAAATACGATTTGAATACTTATCAAGTTGATGTCGCCGTAAACGACGGCCGGTTTGGCTTCTTCTATTAGTTAAAGGTCCAGATAAAAGCTTAGTTAAAGACTTAAATAACTCTGATCTTGGGTTCCTAGGATTTCTTGAATTCTTAGCCATCTATATTACCCTTTTAAAAGCCAAACAAAATCGCCGTATTGTTTTTTAATGTTTCTCTGCTCATTGGTCAATCCTTGATGCACCACTTTGGCGCCTGGATTGTTTGTTTGAAATGTTTTGTTTTCTATCATCATTGAGTTAACCATTGCTTTTTTGTATTCTACGTCTCTTTGATTGGCTGTAAGTGCCGTGTCCCGTACCCAACAAGCTATAGCCAAGGCCATAATTAAGTCATCGTGGTATGATCTCATAGCTTGCGCTTTGTTATTATACCATATAAAAGTTTTAAACTCGTTGATAACCCTTGAAGAATATATATTAATTAGTTTATTACGAATGAATTCTTCCAACTTAGCAATAATTAAAGGTCTAGTTTTGGTTGAAGTTGTAAAGCCGGGGACTGAATTTGATATTGATTCGGCCTGAACTTGCTCAATATATTCGTGAGTACCTTTTACAGAGTAGTATAAATTAGGATATTGCCTTTCTATTAACTTTTCTAAAATAGAAATTCCTAAACTATTATTTTCAACAACTGTTAAGCAGCCACCATACTCTCTTCCTGTGCTGTCAATAGTTGAAGCAAATTGCTCTAGAGTTGGCTTTCCTTGATATTCTGCTGCGATTTCCATAGTATTTAA